>Ga0105356_10004685_pt1 | contig 13161 bp, 18 predicted proteins | sample GOMGulsemesocosm_3_FD_83502 | JGI IMG/M metagenome (GOLD analysis project Ga0105356, IMG submission 83502) | Methane-oxidizing microbial communities from mesocosms in the Gulf of Mexico - GOM9D Gulf of Mexico | ecosystem: Environmental > Aquatic > Marine > Cold seeps | place: Gulf of Mexico...
AACAGTAACCAACAGTAATACAGATTCTAAACTGGAAGATTTATTTGCAGACTACTTAGGTAGCCCTAAAGCTAAAAAAGTAATTAACCAATTAATAGCTGAGCATATGATAGGAATAAACTCTATGATTAAGCTGTTGGTGCTGAAAGACGAAATAACAAAAGAGTTAGATAGTGTTTTAGACGAAAATTTAAAAACACATAGTTAACTATATTCAAAAATGACTACTATAAAAGAAAGAGTGCTTTACCTTGCTGAAACACTAGAAGATAGTAAACAACTATTTTTTAAGAATGTTGGACTTAAATATAGCAACTTCACAGGTAAATCGAAAGAAAGCGATTTAAGTTCTAAGGCGGTAGCTGAAATTTTACTTTTTTACCCTATGGTTAATCCAAACTGGTTATTACTAAGTAAAGGAGACGTCATACTTGATAACCAACAACAACCACCAACAGTGTTGGTAACATAGATACTAAATTTGAAGATTTACTAGCAGAATGTTTAAATAACGATAAATTAAAACAAATATTTGATAGTATGATAAATAAACGTTTAAACCCTGTAGTAGATAAACTGGATGCTATAGACGCATATTTAGCACAACAGATATTAGATAATTTAAAGAAAGATGATGAAGAATGAAACAACAAATAAAGATATAGTGTTTTAGTTAGATATTAAAGTAAAAAGCAACTCGCTTTGCTCCTCTGTTACCCCTACATTGTCGTTCAATTCGTTTTCTATTCTCTGTACTAATTCTTTTAATTTGGTTTTGTAGGTTACTGAATTTATTTTATTTTTTGTTGCCTTTAGATTTTCAAATTCTAAAGCAATAGAGTTAGTTTTTGGGGTTATTATCATTAATTTTATTTTTAACCTAGACTGTTAATTTCTTCTTTTATTTGCTCTCTAATGTCTATCAAAATAATTTGACTTGTTAGTATTCCACGTATTAAGTATAGTAGAAACGCAATAGCAATAATTATTATTGTTATGTAGGGTTTTTCAACTTCATCTTTATGAAAAATATCATCATTAAATAGTCCTATAATTTGAAAGATCATCATTGATATTGGTACAATTATAGAATGATACCACCAATGTTTACAAGTAGTAAACCAAATCATTAATAATAACAAAGGTGTAAGTTTAGATAGAAACGTCCAGAAGAAAACTTGAACGTTTTCAAAGTAGTGAGAATTAAAAACAAACATATCAGTTTCCCAAATTTTCACATTCGGGATTAACTGATATGCATAAAATAATAATGGGCTAAGCAGAATAGCTAATGCCAAAAAACTACCCGTTAGTAGGTATTTTAACTTTTGGTGGCTCGATGTCTCCCTCTCTATTTGTTGTGTTGTTTTCAATTTGATCTTTATTTTTTTCTTTTTCAAATTCATTAGGCGTATTCGATACACCTATCATCAATAATACTCCAGCAAATAATCCAAATACAATTTCTTTTAATGACATAATACTTATTTTTAAATGTTAATTTGTTTAAAAATAAGCTTTTAAAGTGTCCATTAAAAGGCTATGTAAAATTATTTGTCAGAGAATTTTCCCACTAAAATTTACACGTAAATTTTAGTCTTATTTATTAAGGTTACCAAAAGTAAAAAAACGTTACCCACTTTTTTTGTTAAATTTTCAAAAAACACAAAATACTTAGGTTAATTAATAGTGATTATGTTTTCGATAGGTATAGTTGAGTAATAATAATCAATTCCATCATAATACATAGTTTCATGTTCATCAATAACATCTAAAGTATCACTCCCTAGTGACATAGCTGCTTGTTTACCATATGCAGTAGAGTTATTTTGAGTAATAATACTGTCACGAACCAACACATGACGCTTGTCTAATACTATATAATCAAACATATTATAACTGTCAATTTTATCTCCAGAAACAATATAAAGTTTTCGAAATCCATTATACTTATATTCAAAATACCACTGACCACCCCTATATAAATCCTCGTTTCCGACATAAGAGATAGCTATCATACTAGTAATTAACGCAGTAAATAATACAGGGAGAATATACTTCATAAATAAAAAAATTAGACCTCCAAAAATAGAAAATAGCAATGCATTAATTTAAATATTTCCGCATGAAAAAATTAAAATACCAAGTTTTAACTACGAGCAAATCACTAAAAATAGTGATGCAAACCCATGGGTTAAGCTAATTTTCATGTAAAAACACTGATTTTCACACGAAAAGTGTATTGTGTATTTAAAGTGTAGCAAAAAGTGTATTTTTCTAAACCCTTATAAACACTGGGTTACCTCTCTTTTGCTACACTAATACACTTTTCTCTTAATTATAGTAATAAAAAAAAAGTATATATAATAAAGAGAAACGCCAATTTTTGTATTATTGCTTTGTTGTTGGTAAAAACCCATATTTAGCATAAATCATTACATAGTTATTTTTTTGTTTCGATTCTATTTTGGGGGTGTGGGGGAAGAATATATAAGAGAAAACCCCTTATGTAAAAAACACACTCCATAAGTAGCCGAGGTGAAAAGAATATAAGGTGTAAAATCTATTGATTTTACGGGTTACATTCTATAAACAACATAAGTTAAAATAAATTTAAAAACAGTGCTTAAACAGGCTTATTTGTGTTTTTTAGAGTGTAGTTAATCGAGAGGTTGTTTATAAAGCCAATGAGAATACAGTATTTAAGAGATTGGAGCGAGTCAAAAACGAGTCAAATAATAAGTAAATTTAATGGATTTGGTAAAATGTAATCCTTAGTGATCAGATAGTTAGGGTTTTATAATGGTCGGCGTATATTTCGAGTCTCTCCGCCTGTACAACATTAAAGAGTTAAAATGTATTTACGTTTTAACTCTTTTTTTATGCGAGAAATATTCGTTACTTTTATAAAGTATTTGCTTATATTTGCAGCAAATTCTTAAAAAAAATTAAAGAATGTCAATTAAAGATTTATATTCAAGCGGATTTGTTGCTAGAAACCAAGGTCATTTTGCTGCCATAGTTCGTGTAGCATTAAGCGATGGTAGAATTGTTGAAGAAGAGCAATTGTTTTTACAACGCTTAGCTAAAAAACTTAGTATAGGAGAAGTTGTTTATGCTGAAATTTTAGAAAACCCAACAAATTACCCAATAAATCCCCCTACTACTTATAACAGAAGGTTAGAACGTTTATTTGATTTGGTACGTATTGTATATGTTGATTTAGAAATTAAAGAAAAACAAATAGCAATGCTTGAACGTATTGGTGTAGGTTTAGGGTTTGCTCCTGCAAACGTTGAATTTATAGTTCAAAAAGCATTACAATTAATTAGAGAAGGGGTTTTAGATGTAGATACTTTTTCAGAAGAAATTAAAAACATGAACAGATAATTTTATTTTCTGTTTTATCATATTAAAAAACCACGCTATTCGCGTGGTTTTTTTTTGTTATTGAAACATCTTATTATAAATAGTATTATAGATACTATTTTAAATCCTCAAAATTATTTCGTAACTTATTAGACCTAAATCTTTTACACTAATACATTTTCAATAAAACTACAATGTATCGTAATCGTATTTTAACATTCCTCATTATACTTATTCCATGTATTTTACTTGGACAGGTTAACGGTTGTCCTGAAGTAAAGATCACAGATATTAGTGAAAACGAAACGATTTATATTGATTGTAATTCTCAAGATGGTTGCATTGATTTAGTAGCCAATTATCCAGAAACAGGTACTCCCACAAGTTATAGTATAGAACAAATTGATTATGCTCCTGAATTCCCTTTTTCAGGATTAGCAAACCCGATTAGTGTAAATATTGATGATGTTTGGTCAGATCCTAAAGTAATTCTTCCTTTTAATTTTTGTTTCTATAATCAAGAATACTCTCAAGCAGTAGTGAGTTCTAATGGTGCTATTTCTTTTGATATAGGAAACATCAACGATAACGGATTTACTGATGATGCCGATGAATGCCCTTGGGAGTTCAACTTAACTATTCCTAATCCTCAATTTCCAAGTACAGCAGAGCCTAAAAAAATATTAAATGCTATTTATGGTGTTTATCATGATATCGACCCCAGTTTTGGCGGACAAATAGGTTGGCAATTATTTGGAGATTACCCTTGTAGACGATTAGTCGTAAGCTATTACCAAGTTCCATTGTTTGACTGTGTATTTTTAAACTCCACATTTCAAATGGTCTTATATGAATCAACAAACATTATAGACATATACATCGAAAACAAATCTACATGTCCTAACTGGAATAACGGAAATAGTGTTTTAGGAATCCAGAATACCACAGGTACTCAAGGACTGTCTCCTTTTGGAAGAAACACAAGTAGCTGGACTACTCAAAACGAAGCATGGAGAATCACTCCTATCGGCCCATCTAACACACAAATAACATGGTATGATGATGTAAGTGGTGTTATACTAGCTACTAATCAAAATGAAATTACCGTTTGCCCTACAGTAGCACATAGTTACCGAGCAGAAGTATTGTATACACTTTGTGACGGAAGCACAATACTCTCTAGCGATACAACCACCGTTAAATATACAGATACTGTTTTTTCTGACCCTCCAATAGATTATGTCATCTGTGATAAAGATGGCGTAAAAGATGGAAACACAACTATTAATTTATCAATTTTTGATAGTGAACTAGTAACCGAATTAAATAGTATTAATCCATATGCAATCACTTATCACTTATCTCAACAAGATGCAATTGACAATGCTTTCTCAATCAATCCAGTAACTTCATTTATTAATATTGATAATCCTGAAATAGTTTTTGGAAGAATTGAAGATACCAGTTTAAGCTGTGTCGTAATTAAAGAAATTCACATTACTGTTTCTACTGGGCCTACTAATTTTGATGCAAATGTTGTTTCAGAAACTTTTGCTGATGTCCATCAAATTTTAGCTACAGCAACAGGAGTTGATCAATATTTATTTAGTTTAGATGATGGTGAATTTCAAACCAGTGGATTTTTTGACAATGTAAGTGCTGGTTTGCATACAATTGTAATTACAGACAGTAATTCTTGTTTTAAAGAAATCATAGAGCTTGTGATTATCGATTACCCCAAATTCTTTACCCCGAACGGAGATGGCATTAATGATTGTTGGAATATTAGTCATGTAGAAGAACTTGTATTTGCCAATATTACCATCTTTGATCGTTACGGTAAAGAGTTGATACAATTTGATCAAAATAGTAAAGGTTGGGATGGATTATACAAAGGAAATCCATTGCCCGCAAATGACTATTGGTTTAAAGTTTTGTATTCTGAAAAGAAACCTAAAGGAGTACAACGAGAGTTTATTGCTCATTTTTCTATCAAGAGGTAAGGTTGTTTTTATATTTCACTCATTAGAATAACATTTAACAAAACTAACTCCCCCCCAATAAAATAACTCAAAAACTGTTAATCATCAACTTTTTCCTTTGTACTATTCACTACTAGGTAAAAACCCTCGTTTTTATTACTCCGTAACTCTACTCTCAAACAAACTCTCATTTAATAAGACCTTTGGACAACCAAAATAGCGGGATCCGAAAAGCTTTACAATAGAGTAGGAAAAAAACTAATCAATACAGAATTATGGAAACTACAACAGTACCAGTGGCAGAAACACAAGCCATCATGAATGAATTAAAAAAACAAGCTAATGCAATTTTATCAAGTGCCAGTGGTGTAAACCTAGAAGGTTTTCACGTAGGAAGTACTGGTAACTTTCCATATACATGGCAAGATCCTTCTAACTTAAAATTCAATCAAAAAACTTACGATTGGATTAAGTCTGCTTTAGAATCAAGAAAAGCTGGAGATGATGTTACTTTAAAAGGAGTATTTACTAATGAATATTTAGAGGCTATTACAGATATTAGCTATAGTTTATCTAGTGCTGACAAAGTAAAATTAAACAAAATTAATGCAGATACAACTCAACAACAAGGAGCTGTATTATCTTCTTGGCAAGCTGCTTATGGATCGTTACCAACTCCTGGAGCCGGAAGTACGGTTATTGACGAAATCACTACAGTTATTAGAACTAAATGGGCTACAGATCCAGCTACAACTTTAGCTCAAATGCAAAATTCTAGAGACTTGACAGCTCTTTTAGGGAATGCTCCGGCTTCAGCTATGACTATTATTCCTGTATTTGCAAACTATCTAAATGCTATCGGTAGTGGTATATCTTTAATAGATTCAGTAACATTATACGGAGGTATTATTTCTGATTTAAAAAATGCCATCAACAACCCATCTGCTACTAATGGAGGAATATTGACTAATAAAAGTGGTGCAAATTACGTTCCAGATTATCCAGTTGCTACTCAAAATAGTGATATTTTAAATGGTTTAAAAGATACTGGAAATGCTATTAAACTAAACATGAGTGTTAGTAAGTATAGTAGTAGTGAAGTAAAAGTTTCTGTTAGTGGAAGTACAGGTTTCAATATCCCTGTCTTAGATTTCTTTTCTTTAGGCGGAAGTGGAAGTGCTAGTTATTTTAAAGACACCTTAGTTCAAAAATCTAGTAACATAGAAATTGACATGGAGTTTACTGGAGTAACTATGGTAGAATTTGGACCTAAAGAGTATGACATCTCTAGCCGTTTAGGTTGGATGTATGCTGATCCTATCGCAAAAGCTATTGCAAATGAAGGTAAAGATGTATCTGGATATAAATTTTCTCCAGCTTCACAAATAGACTTTTCTAAAAATGGCCCATTCGGATATCTTTCTGCAGTAGGAATAAGTAATTACCCTACTATCAAAATTACAGCAACTAGTTCTGATTACGAATCAATAAAAACTTCTTTTGAACAAGAAAGTAGTTGGAAAGTAAGCTTCTTAGGCATTCCTTTAGGAAGCGCTTCACAATCATATTCTAAAACTACTGTTAACACAGATAGTTCTACAGGATCAGTAAGTATTACTTTATCTCCTCCAGCAGAATTTGTTGCAGGTACAGCTATAGATTCAGTTGGTTTTGTACTAGGTGTTCAAGCAGAATACCCAGCATCTTAATCATTTATTAAAACTATACAGGCTGAAAATTTTCAGCCTGTATTTATATAAAAAAAATATTATGAATTTAAGATTACTACACGGAGGCGCTTACATTTCGGATATTAATTCCTTAAGAAATACTATACGTGCCAATGCAGTCCCAGCCTTTGAAGAAAACATCACTATTATTCATCCGTATGGGGCACAAATTACCTTACACATAAACCTAGCATATCAAGCTAATTCTACTCTAGCACCTGCAGCTAGTTCACTTTATATCGTTGGTTTTACCAATAATACAGGACAACGATTTAATTTAAACATTATTCCTTTCCCATTTCCTGCTGCACAAGCAGGGGCCATTCAATTACCGCAGGACGGCTCATATTTAAGCTTAGGCTATAACAATGGCTTTGCTAATATTAATTTCGCTAATTTACAAAATTCTATTGCTACTGTAGCTGGCGTTCCTAATATTCAAGGATTTGGTATTGTTCAAAGACGTGCGTTAGCTGACCTTATTATTGTTTCTAGTGAAGCCATCAGGTTTTCTGAAGTGACTAACGGGGTTAATAATATTTTAGGAAATGGAAATAATTTTTTACCTAATTGGCAATTAATTCATAACTGGGGCGGACATATACTAGGTAGTAATTAAATTTAAACTTCTATTTTATATAACAAGTATTTCAATGATTAAATATTTACTCTTTTATTTTATTCTATCTATAACTATTGGCTGTTCGAAGAACAAACCAAAAGCTTCCATAGCATTAAAAAACATAACCGAGTTACAGCATATTAAAAAGGACTCTATTACAGTAAAAAATCCGATACATGGTATTGATGTTTCTAAGTTTCAAGGAGAAATTAATTGGAGCTCTTTACAAAACAAAATACAGTTCGCCTTTTGCAAAGCTACAGAAGGAGAGACTTATACAGATATTGATTTTAAGAAAAATTGGAAGCATTTACAAGACAATAATATTATCCGGGGAGCATATCATTTTTATCGTTCCAATGACAACCCAATAAAACAAGCTTCTTTTTTTTCAAAAACAGTACAGCCTTATTTAACAACAGATATTCCTTTAGTCCTTGATATAGAAAAAGGAAGTCTTGTAGGACAAATTAATAAAGATTCTCTTTCTATACAACTAATTACTTTCTTAGAACACTTAGAAAAGTTAACTAATAAAAAACCTATTATATATACTAGTATAAGTTTTGCAAATGAATACCTAACATCACAAAAGTTTAACACCTACCCTTTATGGATAGCAAATTACACTACTTCCGATATTCCAAGACTACCTAACACCTGGAATAATACTAATTGGTTATTTTGGCAAAAAACTGATCAGTATAAAGAAACTGATATATCTGGAAACGTAGATTTTGACTTATTTAATTGTACTACCACAGATTTAAATACTTTTATTAGAAATAGTGCTACTAAAAACTAACAGGATCCTCTAAACAAATTAGTTTGTTTTTTATAGCATAAATAACTAACCCTGCAACATTTTTAGCTTCTGTTTTTAGTAATAAATTATTTCTATGTCCTTCTACTGTCCGTGGGCTAATAAACAATTGTTCAGCAATATCATTGGTGGTACATTGGGCACATATTAATTTTAACACCTCAGCTTCACGCTTAGTTAAATAGTTTAAATCAAAATAGCTTTTAGAAACTTTAGCATCAGGGGTTAACATATTTTCCTGTATTACCTGCATCACATTTTCATTATAACAAAACCCTTTTGTAGCAACTGCATTTACGGTTTCTACCACTTCTTTTGGAGGTGTGTTTTTTGCTAAATATGCAACTGCTCCTGTAGCAATCATATTACTAATAAAAGGCTTACTATAGTAACTTGTAATAGCAATAATTTTAATTTCAGAATATTTGTTTTTAACTATCTTGGTAGTTTCTACCCCGTTTAAATTGGGCATTTTTAAATCCATCAAAATAATTTCTGGAAGCTCCTCGCTTGCCTCTAATTGAGTTAACAAGTCAGCTCCATCTTTAGCTTGCATTACAATATCAAAATTCACTTCCTTATTCAAGATAAAGGAAATCCCTTGCCTAAACAATACTTCATCATCTGCAATAGCAATTTTTATAATGTCACTCATAACTGTTGTGTTTTATGTTAATTGTAAATGTTGCTCCTCGGTTTAACTTACTTTGCACGTGTAGGTTTCCGTTTAAAATAGCCACCCTACTTTTTATGTTTTTCAATCCCAAACCACTTTCCTTCAAGGCTTTCTTGACAAAAAAACCTTTCCCATTATCTTTATATAATAATTCCATTTTCTCATCAGCATCATGCAATTCTAAACGTATTAAGGTTGCTTTTCCATGACGAATAGAGTTATTTAACAACTCCTGTACAATCCTAAACAAATGCAATTCCTCAACTTTCGTTAGTGTAGTTAAATAACTAATATCATGTTGTGCAACTATTTTTTTAGTAGCTCCAAATTCTGAAAACAACTCTTTCAATGCTTCTACCAAGCCAAAATTTTCTAAAATAGGTGGTAATAAATCATGTGCTATTTGCCTGGAACTCTCTAATACATTCGTAGTAACACCCAAAACATTACTTAGGGACTCTTGTTGTTCATTAGCCGTTAAACTACCATCCAATAACATATTTACATGTAAGCTTACTACGTTTAGTTTTGCACTAATAGCATCATGCAAATCCTGAGCAATACGTTTGCGTTCTCGCTCCTGAGTTTCAATGGTAGCCTGCAGTATTTTTTTTGACTATCTAACTTAATAGCTGCCTTTTCCAACTCCTTTTCTACTATTTTTTCACGTGCAAAACGGAAAAAAACGAATAATATAAAGCACATTAATATTACCGAAACTATACTAATAAAAAGTATGTCTAAAACCTCATTTGTTTCAAATTGGTTAGTTTCCATATATTGATTAAAATGAGAGTTAAAAAAACGATATACATTAAATTGTTTAGTACATATATATAATCGAACTGATATAATTTTAAATCCAATAATAAATTACTTGACAAGAAGACTAATAAGCTACTTGAAACATACATAATCACCCCAAAGTTTATTAATAAATATTTATTTAACTTCTTCTCTAGAACACTCATAAAAACAGCACATACACTATAAAATATAACTGGAAGCATTGTTATTAAATACCCTAAAGGGTTGTATTTAATAAAAAAATCAATATTAACAATGTATTGAAATAGTAAACACCCAACAACTAAATACATAGTGTATTTAATAATGCATTTAATGTTACTCCTATCAAATATTTTTATAAAATAAATTGAAAAACAGGTAAATTGAATAAAAACAAAAATATTAAGCAAAAATATATTATGCTTACCATAAGTAGTCAATAATCGAGACAGACATTCTATTACAAAAGCTATAAAAATATAGTAAATCAAAGGCTTTAAGACTACATGATGATAACTTTTATAATAAATAGAAATTGAGATTACACACAATAATAAAAAAGGTGCAACTTCAATCGTTATATCATATAAACTCATTTAATTAATGGACTAGATGAATCACAATGGGGAGGACATGGCTTAGTCACATCATAAATTCCAGAGTCTTTACTCGTAGGGTCCTGTTGGTTTTTAATAATATCACTATGCACTTTAGTTTTATCATCATAAGTAGTTCCTACAATTACTAGTTTCTCTCCATAACCATTATCTTTTCCAGTACCATCCGTAGTATCTATAGCCATATAGTTACGTACTCCAGCATTTGGCAACTTACTTTCGTCCAAAATATAGTCTCCACTAGGATGTTGTACCAGAATATTCATTTCTTTTAATACTTCTGTCAAATCTTCTGCAGGAATTAAAAAAGCTTTACAATGATTTGGATTATTTCCTTGCCACAATTTTGTCCATTCTTTAGCATCATCTAATGTTACAGTATTCCTACTTGTTGTTACTTCACTCATAGTTTTAGTTTTTAGTTTTGGTTATTTTTTTAACATCATATACCATATAGTTCCTGTTTCAACAAAAACGTTACCCATATTTTTCAATTTTATCACTAAATATAACTAGGTATTTATACGCGGTTTGGGTTTAAGCTAAAGAAACAGCCAGTAATTCTTTGGAATAAACGTATAGGAAACCACATATTTGTGTATTATTTTTTTAAGAAAAAAATATGTTTCGAAAATATTTACACCAGAACAACATTAGCAATTTTACTTAAGACACACATAAATTAGGAATCTTGTGCTCCTTCTTATACCTAAGAAACCGGATTCTATACACAAAATTATAGCTCCTATGCCATTTTTTGAAGATCGAGCTTATTATTTCTTCAATTTTGAGCTATCAAATGATAGTTATCAAAAGTACTCGAGTACAATTTTATTACAAAACAAAAACCAAGGGTTAATACCTGATTATAAATAGCATTAGTTATACGCTACTATAATTTCTATTTCCCTTATACTTTTGAATAGAAAAAATTACTAATCAATTATAAACTTTAAAAAACAAAAAATCATGGTAAACCCATATTTAGGACAAGTATCAATTTTTGCAGGGAATTTCGCACCAAGAGGGTGGGCACTTTGTGAAGGACAATTATTACCAATTAATTCATATTCAGCTTTGTTTTCAATTTTAGGAACTACCTATGGTGGTGATGGAAGATCTACTTTTGGATTACCCGATTTAAGAGGTAGGATACCGATGGGATCAGGTAGTGGACCGGGATTATCAACTCGTAAAATTGGACAAAAAATGGGAGAGGAGAACCATACATTAATAGATGCAGAAATTCCTTCACATAGTCATACAAGTAAACTTAGTGTTAGTAAAGGAAATGGAACTCAAGGGGCAGCAACTGCTGATTCAACAATTGCTACTACAGGAGTTAATACTGGAAGAGTATTTACAGAGTCATTAGGATACAATACATCAACGCCTGACACAGCTCTTAATTCAGCATCTATTGCAGGTGGAAATACAGGTGGAGGACGAAGCCACAATAATATGCAACCTACTTTGTGTATTAATTATGTTATTGCATTAGAAGGTAATTTTCCACCAAGAAATTAATATAAAAATTATACATAATACGTTTATAGAAAGTCCCAATAATTAACATTGGGACTTTCTTTGAGTGAAAAACACTATTAAAACAAACATAAGTCACTGACAATTATGACTATAAAAAAAACCATTACACTATCTGATTAATTGTATTTATGAATTAATTAGATTAATTTCGAATAATTATAAAACTAACTTATTATGAAAAAACTATTACTATTTTGCTTAATTTCTTTTTTAGGAAATCAATTTCTTAATGCGCAGACAACTGAAGACTTTGAAGGTGACACTACAAGTGCGACAAATTTTACCGATAATGGTCAAAACTTCACCATTACGAATGGTGCTGGAGAAACAAACTACGATATTGAATTTTTCTCTAATGGGGGATGGAACGGAACAACTACTGATCATAAATTTGTTGATAACTCAGGGACCCCAGCTCCAACATTAAATAACGGAAGTTCATTTACAATAACAACAACAGACGGAACGGATATTTATATAAATAACCTATATGTATTTCTTTCACAATTTAACTTAAATGCAGCTTCTGGTTTTACATTGACCATTGAAGGAAGAGTAAATGGTGGACCAGCATACACAATTGTTAAATCAACGGGGTTTTCTAATACAACAACATTTACTCCAAACAATGGGTTTACATTTATTAATTTTACCACCGAAGGTGGATCAGACAATTCAAATACAGCAATAGATGAATTGATATTTACATCAACAGTAAATGCAGACTATTTAGCATTAGATGGAATGAATTGGGAGCCTGCTGCATTAGGTATAGAAGAAAATTTACTTACTAACGAAACAAGTTTATATCCAAATCCTAATAAAGGTGATTTTACATTGAATTATTCAGGTAATGAGCAATTAAAAGAATTACAAGTACTAGATATGTTAGGAAAAAGAATCCAAACAATATCATTAGAGAATTTTGCCAATAGTAAAGAAATAAACTTAACAACATTAGCTAAAGGAATGTACTTTATAACAATACAATCTGAAACAACTTCA
>Ga0105356_10004693_pt1 | contig 13145 bp, 12 predicted proteins | sample GOMGulsemesocosm_3_FD_83502 | JGI IMG/M metagenome (GOLD analysis project Ga0105356, IMG submission 83502) | Methane-oxidizing microbial communities from mesocosms in the Gulf of Mexico - GOM9D Gulf of Mexico | ecosystem: Environmental > Aquatic > Marine > Cold seeps | place: Gulf of Mexico...
ATCAAAAGAAAGAATCACATAACCTTGCTTGCCTAAACGTAATGCTTTGCGTGGATAACGGGGTTCAACACGATATAAAGGCATCGCCATCTTTTCCCCTGCAACGGCAGCCGCAACCGGGAGCTGCATACTTTCAATACCCGGCATTGAAATCGCCATCGCAGAAACATTGCTAGATAGATCTAGGCTAGGCAACTCTAATGTCATGCTCATATCTGGATTGCTAACACTGGTCTGCTGTACCTGCATCACCTCGACATTTTGCTGAGGTTCTGGTTTGGGAGGGGCCGGCTTTTGTCGGGTCCGTGACTCGTAGGACTCATCTTTGCTGTTAACCACTAAATCAAAGTAGGGATTTTCATGTTTGCTCTGAAACTGATTAACCTTTTGGTTAATCAGCCCAGCCATAAACAGTAATAACGCAAAGGTGATCACCGGAGCGCCTATACAGGCTACTAAAAATCGCATTATTTATCAGCCTGTGCAGCAACAGATATCTGCTGGATGCCCGCTTCCCTTGCCGCATCCATCACTTTAACAACAATACCATGACGTGTTTGTTCATCGGCCTGAATCACTAAGCCCACTTCCCCTTGTGAAGCAACAAGACGCTCTAAACTGGCACGAACACGCTGTAGATCCACCTGTTTACGGTCAATATAGATTTCGCCAGTGTCTTTAACGGCGACAAAAATACCCGCTTTACTTTGCTCTGTGGCAGTACTGGCACTAGGACGATTAACCTCCACACCAGATTCACGTACAAATGAAGTGGTCACAATAAAGAAAATAAGCATGATAAATACAACATCTAACATAGGTGTCATATCGATTTGGCTATCATCTTCAGCGCGATTTTTTCTTCTTCTCATGTTCTTTTCTCATCTGTATTACTAACTAATAAACGCGCGAGTTGCGCATGTAACTTTTTTGCTCGGCTGTCTAAACGAGAATAAATAAATAACCCCGATAATGCGCACACAAGGCCAGCCATGGTTGGAATCGTAGCCAGTGAAATACCCGATGCTAATAAACGCGGATTACCCGTTCCATGCACTGCAACCACATCAAAAACTTGGATCATGCCACTCACCGTTCCTAACAAACCAAGCAGTGGAAACATCTTGATGAGGGCATTTAAAAAACTCATATTTTGTTTTAATAATAATGATGCCTTGGCTAATTTCCCCTGACGTATTTGCAAAGCAAACCAAGAGTTTTTATCACTGCGTTCAGCCCAGTGATCCACCTGTTTTTGTTGGTACACCGGAAACAGTACTAATAGGTAATAAACCCGTTCAATCATCAGTGCCCACAGCACCAACAATAACAATGCAATAGCCAGCAATACTGGCCCACCACTGCTAATGAAATTTTCTATCAAATACCACTGTTCTAAAATCCAACTCATGCGCAACGACTCAGCGTTGGTTGTGGTTCCGTATGGTCGGGCTCCTGCTGTTCTTGTTCCGCTTGCTGGGCAATCAAACCTGCACTTTGCTGTTCAATAATATTAATCAGTACATTGGCACGGCTGTGCAGCAAGCTATGAATCAACAATAACGGTAACGCAGCAATCAAGCCCATCACAGTAGTGATAAGCGCCATCGATATGCCACCCGCCATTAACTTGGGATCACCCGTTCCAAATAAGGTAATCGATTGGAACGTACCGATCATGCCGGTCACCGTACCTAACAAGCCCATCATTGGTGCAATCGCCGCTAATACTTTTAACACACTTGAGCCACGCTCTAACCTTGGTATTTCAGTTAATACGGCTTCTTCAATTTTTAACTCAAGCAGTTGTGTTGATTGCTTTTTATTACCTTGGTAAATCGCCATAATGCGACCCAGTGCATTATTCTCATTCGCCTCGGTTTGTTTCAGCTGTTGCTTTATTTTCACCGCTTCTTTAGTTAATAAAATGAATCGCACTGCTGCAATCACTAAACCAAATAACAAAATCGATAAGATAAGATAACCAATAACGCCACCCTGTTGGGTACGCTCCGCCCAAGTAGGCGTGCGTGAAAGCACCGTTAATAACTCACCTTTAGCAGGGTCAAAATAGAAAGCATTAACCTGACTATTACTTTCTTTCCATGCATTTAATGTTGCTTGTACATCACTGCTCACTGGACGGGCAAGTGGCTGAGGTAATTCCGACTGGCTGTCGATAACGAGGTATTGTGAGTCATCAATCAGATTAAAGGCGCCAAAACGGGTTACCTGTTTGGTATTTGCAACACCCTGCGCATCGAGAATTTTAGTTGCAAAGCGACTCACCTTGCTTGATTCAGCCATATCTTGCAGCATCACAAACCACAGTTTTTCTAACTCAGAAAGTGACGGTAATTTTTTACTCTTGGCGAGGCCTTCAACAAATACATTACGTTGTGGGTATTGCGCTGAAATAATTGAGCCCTGCAGTTGCCCAGAGAAATCTCCCGACACTTGGCGCACGACACCAAATAGTTCACCAAGGTTCTCTTTACTTGCGCTTAATGTTTCACTTAACGAAGCTAATACTTTTTCATTGTTATCAAACTGTTGACCTTGCTCTTTCGCTAACGCCTTTTGTTTTACTAACTCTGCTTGCGCGGCTTTTAATTTTTTCTGCCAAACAGTTACATCTGCTGAAAAATCATTATCGCGTTGTGCTTCTAACGCACGGTTTTGTGACTGCTGCGATTGTACTTTTAATAACAAGCTATCTAATGTTTCTTGCGATGCAAAAACAGGAAAGCTGAAAACCAGTGCCGTTAATGGCAATAGTGATAATAGGAATAACTTTTTCATTATTTTGCCTTACTTAGCAGAGGAAGTTTTAATAACGCAGGAATATCTGTTTTTTGTGCAATACGAATCGCTTTATTGATATCACGTGCATAGGAAGCATCAATACTTAACCACTCACTGTTTTCTCGATCCCACATCCACACACTTTTGTTATCCAGTGCCACAGCTACAAAAACAACACGCCCTAAATAAAAGTAATTAACCGTGCGTTCAACACCATCAAGGCTTAATGATGATTGGTATTGCCCCATCTTACTGCCATATTCAGCTTCAATATGGTAAGCCGTTAAAATACGACGATACTTCTCAGCATCACTCACATCCGACTTTCCCATCATGTTTTTTAATTGTGTTAAGCGGCCCTGGCGTTCAGCGCTCAAAAAGGGCGCATCTAATTTAATAAAGGTTTCAAGATCTTCAAGCATGCTCATCATTAATGGCACAATGCCCTGACGTGTTTCAGTAACACTGCTAATTTGTGTTTCTAACGAGACTTTTTCACTGTCTTGGTCAACTAACAAACGACTTAGGTATTGGTTATAAACCGCTAAGCTATCCGCTTCATTTTGCAGGCTATTAACCTGTTCAATGAGTGCTAATTTTTGCGCATCTAGTTGGTTAATTTTAACTTGTGCTTGTTTACTTTTTTGCTGGTCAGCAACACTGCTGTTTTGCAGCTTTTCGATGCTTGTTGCAGAAGCAAATAGAGGTAAGCTGAATAACAGCACCGCGGGTAATATTTTTTTCAATTGAGACACAATAATAATTTCCAATAGTAAATGTCGAACGGGTTAAACAAAAAGTTAATAACTATTAAACACTTCATATCAATTGAGGTGTTTTATTAAATTTATTGTAAGTACTCAGGGCTAAGCCATTTATGTTTAGTTCAAGGCGAAAAAGCGCAGTTTAGTCGTTTAAATGAGCATTTTTCAACGATGAAATAGGCGTAAATGGCGACGGCCTGAGCAGTTACATCGTATATATCACCGGATAGTCGGCACTTGGGTGCTTTAATACTTGTACTTGGTGTTGGTAAACATGGGCAATATTTTCAGCACTCAAGGCGTGCCACGGTGAGCCATCGGCGTGAATCTTCCCTTCATTTAAAATCAGTACACGATCTGAATATTGCGCAGCTAGGTTTAAATCATGCAATACAATGATCACTGCGGCACCTTGGTCTGCCATTTGTCGCGCAATTTTAAGGGTATTATGTTGATGGGAAAGGTCTAAAGCAGAGGTTGGCTCATCTAACATTAATACGGTTTTATCACCTGATTCGCTAAGTTGGGTTAATACTCGAGCAAGGTGTACACGTTGCTTTTCACCGCCCGATAATAAGGGGTATGAACGTGACTCAAGGTGTAAGGTATCCACCTTCTCCAGCATTTCATTGGTCACCTTCTGTGCTTGTTTACGTGATAACGAAAGCGGCAATAAACCTAACTCCACCACTTCACGCACAGTAAAAGCAAAAGATAAGGTACTTTGCTGTGGCAGAATGCCAACATGTTGAGCTAACTTTCCGCGATTCCAGTTCTGCTTGGGTTCATTAAAATAGCTAATCGCACTATTACTCTTTTCAGTGCCTTTTATCTCATCGGCTAGAATTTTTAACAGGCTACTTTTGCCTGCACCATTAGGCCCAAGTAGTGTTGTCACTTCCCCTTGCTTAATGTGTAAACTAATATCATCTAAGATGACTTTACCACCTAAAATAAGGTGGATATTTTTACAGCTAATAGCGCTGTTTTCAGGAATAGACATAATCACATTCTCCCGCGTTGTTGAAACAACAGATATAAGAAGAATGGTGCACCGATAATCGCAGTAACAATACCTACGGGAAGCTCGGCAGGTGTCACTGCAATACGTGCAATCATATCTGCAATGGTTAATAGCAGTGCGCCCATCAATGCAGATAAAGGCAATAATACTTTGTGATCGGGCCCCGTTAACATACGTCCAAGGTGCGGTACAATTAACCCAATAAAACCGATCATGCCTGAGATGCTAACCGTAATGCCCACACCAGCAGCGGTCAGTAAAATCATTCGGCGTTTGAGTTTTTGGGTATTAACACCTAGATGCCCCGCTTCCGCTTCACCTAATAACAATGCGTTAAGGCCCTTGGCATTACGCATGAAAATGGTTAACAAAATAACTAGACTGACTGTTGCTAGAGCAATGCTTGACCACGTAGCACCAGCGAGCGATCCCATCGACCACAGTGACAGGTCACGTAACATTTGGTCCGTAGCAATAAAGTTTAAATAACCGATACCTGCACCAGAAAGTGCACCAATGGCAACACCAGCGAGTAACATAACCGCCACCGAAGTACCGTTTTTACTGGTGCCTAATGAATAAACTAACAGGGTTGTTAATGCGCCACCTAAAAAAGCAAACAGTGGCACTGCAGCAATGTTCATTAATAGCGGGTATTGCATCGCAATCGATGAAAAAGCCACAATTGCAATCGCAGCGCCAAGACCAGCCCCCGCTGAAACACCAATAATGCCCGGCTCAGCCAAAGGGTTACGAAACAAGCCCTGCATCACCGTACCGCTAATCGCTAGAATAGCCCCCACCAGCAAACACACAATAGTACGTGGTAAACGAATTTGATGAATCACTAACTGAATATGGGCAGGTAACTCATTTGCCCAGGGGGTTAATCCCTTAAAACTATCCGCCACTGAAATCGTCATTGGACCAATCACAATCGAAAAAGTAGCCACCAGCACCATTAAAAAAATGGCGCTAAGTATCAAAACATAAAAAGGAAATTGACGTAAAAACATAACTAGGCCCTGTTAATACAACAGAGTGTTTAGGCGTTTGGCTTCGGCTAAACTTTTCAAACCTAAACCACCTAATAATGCAGCACCATCAATTGTTTCAATGGCGCGATTTTTCCCAGCAGGTGTCGCTGATAAGGTTGGAATAGCAGCCAATACGGCGTCAATACCGCCCATTTTTTTCATACTACGAGCGCTTACTAGAATAAGATCTGGTTGCATCGCAACGAGTGATTCCATCGCTAATGGTTTATAAGAAGTTAACTGCTCAGCAGCAGGGTTAATAGCTCCCGCTAAACGAATGATTTCATCGGCACTGGTTTCTTTACCTGCGACGTTAGCTGGGCGCCCTTCGTGAATCATTAAAAACAGCACTTTCTTTTGCTTTGTAATAACAGGCTGGTTGCTTTCTAATTCACCGACCGTGTTTTTAATATCAGCTTTTAACTGGTCACTGCTTTGCTGCGTGTTAGTGATTTGAGCAAGCTGATCAACACGCTTTAATAGACCTTCAATTGAGGCCTGTGTATTAACCACATCAACTTCTACACCCGCTTGTTTTAATAACTTAAGTGTGGACGCTGGGCCCATCTCATCGGAACCCACAACACGGCTTGGATTAAGTGCAATCAAGCCCTCAGCTGATAACTGCCTATGGTAACCAACCTTTGGCAATATTGACTCTTGTGGTAAGTGACTAGTTACATCTACTGCCACTAATTGCTCCTGCGCACCCAGCGCATAAATCAGTTCTGTTACCGCATTGCCGGCACTGATAATTCGAGCAGGTGTTGACTGCGCAAAACTAAAAGTGACACAAAAAAACATTGCTATAGTGGTTAAAACTGTTGCTCGTTTATTAATAAACACGTTGATTCCTTTATTGATATTACTAACCCAACAATGGTATCAATTATCATTTGTGTTTAATAGCAATAATGATTATCATTTGTAAAATATCCAGTAATTTAAAAATGAACGCTATTAAATGATGTTAAAAACATCCTCTAACAATCACTTTAAAGTCGTGCCTACAATAGGAAAAAGCATGTTAAAAGAGCAGCTTGAACAGCAAGTGCAATCGATGGTTGAAGATCAACCGGGACTGCTACCCAGTGAAATTGCACAACAATTAAACATTACCGAGGCTCAGGTTGTCTTTTCCCTTAATAGTCACATGGTGACACGCGTTGCCGGTGGACAAACTGAATCACTGCTAGGGGAATTAACCGACTGGGGTAATGTCACTACTATCATGCACAGTGAAGGTTCTATTTTTGAAGTTAAAGCCCCTTTTCCAAAGGGTAAAGTTGCCCATGGTTATTACAACTTAATGGGTAAAGAAGGTGAGCTTCATGGTCATTTACGTATTGACCTAATTACAGATATTGCCCTAGTGAGCAAACCTTTTCGAGGAAAAGAAAGCCACTACTTTGGTTTTTTTACGGAGCAAGGCAATAGCGTTTTTAAAATCTATTTAGGCCGCGATAAAAAACGTCAACTTTTAACCCAGCAGGTAGAAAGCTTTGATTTATTAAAGACAAAATATGGACAAACAGCATGAATGCAGAAGTGAAAAAAGAACGTTTACAAAACCGATTAGGGCCTGAAATTAAAGAGTTTCGTGAATCTCGCCGTACCTTACAATTAGCGACTATCAGCCCAGAAGGTAAACCAAATGTGAGTTATACCCCTTTTGTATTCATCGAAGGTCATTACTACATTCTAATCTCCAAAATTGCACGTCACGCACGTAACTTGCTCGCTAATCCACAACTATCATTTATGATGATTGAAGATGAAGATCAGTTAAAAATGGTACATGCACGTAAACGTTTAACCTATGAAGCACAAGCTGTCCCGCTTGAACGCGATACTGAACAATGGCAAACCGCTATTAATGCTATGCAAGGTAGATTTGGTGAAATCATTGATAACCTAAGCAACATGGCTGACTTTATTCTATTTCACCTTCCACCTGAGAATGGCCTATTTGTGAAAGGATTTGGTAAGGCATTTCAAGTAGGGTCTGATGATAAAATTGATTTTGTACACCTAGACCAAGGGCATCAAACTATCGACAAAAAAGACAAATAATAACCACAACGAATTAACCACGAGGCCACTTTGTTATACAGAGACTTCGTGGTCATAACCTAATTAGAATAACCTAATTAAATTTACCTTTTTTAACCGCCATATAACGTCTGATAAACTCCCTCTTGTTTAACCAATTCACTATGATTACCAGATTGTGCTAAGCGACCATCTTCTAATACATAGATAATATCAGCCTGTTTTACCGCCGAAAGACGATGTGCAACAATTAAGGTGGTTCTGCCCGCTAAAAAACTTTGCATAGCAAGGTGTAGATTACGCTCTGTGCTTGTATCGAGCGCCGAAGTGGCTTCATCGAGGATCACTAATTTAGGATCGCTTAGTACCATACGTGCAATCGCAACACGTTGACGCTGTCCTCCAGATAGGCGCACACCATTTCGTCCGAGTTGTGTTTCTAACCCTTCGTTAAGCTGCACCTCTAAATCAGATAACTGGGCAATATGTAACGCATTCCATAATTGTTCATCGTTGTAGGTAGCACCTAAAGAAAGGTTTTCTCTTAAGCTACCATTAAATAAAATCGGCTGCTGCAGTACGACTGATAAATTAGTCCGAATTAAATCTAAACCGATATCTTTATGGCTAACACCATTAAATAATATTTCACCACTGTTAATCGGATACAACCCCAATAACACCTGTATTAACGTTGATTTACCACCACCACTTGCCCCCACTAAGGCTACTTTTTTACCTGCAGGTAAGGTTAAGTTGAGATCTTTTAAGACATTATCTTTGCCCGAATAGGCAAAGTTAATATTTTTAAACTCAACGGCAATGGTTTCTTTGTCTTTAAAGGGGTCCACTTTGCCGATTTGAAGCGGCTCTTCATTTACCTGTAATAGACTATTAATTCGTTTAATAGCAGCCGATGCGCTATACCAAGAAAACTGAATGCTTAATAACTCTTGTACTGGGCCAAGCATGAACCAAAGATAACCAAATACCGCAAACATTTGTCCAATGCTTAAATCGCTGAATAAAACCAATAACATCGCCACGGCGCGGAATAATTCAAAGCCACCTAAAAACAGTAAAAAGGAGAAACGATTAGCCGCCTCCGACTGCCATGCATATTTATCGGCACTCACTTTTATCTCATCACAATCTGTTTTGAGTTTGTCTAGAAAGCTTTTTTCACGGTGCCCTGCACGTAACTGGTAAATCATATCCAGTGTTTCAATGAGGCGATTTTGGAAAGCTTCAAAGGCTTGGTTTTCTCTTTTTTTCAAGCGCTGAACACGGCTACCTAACATGCGAGAAAGCAAGGCGATCACCGGGTTTAATAACAATATAAACAAACCTAAACGCCAATCTATCCACAATAAAATAACTGCGGTACCAATAATGGTTAATAGGCTGATTAAAAAACGACTCACCGTGCCACCAATAAACTTATCGATGGTTTCAACGTCGGTAATAATATGTGAGTTAATACCCCCCGTACCACGCAGTTCGTATTCCTCGATACTTATTCTGCCTAGTTTTTGTAATAAAACATGGCGAATTTGGCAGGTAATGCTTTTAGAAATAAGAATAAATTGACGGCTCTGCCATACACTCAAAATCAATGAGGTAATACGCATCAGTACTACACATAAAAAGATAACCACTATATATAACGCTGGTTGTTGCCAGCTCACAGGTAACCACTGGTTCATAAAATCAATGCCCATCGCAGGCTGATTTAATAACACTTCATCTACCATTAATGGCATGAGCAGTGGAATTGGCACGCTCACCAGTGTTGCAGCAATGGCAATAAAGTTTGCCAAAATTAATCGTTTTTTATCTTTTTTAGCCTGTGTAATTAACCACGCCCAATCTATATTTTTCATTTTTTTCCTTTTTACTTAAACCTAAAAACCGCGCAGATAAAAATTATCTGCGCGGTTTTTAATAACACTGTTAAGTTTTGTTTAAAGATTGTTACTTTTTAATAAACTACTCAACTAGCTCTTCATAACGGAACACTAAGTTTGCACTACCTAGTTCACCACTTTCACCATAGTTGCTTAATAACTGTACTTTAAACAAACGTGACTCTGCTTCTGATTCATCTTTAATAAGATATGTTGTGAATGTTGGCCACATCGCATGCCCACCATCTACCGCATATTGTAGCGGCCCGTAATTACCCGGAGAGCTTAATACGCCCGATGCAGAATCGGCAAAGTATTTATAAACTTGCGTAGTATCTGTAGGGTCTGTCACAGCATCAACGCCACCAGCCGCCATCACAGCGCCCGATCCAGCAGTACCCGAACCTGATGCGCCACCATTTACTTGTAATGGATAATCTCGCCCACTTACCGTCAAACTCAGATCCCAGTCGCCAGCTTCTGTCACTAGAGTATTCGTTTCTAGATCCCAGAAGGCACGTGTATTACTAAAATCTAACTCTGGTGAGTCAACAGCCGCTTCAAACACAGAGCCATTCCAGTTTTCACTAGAAAGTACCACTTTACGTGTCGTCGTTTGACCAAAAGCAACTTCAACTGTTTTTACTTTAACACGTGCGTAACTTTCACCATCGGCAGAGCGGATGATCCAACCATTATCTGCTTTAGCACTATAAACAGGTGCGCCTTGGCTGTAATCTGCGTCTAACCAATCTTCTGTTTTAATTGATGTTTTCAGTGCATCAAATTCAAACTCTGTACATGCCGTTGCATCTACTTTATCAAACTCAGTGACAGTTGTAGTAGCCGTTAATGCTTTAAACTCATCAACAACAGGATTGCCATCGGCATCAAAAAGAGCCGCGTATTCATGGGCTACACAGCCACTCACATTACCATCTGCAGAGAAACCACCATTTAACTTAAAACCAGCATACTTTTGGTAAGCAATTTGCCAAGTATCATCTGTTACCACACTGCCCGACACAAGATCTAACATCGCCGCTTGGCTAGCATCGCTCGCATCTAGATTCGCCACACTGTATTTTGGTAGCTCAGGTGCTGGTACTTCTGGCGTTTGATTATCATCGCTATCATTGCTTGATGAGCTGCCACAGGCACTTAACAGCGCCGATGAAACCAATACAGCAAGTAGTTTTTTTGAGGTTAAAAGGTGCATAGAATCTCCATATAAAAAATAAACTAACAATTAAAAAATAAAAAAAGCTAACCAGTAAAAGTCATACCCAGATAAACAAAACGGCCACTTTCGGGTCTAAAATCATGCCCGGTGACGGGTACATCACGCGTTGTATCAAGTAAATTATCAATGCCCATGAACAGCTTAAAATTATCCGATAAATCTGTATTTACCTTAAAATCAAAGGTGCTGTAAGCGGGTGAAGAAATAAGATTTTCAGCATCCACGTACTGTTCGCTTTGATAGTTTCCATATAATGAAAACAGGCTGTTAATGGGTAATACTTTGTAATTCACCTTAAATTTGGCTTGATGCTGAGGACGCTTAGTTAACTGCTTATCTGTTTCCAAGTTAATGGCATCTAAATAGGTATATGAAATATTTGATGATAGGTAAGTGGTAAAGTCATAGGCTGAAGTGATGTCTACGCCCTGCGTGCGTGCTTTACCTACATTGCTATATTCATAGATGCTAAGTTTGCTTGCATCGGATTGCTGCTTGTTAAGCTCAGTACTAATCAAGTTTTTAATGTCGTTATAGAAGAAGTTGATATCTGCATGAAAATTATCGTCGGGATTATATTCAGCGCCCAATTGCACACTTGTTGACGTTTCTGGCGTAAGGTCTGGGTTACCAATCACCATATAACCCAGTGCGCTATGGTCAAAAATATAATGGCGCTCTTTTAACGTAGGCACACGATAACCACTGCCAACACCTGCGCGAAATTTAACTTGTTGGTCTAACCAATTAGGCCCATACATCAGATTGATTTTAGGCGCAGTGTAAGAGCCAAAATCACTGTCATGTTGATAACGGATACCTGGTAGGATCTCTAATTCATCACCAATAAAAATATCATCCTGCGCATACAGTTCCACACTAGAGCGTTTTTTCTCACCCTGCATTTCATCAATAATGATCACTTCATCGGCCGTTGATTTAGCCTGTGTTTGTGACAATGTATTTTGTAAACCAACAATGCCTAAGGTTAATAAGTGGTTTTCACCCATTGGATGGTCAAACTGAACTTCACCTTTATTAAAACTACTTTCACCTAGGCGACTCTGGTCTATGTATGAAGTGCTGAGTGTATTTTGATGGGTATTGTCGGTAAAGTTTTCAAACATATACCATGCGGAAAGCTCACCCTGCTCAAAGATCGGGCTATCAAAGTTGAGGCTAAGACTTTTACGTTTTGCTTCTTCCAGCTTTTCTTTTTTTACATGCCCAAAACCGGGCACATAAGTACTGAAATTCTTATTAATATCTTCGTGATAATAACTCGGTGCTAGCATTAATTCGGCACCATTTTCAAAACGGTAACCTAGCTGACCTGAGACATTGGTTTTACTACCCGCATCACCTTCAAAAGCCCAGGTTGAATCATCAAGATCCGTACCTTGTTTATAACGTAAATCAGTCATTAACTGACCGAACCAGCTGCCACTATTATGGCTAACAAAGAAGTTAGCGTGGTTATCGTTGAAGGGGCCATCGCCAACGTTTTGTTCGCCGTAGGTACCCGTGTCTAACGTTGTTTTGAAGCTAGTGCCTAGTTTAGGGCGTTTAGTAATAACGTTAATCACACCACCCATCGCTTCACTGCCGTACAGCGCTGAAACAGATCCTTTTACGATCTCAATATGCGCAACATCCGCGACGGAGATCTGACTCACATCCACACTGGATCCTGTAGAGGCGGATACCGGTTTACCATCAATTAAGATTAATACTCTGTCAGCATCAAATCCCTGTAACCAAACCTCTTGACCACTTTTTCCATGGATAGGTTTAAGCACAACACCAGGCACATTTTGTAATGCTTCCGCAAGGTCGCGGGCATGGCTTTCTTGCAATTCTTGCTCACTGACAACTTCAATACGAACTGGACTATCAACTAACGAACGTTCGGTTTTAGTCCCCGTCACCACAAGGGTCTCTTGCTCGTTATCCCCCGCAAATAGTGGTGTACTCAGTAGCGAAAAAGTAGCTAATAGACAAACGTGAAAACACTGTCGCTTATTACCAAAAAGTCGATTTTCCATAACCTAAACCTAGCAAAATATTAAATTCGCCAAGATGATAATGAAAGAGATTATCATTTGCAATAACAATATTGATTTAAATCAATCAAAAAAATATATCTAACTTTATGATCGAGGATGATGATCTTGATGTAAAAGTTTTAAACGATCCTGAGCAATGTGGGTATAGATCTGTGTGGTTGAGAGATCACTATGACCGAGTAACATCTGTACTACACGCAGGTCTGCACCATAATTAAGTAAATGTGTTGCAAAGGCATGACGTAAT
>Ga0105356_10004696_pt1 | contig 13143 bp, 9 predicted proteins | sample GOMGulsemesocosm_3_FD_83502 | JGI IMG/M metagenome (GOLD analysis project Ga0105356, IMG submission 83502) | Methane-oxidizing microbial communities from mesocosms in the Gulf of Mexico - GOM9D Gulf of Mexico | ecosystem: Environmental > Aquatic > Marine > Cold seeps | place: Gulf of Mexico...
CAGGCAGAACCAGCACCAAAACCAGCAGCAGCATGGCCAGCACCGGCGGTACCAAAGTTAGGCGAGCCTGGCATAAGTTGCAAGCCAGCACCTTGTGCTGTCATTGAAATGAAGGGTGTAGAAAAGGCGATTAAGGTTAATGCCGTACGGGTATTTTTTTTCATTATTATTCTCTCTGTTTCAAATCTGTTTACGAATAAACTGGCGTTAATTTAATGCGCGTTATGACTTTTGAATAATGAAACAGGGGACTAGATAGTATTCCTTTGGGGACTAAGTAAAGTTTCGTATAGTCCCGTAAGGAATGATTAATTATTGCTAGATATACGTGATGAGCGCTTAGAAATCCATACGGATACCGGTTTGGAATATATGGCGGTCGTATTGATATTCTTGTTTATTTGAATCGGCGTTGACGTACTTGTATGCCACCTCAAAATAGGTTTTATCGTTGACCCACTTAGGTAGGTGAGTGACATTGGCAAGCTTTACTGTGTGCTTGCGCTCGCTGGTATAGTCTTCTTCTAAATCTAAACCAATACTACGTTCAGGCTCACGTAAATAAGCGAAATCTCGATAGCTGTAATCTAAGCTAAAGGTTAATTTCTTTTGCCATTGATAATTTGATCCAAGGCCAACTTCAGAAGTGAAGGTATCGTAGTAGCCGCTGCCGTTATCGGTTCTAGAAATTGCTTCGGCAAAAAACTGATAGGACAGTTTTTTATTTTGTTTATAACTGTATTGGTAGCCGGCTTCTAAGTATTGGTAGGCGAGATCGGTATTTTCTATATTATCGCCAGTACTATCCTTTTGTACGCGATCAATGAATTGCCTGTCTTCATACGATAACCTAAGTGCATGCTTGTGCTTACGATTGAATTTATAGGTAAGGGTATCAGCGATAATAAGTGACTGGTAATCGTAGTCGGTAATTTTAGGGTGGTCGAAGTCAGAGTAATCTCTTAGACGGTAGTTGGCTTCGATTTTGTTTTTGAAGGACTTGCTGATTTTAAAATTCTTATAGGCATTGAAATTCGTTTGCTTATAGTCGTGTCGATCATCCAGTGGAAATCCATAATAAGTTCGAGTGACGGCTTTTGTTCGGCTGACGTAAGTTTTATCAACCTCTCGGTAAGTTAAGTGCATACCACCACGATTGGCAGCCTTACCTGTACGATAATCCAGACGAAGATCAAAATTGTGATTGTCTCCCCACTCGGCAGCACTATCGTCAAAATCCTGAAACATACCTTTAGCTTTAATACTAAAATTCTTAGTTAAAGGGATTTTAGCTTTCAGCTTGTATTTCATAAAAGCCGCTTCATCAATAATAAATAACTCGCTTAAACGATAAGGGTTGCTATCAACCCCCGCGAGTGCGCTTAGGCTAAGTTCTGGAGATGCAGCGTAACTTGTTGGTGCTAATAGCAGGGTCGATAATAATAAAGGGCTATAGTATTTGTTCATTGAAGTGCTCCTGTAAGAATAGCTGGGCTAAATCATGCTTATTGTTAAGTTTTAAAATGAATTGAATTTGTTGTTTGCTGCGTTCGGGCTGATTATTTTCTAATAGCTCTTGAGCAAGTAAATAGCGTATTTCGATATTGCCTGGCCAATAATCAACAGCTTCACTAAGCAGTAATAAAGCCCGTTCTGGTTGGTCTAGTTTTAGGAAAGTTTGTGCCGCAATAATAGAGTCGTCGGGTTTGTAGTCGCTGATCGAAAGCATTTCAAAAATGCTTATCGCTTGTTCAAACTGATTGTTCTTATATAGTTTTTTTGCATAATTACGGCTGACGATTGTACTTTTTGAATGATTTTTATGCAGAGCAGATAAAAAGTTTAAGCTGGCTTGTCGCTCTTTGTTTTGCCAAAGAATCTCGCTGTATAGAATGTTGATTTTCTGATTATTATTCGGTAATGGGAGTTTTTCAATCCAGTGCTTTGCCTGGGATATATCTTTATATTTAAATGTTAGTTGTGCTGTGATGTAGGCAATATGATTAAGCGAGACTCTTTGTGTACTTAATAGTGTCAGAGCGTTCACCTTATCGGCATAGGCTAAGTTCTTACGATCGGCATCTAATCGCTGCAAAGGAATTTTATATTGATACTCTGTAATGGAGATTAATTTATCCAAAGATTTGTGAGCGGATTTGGGCCAGTTTTTAGCTTGATAATTCAGACTTAAAAGATAACGGTGGCTGGGTTTTCTTTTCTTGATGCTTTTAATTAATTCAATACTACTATTAAATTGTTTATCGGCAGTCAGTAGCATAGCGGTTAAAAAATCTCGATTAGATTTCTTCAAACGTATCGCAAGCTGTATGTGTTTCTTGGCGTTATTGTTTTTACTTAGCTCTAGATAGTTCCATGCGAGTAACTCTTGAGCGTCGTAGTTAGTCCTAATTTTACTGTATTTATTTTTTAAAGTGGCAATGCTGGCATTGAAATCAAGGTGCTGATGTTGCAGTTTGGCTAGCTTTAAACGCAGTGAATTATTATTTGGCGCTAAAGATAGAGCACGAGAATAGGTTGTGAATACTTTGTTAATAGGCTGTAGCGCTAAGTTTTGAGCTCTCGCCAGTTTTTGCCAGATAATGGAGTGATTAGGGCGAAACTCAATGGCACGTTCTAGCTTTTCAATTGCAAGCTCATATTCTTTCTGTTCAATTAGGCAGCTGCCCTGTAAAGATAATGCTTTTGCTAGTCGACTGCCGCGACTAATCGCTACCGCATGTTCAATATGTTTTTGTGCCAGATCACAGCCAGTGGTACGTTTACTTAATAATGCAATGTTAATAGCAGAGATTTGATGATTGGGATTGCGTTCTAGTATCTTTTTATATTGTTCAATTGATTCTTCGGGTTTATCGTCAGCTGAATATTGAAAGGCTGTGGATAATAGCTGCTTAATGATTAGGTCACTTTCTTCATCATTATTAGCATTCATAGCAACATCTAATTGCTCCTGAACGTTATCGGCTATTGATACGTTGATCTTGGTTGATATTGATAAGTCATCATTTGACCCATTACTGATGTCATAAATAAACCAAGTGAAAAGACATAATAAACTGGCGTAGATAATGCTGCTGCTATGTTTCAATTTTTTCATGATGCCTCCATCGCGGTGAATAATTTTTCTTTTAAACCTTGCTGTTGAATATTCTGAATCTCAAGACCAGCGCGACCGTTCACTTCTAATATCAATGGTCCTTGTTGCTGGCTGAGGCAAACATCGACACCTAGATAGCCTAAGGGGATTGCCTTGTAGCTAGAGATGGCCATAGTGATAATTTGTGGCCAATAAGGGATTTGAATACCGACAAGCTGTGCTTGGCTATCGGGATGCTGCTGAATGCTTTTATTTTTGTGCAGCGCTTGGCTGGTAATCCCAGTATCAATATCGATGGCAATACCAATCGCGCCTTGGTGAAGGTTGGCTTTGCCTGAGCTGTGTTGGGTGGGCATACGCAGCATGGCGCTGATAACCTTGCCTTTGCCCAAGATGACCCGGATATCACTCAAACCTAAATCACAAATTTGATTGAGTGATTCATCTTGTTCAATTAAAGGTTCTAGATAGGCCACATCCTGGTCGCCAGATTGGCTATGGTGGCCAATTAATATTTCTTTTATATGTTTTTTAAGTGCATCAAGGTTATAAGGTTTGCCTGATGCGCTGAGGTAATCATGATGCTTGTCACGAATTACTAAAATCCCTTTTCCTTGACTGCCTTGGTTAGGTTTTATGACGAATGAATTATATTTATCTAACTGTTGCTCTAATTGATTGATTTCTTTTTGGCCTTCGATAACGAATAGGGTGTCGGGTACCGGAATACCTAGCCCCTTTAATGCTTCTTTGCTGGCGAGCTTATCCGTTGCTAGGCGTAATAAAGCTTTTTCATTATGTTGATAAACTAAATTTCGGTTGCGACTATTAATTCCTAAAAGGTTATGTTTTTGATCTTTTGGCAGACGTTTAAAGCGTATCAATTCACTGATACGAATACCGTCCCAGCGACCAATGAAAAGTAAGCCAGCGATTACTAAAAGGTGGGTTTCTGGGTATAGAATAAAAATACTGTGCAGAATATGGCTAGTAAGATACAGATAACATAAAGCAATGGCTAAAAGGCTACCTAGGGAGTTGGTGATAAGTTCTTGCCAATTACCGTCTTGAGTCACTTGATGAATTCGTTCTGATACAAAACTGATAATCACCACCGGCATTAGGGCTAGCATGCCAAATTCTAATTTTTGTTCAATTGCGCTATGCCAAAGCAATAGTATAAATAATACGCTGACAATCGAGATTACGATGGCGAGACGAGCGGTTTTTAATATGCGCAATTTTTCTAATAAGTGATGGCATAACCAAGCGATAATTAAAATAATACTAAAGCCAATCAGACCCGTTAGTAAACCGGTATACATGCAGATAGCAGCGATTAGAATTGGCATGAAAATACCAAAGGTTTTAATGCCAATTACATTGCGTAAGAATGTGATCAAAAATGTACATAAAGGAAATAACAAAATAATCGCTAAGGTATTACTTGAAATCTGTAGTTGCGATAAACCTTTGCTTAGAGATAAGTAGTTTGTACTTTCATCCATAAGACTTGGTAGCATTGCTGGACTGATAACTTTCTGATTGATATTAAATAGGTAATCGAAGCCGATATTACTGGTATGGCGAAACAGTGCATGATCGCCTTCATAAAGCTTAAGATAATGACTTGGGCGTTTAGCAAAGTAGCCATTAGTCGGATCAAAGGTTATCCAATGATCATTCAGGTAAACCTCTACCCACTGATGGCTGGTTTTCTTGCGACTGTTCTCAAGAATAATCCCTCCGACTAAGCGGGCGGGTAGATTATTTAAACGCGCTAGGGCAACAAATAGTCGACTTTTACCATTACAGCTGGCGACTTTTAATCTAGCGGCTGTTAACGCATCGGTTGTACCTTTAAAAGGGGCGCTTTCAATGTCTTGCCAGGTATGTTGGTAGATAGCCTGTAAAATATCATATGAATAATCAGTAGTCGGTTTTATTAATTGCCATAACGATTTAATCTCAGGGTGTTGAACCTGAATATGCTCACTGGTTTGTAAGAATTCTTGTAGCTCTTCTGGGTAATTCGACGTGGGTTTTAAGCGGCGATCAATACGGTGTTCGTTCCCTTGAGTATGTAATAGCACTTGGTAGCCAATGTTGGATTCATTTTCTTCCGCAGACCAGGTTATTAATCGTCCAGAAGGAATCAATTTCTCGCTGCTGCTGACACCTGTGGTGCTTAAGTTCTCACTGATTACGGTTTGCCAGGCATCGTCTAGAGGCAAGTAAGTATGAACATTGACCAGTTGTCGGTCGGCATTAAAGCTGGCATTAAAATTTAGGTTAAAGAGCTCCTTTGCCTTGAAATCCGTGCTATTAACCGGGTAATAAATTTGATGGAATGCCAATAATACTAAGCAGCTAATAGTTAGCAGCGAATGGGGCTGTAATAATTGATTTAACATTCGGTTCAACATGGCCAAACAACTGGGTAGTGAGAGTGACTTTAGTTTTAACCGAATTAAGGCTAAAGTCTGTTTGACTGCTGTATGGCGCTGTTTCGCATTTGTTGGAATATCCTACAAACTAATAACAAATTGAAATTTCAATTTGTTATGTCGTCACATATTCTGGTATAGAGGTTTTTATGTTTATACGTATTTATGCCAGTTTGCTGATAGCAGTGTTGATATCGGCAGTTCTGAGCTACAGTTTTTATCAATGGCAGTATCGACTCAGTTTCGATCGCTATTTACATGACACTTTTAACGGCAGTCTGCACTTACTGGTAAGTGGTTTGGCACGGCATAATAGTGAAAACCAACAGCGCTGGTTAGCGGTGATGGAGCGTCTAATGGGGGCTGATATTGATTATCAGGTCGATCCCTCAACATCTACGTTGAAAACCCCAACGGCTAACTTTGTTATTCGCCATGACGAGGGGGAAATTGCGCTGGATTTTTCATATGCGGGGCATAAGCTGTATACAAAAATTGATAAAGTCAGTGAGCAGCATTTTCGGATGATGGCGACTTTAATTAAGAATGAATTAGGCCGTATCAACTCTGATCAACATAGCAGTTATATCCATCAGCAATTAAAGCCATTATTTCAGCAAATAAACTTATACGATATATCCACAATTGAACTTGATGGCCAACAATTAAGTCGTTTGAAACGTTTTGACATTGTTGTGACAGAAAGCAGTGACGAAGATCATAAGCATTATATTTATAGTCGACTTGCAGATACCGATCAGGTATTAGTGATTGGCCCTATTACTGGCTTTAATCCGGTGCCTGTCACGACGTTAATTTTGATTTTAATGATTACCCTATTAGTGACTGCAACATCTGCTTTTTGGCTGGTCTATCGTTTGGAAAAACGTGTGATGTTAATTGAAAGGGGGGTTAGCGCTTTCTCGAAAACCCCATCTCATTTAGCGATTAAGGATGAAAAAACAGATGCTATTAGTTTGTTAGCGAACAGTGTTAATGGCATGTCGTTACGTATACATCAATTATTATCAGATCAGAAACAAATGATACAAGCCATCGGGCATGAATTGAGAACACCTATTAGTAGGATCAAATTTCGCTTAGAAATTTTAGCTAATGATGATCTAAAAGAAAGTTCAATCAAGAGTTTAAAAGGCATTCATAGCGATATTAATGAAGTAAATGGATTATTAAAAGAAGCGCTTGAATTTGATTTAAGTGGCCGGCGTTGGGATAAGGAAAGGTTTTCTCTTGCTGGGATGATTGAGTCAATAGCTATCGATCTAGCCGTAGAGCATAAGCAAACAAAGTTGATCCAATTTGCCGATAATAATATTGCTGAATTGATACAGGATGAAACTCAAATACGCCGATTATTATTAAATTTGATGCAAAATGCCTGCAAATACGGTGGTGGTATTGTTGAAATACGTATTGAGCAGAGGTCAGAACACTGCCTCGTTATAATTGATGATAATGGCCCCGGTATTGATGATAAGCAAAAGGAATCTGTTTTTAGCCCATTTACTCGGCTAGAAACAAGTCGCAACAAATTAACTGGGGGGATGGGGCTAGGGCTTGCGATTGCCAAAAATATTTGCAGTTTGGGAGGGATATCGATGACCTTAACCGACAGTCCGCTAGGGGGCGCCCGTTTTAGTTTGTATTTCCCTAATAATGAAGGGACTGGTTTTGAAGGGGTTGATGATGAATAAGCTAACATTAATCGTCTTATCTTTATGTTTTATATCGGTATTAACATTTGCTGAAGACTTTGATGATTTAGAAGAATTACAGCGTTTGAATGAGATCGATGAAGGTCTATTGAATTTTGATTTCGAACAAGAAGAAAGTTCCGACTGGCAGCAGGATATTGAAAATGAACTGGCTGAAATTGAAGAAGACGATGATTCTGATAATGAAGAGCAAGATGATAGTGAAGAAGAGGATGACTCAGATAATGAAGAGCAAGATGATGACTATGATGATAATGATCTGGATCTCGAGTTTGATGATGAAGAAGACGAGCTGGAAGATGAGTTAGAAGACGAACTAGAAGATGAACTAGAAGATGAACTAGAAGATGAACTAGAAGATGAACTAGATGAGGATAATGATCTAGAAGAAGATGACGATAGCTCAGAAGAAGATAATGAGTTAGAAGAAGATGAAGACGAAGAAGACGAAGAAGACGAAGAAGACGAAGAAGACGATGATTAGAGCCTGTTGCTTAATTATTATTCTTTCACTTTCATTCTCAATTTCTAGCTGGGCTGGTTCTAGTGGAGCTGCCCCTCGTGAGGTTGAAGAGTACTCTGAGGTATTAGGAGAAATTAAGGCTTTGATGGCTGCGGCTGAGTTAATGGCAGCCTATCGTATTGCTTTACCCTATAGAGGTTCAAGTATTGCGATTGATCTCAAGCTAGCGCAAATTTCTATGTTGATGGGGAAAGAGCAGCAGGCCGCTGATATTTTCGAGGGCTTAAGGGTGCATCCCGATACCAGTGATTTACAAAAGCGCAATATGAAACGTTTTATCGCTAAATTTGACAAGTCTCAGAAGAAAAAGGTACGTCAGGTAAAACAGATGGCGAAAGCAGGGGATTGTGACCAAGCCAAAGTAATATACCAAAGGCTATTTAACTATCCTTCTCAACAGCGCGTGCTTAAAAAAGCTATTGCTCCTTGCATGGGGATAGCAGACACCTTTGAGTGGTTAGCAAGAGTTTCAGTAGCAACGGGATATGATGATAATGTTGCATTGTCTAATGAAGATTTAATTGGCCCACCACAGGCGGTGATTGAAGGCCATTATCAAGATGTTGCCTTACGCACGTCGGCGAAACTTGATTTATCTTCGACGCTACGCATAACGCCAGAATACAGCTATTTTCAGCGTCAATATGATACCAGTATTGCCAGTAAATATGATCAAAGCAGCCATCGCTTACAATTACAATTGGCTGGCATTATACAGTCTGGGTTAAGTTGGAAATTACCCATATTCTATCGCTATAGTCAATTCGCGCAAAAGCACTATGCTGACTATACGGGGTTTAAATTTCGCTTAAATAACCGCAGAGAGTTTGGTAGTCACCGTTACTCAATTGCTTGGCAGCAAAAGAAATATGTCGAGTCGAGTGACCAGTATCGCAATGCTGACATTGTCGAGGTAGGCTATCGTTACTCACTAAATTGGCAGTTGTATCGCATTACCAGTGCTGTTTTTTTACGCGATTTATCTAGGCCAGAAGATGAAAGTGATAGCTATCGCCGTGGCGGGATGGATGTTGATCTATCGAAATCATTTTTAGCCATACTGGGTTCTCGCATTAATAGTTCTATATATGCGGCTTATAATCAAAGTTATAGCCAGTACCGTACGGCAGACCCAAGCTTAGGACAAAGATATGGTGCAGACTATAATAAGGCGCGGCAAGATAATCGAAGTGAGTGGCGTATTGGTGCTCGCCTCAATATGGATCAATGGCAATTACGAACACATTATAGCCAGCAAACAAGAAACAGTAATTTAGACCTTTATGATTTTCAGCGTACTAAAGTTGAGATGGGTTTAAGCTATCAATTTTAATGGTTATGACAAACAGCTTGGAGTAAGCATGCAGGATAATAGGTGGAAAATATTACTAGTAGAAGATGATGTCGAGTTGGCTGAGCTAATTCAAGATTATTTGTCATGCTATGAGTTTTCTGTTGAAGTTGTTCACGATGGCAGTCAGGCTGTTTCTCGTATTATTAATGATCAACCTGACTTGGTTATTCTCGATTTAATGCTGCCAGGTAAAGACGGGATTAGTATCTGCAAAGAAGTACGAGCCGATTACTCAAAAATTATTATTATGCTGACGGCTTCCAGTGAATCAATTGATCATATTTTAGGCTTAGAAATTGGCGCTGACGAATTTATTCATAAACCGGTAGAGCCTAGGGTGCTATTAGCACATGTGCGCGCCTTAATTCGTCGCCAGCAAATACCACAAAAAATTATCGAGCCTGTTAAAACTCAGCTTGGTAAGTTAGAAATCAATACCAGCGATCGCTTGGTTAAAGTCGACGGTATTATTGTTGATTTGTTAAATAACGAATATGAGTTATTGCTATTACTGTTTAGGAATATTGGCAAGATAATAACTCGGGATGACATTTTTAAGCGCTTAAAAGGTATTGAGTATGATGGTGCGAGTCGCTTCTCAGATATTTTAATTAGCCAATTACGCAACAAATTATCCATTGATGGTATCAGTGGCAATCACATTAAAACCGTGCGTAATAAGGGTTACATCCTAGTTGAAGAATTTTAACTGAAGAGCTCTAGAATACGTCTGACTATCGTTACTTGCGAGTCTAATCTTTACAGGGTTATGGCTTGCTTTATGTTCTCTGCCTGCGTCTCTACTATGCTATTAGCAAGCTTTATTTAAGTCTGCTGAGAGGAAATGGATATGGGAAACTGTTATAACTCGACCACGGTGAATGCGCCCATTGACCAAGTATGGGATTTGATTAAAGACTTCCATCAACTTGATTGGGCCGCTCCAGTCGCGACTAAGGTCGATGTTGTGGGGGAACTGCCAGGAACTCAAGTAGGCGCCCGGCGAATATTGAACGATGCTTTTCATGAGACCTTATTATCAGTTGATGCGGCGAACTATCGATTCACATACAGTATTGATGATGGTCCTGGGCCTGTGGCTAAAGGGGTGATAGCGAATTATATCGGTCTGGTAGAGTTGTTTCCTATTACCGATAGCGGTGGAACCTTTGTAAAATGGACATCGGAGTTTGAATCAGCGAATGAAGGTCAGGTGATTGAATTCTGTAATCCGATTTATGCAGGGCTATTGGCGGCATTGAAAACTCGTTTTTAATCGACTTCATATTTGTAATATAAACATCAAAGACAAGGAATGTCTGATGCGTTATCTCATTATTGTGTTATCTACCCTCTTGCTATCGCCAGCATTGTTTGCGCTGGATATACCTCGCTTGATGCTGGCCAATGTCTATTCAAACAATAAGGCTTCAGACATCGATATTAGTCATTATTGGGTTAGTGAAAAATACGATGGCGTGCGCGCGTATTGGGATGGTACGCGCTTGCTCTCTAGACAGGGCAATGAATATCATGCACCCGCATGGTTTGTTGCTGGTTTTCCTAAAAGCCCTCTTGATGGCGAGCTATGGTTAGCTCGGGGCCAATTTGATCGTCTCAGTGGTATTGTGCGTAAACAGCAGCCGGTTGATGAAGAGTGGCGCTTGGTTCGTTATATGGTATTTGATATGCCTCAGCTGGCAGGAACTTTCGATCAGCGGCTTAATGAAATGCGGCTATTAGCTGATATGCCTGACTGGTTAATTATCATTAAGCAGTGGCGAGTTAGTGATGAGGCAGAATTGCTTAGACAATTAGACGCATTTGTTAAGGCTAAGGCCGAAGGGTTAATGCTGCATCACGGTGATTCATTGTACTCGGCTAAACGCAGTAATGATTTGTTAAAGTTGAAGCCGAGTTTCGATAGTGAAGGGTTTGTTTTAAGCTATGAAGAAGGCAAAGGAAAATTTGTCGGTATGATGGGGGCTTTATGGGTTGAGGCTCTTATTACCAATGATGATGGGCTAGCAGAAAAACAAAAATTTAAAATAGGCTCTGGCTTTACCGTTGCTGAGCGCAAGAATCCACCGCCTATTGGCAGTGAAATAACGTTTCAATATTCGGGGTTAACTTCTAAGGGTAAGCCAAGATTCGTTCGTTATTGGCGCAGGCGTCAATGACCTATCTTTCATAATAAAAATTAAAGCGGTATTAAAAATTCAATACCGCTTTTCTTTTAAAATTTATTCTACTTCAGCTTTTGCCAACTCTTTAACCTTACCCGCAAACAATAAATAACATGCGGGTACGATGATGATGGTTAGCGCAGTACCCAGGGTCATACCGCCGACAATTGTCCAACCGATTTGCTCACGGCTTTCTGCACCTGCACCACTGGCGAGGGCCAGTGGAATGGCGCCTAACACCATGGCGGCAGTCGTCATTAGAATAGGGCGTAGACGTAACTTAGCCGATTCAATTACCGCTTCTAGTTTGTCTTTACCCGCCTCTTGTAATTGATTAGCAAATTCAACGATTAAAATACCGTGTTTGGTAATTAAACCAACCAGAGTAATTAAACCGATTTGGCTATACACATTAATTGAACCTCCTGTTGCCCACAGTGCAAGTAGCGCTCCTAACATTGCGGTCGGTACAGAAAACATAATAATTAATGGGCTGCGGAAACTTTCAAACTGCGCTGCCAGTACCAAATAAATAAAGATTAATGCCAGGCTGAAAGCGAAGGTTAGGCTGCTGCCCGTTTTAATGAATTCACGTAACTGGCCGCCGTAATCAACTTGAATACCTGCTGTGCCTACGCTGAGTTCGGCGACGGCAGAATCTAGAAATTCACGGGCTTCTAGCTGGCTAAAGCCAGGATTCAGTGCAGCCTGAATAGTAGCCGATTTTAATTTATTAAAATGATTCAGCTCTTTTGGTGCGATGCTTTCTGATACTTTAACTAGGTTGGCCAGTTGTACCATTTCGCCGCTGCTTGAACGCACATAAACATTGGTTAGGTCATCTGGGTTAGAGCGGTCAACATCAGCCACTTGCACGATGACATTGTACTGCTCACCCTCACGTTTGAAGCGAGTAATTTCTCGACCTGCGATCATCGTCTCTAGCGTACGGCCAATAGTCTCGACGCTAACACCAACAGCCGCGGCCTTTTCACGGTCGACATCAATCGCTAACTCTGGCTTATTCAATTTCAAATCGATATCGGGCTGAGCGAACATAGGGTTGCCCCAAACTTTCATCATCACTTTTGAAGTTAATGCTTGCAGCTCTTCATAAGAGCCCGTGGTTTGAATAACAAACTCAACTGGGCGAGATACAATGCTTTGCCCTAATGACGGTGGATTCATCGGAAAAGACATTACCCCAGTAATACCGCCGAACATAGGCCCCATTAAGCTGCCAGCAATTTCTTGTTGAGAACGCTCGCGCTCTTCCCAAGGAGCCAGTTGCACGAACTGCATACTGTTGGTGCTGGTAGGAAAGCCGACAATTGAAAAGTAGCTATTGGCTTCGGGTACTGTATCTAATACCCCTTCGATTTGGCGGGTATATTTGTCGACAAATTCTGTAGAAGCACCCTCGGGGGCTATAGCAAAACCAATTACAAAACCACGGTCTTCTGAAGGAGAAAGTTCTTGTGGCAATTGTGTATAAACCAGAGCACTTAATAGAATCGTGACAAGACCTGCGCCTGCGATCATTAAAGGAAAAGCCAATACTTTGCGTAAGAATTTTTCATAACCATCGGCCATGGCATTCAGTACTTTCTCTCCCCAAAGGTAAAATTTACCGGGGTTACTATTATGCTTTAGCATGCGAGATGCCATCATAGGAGAAAGCGTTAAGGCGACAAAGCCAGAAACAATAACCGCCCCCGCTAGGGTTAAGGCAAACTCGGTAATTAATTTACCTGTGCGGCCTTCGGTAAAGGCAATTGG
>Ga0105356_10004697_pt1 | contig 13141 bp, 13 predicted proteins | sample GOMGulsemesocosm_3_FD_83502 | JGI IMG/M metagenome (GOLD analysis project Ga0105356, IMG submission 83502) | Methane-oxidizing microbial communities from mesocosms in the Gulf of Mexico - GOM9D Gulf of Mexico | ecosystem: Environmental > Aquatic > Marine > Cold seeps | place: Gulf of Mexico...
CGGTCTCATGGTCGACGCTTACCGGCTCGCCCTGAGCGTTATTGATCTGCGCGACAATACCATCGCTGCGATAGCGACTGTACTTTTGCTCGATGCGCCAAGCCTCAGTAGCAGCTGCTTGTAGCAACTGCTGGGCCAACTCGCGATCCTCTATCGCCATCAGAATTTCGCAGGGGCTAGCCATAGCTTCAAAGCTGCCCCGCCAAAGTTCATCGGTTCGCGTCAGCTGCAGCGGCCTATCTATTGCAATACCGTCAGTAACAGCGTATTCAGTCACGGCGTAAACCACGCGCAGACCGATAGCTAGAAACTAAAGGAATAGCCCAGCTGAACAATGACCGCCTCCAGGTCGGGGAATAAGCCGCGAGCAACGCCGATAGTGCGATCAGAGCCATCACCGGTCTGCTCGTAGTACTCCACGCGCATATTGAATTCGCTGCCCTCATTGATGCGATAGCCGTATTTGGCCCCAAGGGTAATGCCCTCATAGGAACCTAAGCGTGAGTCGGCACTGGCGTGGTTTGGTAGTGGGCTACCAGTCACCAGAAATGTCTGGTAAAAGTCCGCTTGATCCTGACTGTAATAACGCAGGTGCGGTTCGATATAGTGACGTTCGGCAAAGGGCATACGGTAGCGAAAATCCACGGTGTGCGAACTGATGTCCCAGTCGTCCCACAGGTAGCGATAGGACACGTCGATAGTATTGCCGCCCAGCTGGTGATATTTTGTTTTCCAATAAAGACTGTGTTTAACCCGCTCCTGTGGACGCTGCTCGTACAGATAATCCAAAGTTGTACCACTAACACCGTCGACCAGTGACAGAATCTTAAAGGGGTCGGTTAAATAACCCTCAGCGCGACTGTAGGAGTAGTTGAACTGCATTAGGGTTTGCCGGTTGATCACCTGGGTGACACCGATCAACAAGTCAGTGGTGGTCTTGTCCTCTTCAATGCCGTCTCTGGCCTGTTCGCTTCCCGCCGGAGCCATAGCGGCGAAGGCGATTGGAATGCCACCCTCTGGATCAATAGTGTCCTCAGCATAAGCAAAACCTGCCGATATCGTGGTGTTCTTGTTGTTAAAGTCTCTGGCAATGGTGGCGTTAAGTGCCATCGATGTGTAGTCGTACTCTTTTGAAAAGGCCAATCCTGTCGAGAGGCGGGTGCGCCGGTCAAGGGGAAATTTGTATTGCACGCTGACAGCGCCGCGACTGTCTTTAAAAGTGTCATCTAAAGGCAGCTCTCCCGCCGGGGTCACATAGTCACCCTTGCCCGAGGGGCGGGTAAAGGTCTGTGGCACATCTGAGATGGAGGCGCCACTGGGCGAGGCACCGGTCAGCGTGTCCGAGGCAAATTTAATCGTTAATGTGCTGTCACCGGCAAAGCCGCGAGTGGCACTAATAACTGGTTCCACCGCATCGACACGGTCTTTTTCGCTATACAGTAACACGGCGGTTTCGACCTGCCATTTGTCGTCCTCACTGGCACTAACCCCTTGATTCAGCAAGCTGCAGCTGGCAGCGGCAAGTAGTCCGGCAATACTAGGTCGCTGTTTTGTTAGTTGCATCCGCAGCCTCCACCACCAAAACTAGCGCCACCACTACTCGCTTCCTTGCTAAAGTAAATATGATCATCGAGACCCGCCTCCAGCGGATCGCTCACCAGTTGCATGGCAGGTTTTGCCAGCAAGTCCCGCTCCCAGGGCTCTACACCCCACTGGGCACAACCACCCAGCAGCAGCGCCAGTAATACTATATTCATTTTTTTCACTGTGACGTCTCCAAGTTAACCGTTTGCTGTGCCAGTGCCGCGGTAATGGCAGCCTCGTAGTCACCTTGCCTAGTGCTATTAAATCCGATATGCCTGCTCACAATAACACCTCTTCCATCGATCAGCACCGCGCTGGGCATGCCCTCAACCTGATAAGCCTTGGGCGTAACACCCTGCGGGTCAAAACCAATAACAAAATTGGTTTTATATTGTTGCAAAAACTTGTCTGCCAGCGATTTGTCCTTATCAAGATTCATGGCGATTACCACAAATCCCCTAGCACCATAGCGCTGCTGCATTTGGCTCATCCAGGGAAAGGACTTTCGACAGGGCCCGCACCAGGATGCCCAAAAATCAAGATAGACGATCTTGCCTCGATAGTCTTTTAGCGAGACAGGACCACTGCGGCCATCGACGGTAAAGCCAGGGGCATCAGTCTGATTTGATGGCACTGAGTCTGCGTAAAGCAAACCGCCAGCCTGTAGCCCGCAGAGCAATACCCACCCAAGGCATTGAAGGCGTTGACGCTTAAGATACTTACCCATTTTTTAATTTCCTAGCTTCTAACAGCAGCAACTCGCTACCATAGTCGAACAGGGGCCTATGGAGCTTTGCAGTAGATCAAATAATTATTCGTTTATTTTAGCACTAGTGCGCTCACTCATTGCCGCGCCAGTTCGGTGGCCGTTTTGCCATCCAAGCATCGACCCCCTCCTTGGCATCGACCTGTTTGACCATCGCGCGCAAGGTCTGTTCACTGTCTTCCACCGCCGCCGCCACGCCGCGGTGTAGATCGCTGTATATTTGGCGCTTGCTTTCACGCACCGAACCCGGCGACGCGGTTTGTGCCAGAGTAGCAGCATAGTCCAACACCTGGGGCAACAGGTCTTCGGCGGGCACAACTCGATTTAGAAAGCCCATCGACATAGCTTCCTCTGCGGTAAATAACCGGCTCGACAGCAATACATCGTTGGCCTGAGTCACCCCCACCAGCCGCGGTAAAATCCAGGACAGGCCGTATTCTACCGGAAAATTAAAACGCCCGTGGGCGGTGGTGAATTTAGCCCCCGCAGCCGCAAAACGCAAATCGGCAAAGGCAGCCAGCACCAAGCCAACCCCCGCTGCGGCGCCATTTATAGCCGCTATCACCGGTTTACTGAGGCCAAAGTGGTAGGCAAATGTGGCGTCAAAATGGGGGGTTTTTCCATAGCCGGGCTTGGCTATGTCCGCTCTTATACCATCATCGTATTGGGCGTTATCGGCATTTTTTTCCAGTGCCGCAAAGTCTGCGCCGGGGCAAAATGTCTTTCCGGCAGGATCTCCGGTCACCACGATAACCCGCACCACAGGGTCCTGCTCCGCCAGTTGTAAGGCGCTGCGGTATTCACTGTGCATACGCCCTGTCCAGGCGTTGTTGCGGGACGGGCGCGACAGCTCGATTACCGCACTCTGATCGACAAGCCGATAGTTTATTGTGTTGAATTCCATCACTCTCTCCGCCATTAAGTGGCTAGTTAAATGTTTTATGCGTGTTTGTATACGCTGCCTGCCGCTCTTTGGCCACTGCCGCAAAGCAATCGGCGCACTCTCATCGCAGGCGATCGGATGCAGGGATAAACTTCTCTTTGAAACCTCCGCGCCCGCCACTACACTACGTGCTGTTATCACAGCGAGCAACCGTGCGACGCCATGACATTGGCAAGGTCGCACGCCACTAGGTCCATTAATACTGTTGCTACGCGGCACCGAGACAACAACAAACGCAAGGTCTCATTAATGCCATTGAGGGCTGCGATTATAGCAGCAGCGACACAGCAGGATTTTGATTCCAGATAGTCACAACATAGAAACTAAATGCAGGCGACAATCGCCACTGACCAGCAGTCTAAGGCGCAAATTTTGGCTGGGGTTCGATGCTGACAATATCCCGCCAATCCTTTAATGACCAGATGTCGATGCTCTTGCCTCCATCAGTTTGCAATGCTGCCGACTTTGAGAAGACAAAGCGCTGTGCCAACAACTGATGACACTGCGCAGACAACTGAATGTCACCGCTACCGCTATTAGCGGCGATATGACCGGCAATCACCACGGTTTCTCCCCACACGTCGTAACACAGTTTTCGATGGCCAATAACGCCACTAACGATAGGACCCGAATGCATACCAATACGCAGTTGCACATCTATGGAAAAACGTTTTGATAGCTTTTCTACGTCTTGCAACATAGACAGTGCCATTTCAGCCGCACACAAGGCGTGATCGCTCTGATTATTTTCCGTTCCTGCAACCAGCAAGTAGCGATCACCGCTGGCTTGAATTTTTTCCATGGTATGTTGCTGGCACAATCGCTCGAAGCTGCAGTGTACTGCATCGAGTAGCTCTACTAGTATTTTGACCGGCAGCGTCGCAACCAACTGCGAAAAGTGATCTATATCGGCAACTAAAACCGTGGCACTGACATGGTGGTCGGCGATGATTTGCTCACCATTTTTATTGCGCTCTAGACGCTCCACAATATGCCTGGGTAAAATATCGAACAGCAACTGCTGGGACCGCTTGTTCTGTGTGTACAGCTCTCGCTGAGCAGTCTTGCGCAGCAGTATTTCACTCTCCAACTGTCGCTGCTTTATATAGTTACTGCGGCGAATAATATTCAACTGTAACAGTGCACTCGCCGCCAATATATTGGCTGGCACTAAATACATATTATGCTGCCAGTATGCCGTCACCGAACCTGCCTCGGCACCGAGCGAAGCCACAGTCAGTAAGATCGAGCAAAAAAGACCATTGCCACAGGTCAATAAAAAACGATTGGGAGAGAACAAATAAAAGCCCATTGACAGTACAATACTACTGCCCGGCTGATACGGAACAGACTCGACCCTCAAATAGGTAATACCCCCGTACAGCATCGCAATCGCTGCCAGCGCTATAAACAGCAAGCAATCGAAGGCTGCGATTGACAAGCGACTATAGGTCAGCAGAATAACGGCGATGCCAATCGAAAAAATACTCAAACGCAACACTATGATCGGTTGGTACTGCTCGATCGCCCGGGCATCGAATAGCCCAAAAAAAAGGAAAAACAAACAGGCCATGGCCCAAATAACTCGCAGCCGTAAAAAGCGCTCGCGCTCGGTGTATTGCCGAAAAAGGCGTTCCTGATTGGGCGCGACAAACTCACCCGTCAAAGTCGACAAAAGAGATGTTTCATGCGCTATTACCATTGTGCTACTCCTTGCACAGCTTCAATCCATTGAAGGGTCGCCCAATAAAATATAGCACAGGTCACAACGCTGTCGAGGCGGCACAGCATCGGCAGGAGTTTTTCTGCTAAACTAGCACCTTGATTACTAAGTTAGAGCAAAGCATGGATTACGAATATACCCTAGACGAGTACGACCGACCTATCGCTGAGTTTTCGATGGGCTTTGAAGCGCTAGGCAACTGGTTTTCACAGGAGCTAGGCGACGATGAACAGGCCCTCGATGAGCTGTTGAGTATCGTCCAGCAGTTGCTGCAAGGTAGAGTCAGTGAACGCGCACTGTACGGCAGTGAGTCTCAGCTACAGCTCAATACACAGGAGGTAGAAGTTATGCCACTGGAACTCGATCGCGAGTTTTCGCCCCCCGAGCACACCCAACTCACCGATGACGGCTCCTACGCCCATTGTGGCCTGCCTGATTTTCACCAGGCATTACTGTCTTGGCAGCAGTTTTTACAGCCCTGATAAAGCTGCAGCTAATCGAGGCGACGCTCCAGCAACACCCCCCTAGCCAATAGATCCTCTACTTCGCTAGCGCTAAACTGATATTCCGCCATAATTTCTCGACTGTGCTGTCCGTAACTCGGGGGCTTGCTGTGCAGCGACCCTGGAGTGCGGGACAGTTTAATCGGTGTGCCGACCATTTTGTACCAATCCTGCTCTACCAACATTCCGCGGTGAGCGCTGTGGGGATGGGCAACGGCCTGGGCGGTGTTGAGTATGGGCCCCGACGCTAGTCCCGCACGGGCCAATCTTTCGGCAACCTCTGCGCCATCGAGCTTGACCAGTACAGACTCCAGCTCGGCCTTCAGCTCGACGCGGTTGCGCACGCGGTCACCATTGTCGGCAAAACGGCTATCGTCAATCAATTCCGGGCGCTGTAATTCTCGGCACAACTTGGCGTAGGCCCGGTTATTGCCGGCACCAATATAGATATCGATGGTTTGTGTACGAAAGGTATCATAAGGGCTGATATTGGGATGGGCATTGCCAGTTGCGGCGGGAATATCACCGGAGAACTGGTAATTCACAATATGGGGATGCATCAACGCCAGCGCACAGTCGTACAGCGTCATATCCAGGAACTGGCCCTGACCGGAATCTTTTTGCTCGATCAGTGCCATCAAAATAGCGACAGCGGCGTACAGGCCGGTACCCATATCCACCAGCGCCAAACCCAGTCGCGTGGGGTTACTGTCCGCCTCCCCATTGACACTGAACCAACCGGTCATACCCTGAACAATAGCGTCGTAGCCGGGAAAACCACCTAGTGGTCCATCGCCGCCAAAACCGCTGACCCGACAGTGAATAAGAGCCGGAAACTGCTGCTGCAGCTGTTCATACCCCAGACCCCATTTTTCCATGGTACCGGGCTTGAAGTTCTCCACCAGCACATCGGCCCCCTGCAATAGCCGCAGCAATACCTCGCGGCCAGCGGCGGTACTCAAGTCCAAGCCCATGGCCCGCTTGTTGCGATTTACGCCGATAAAATAGGCGGCATCGCCGTCGTGATAGGGCGGGCCCCAATCTCGGGTTTCATCGCCCCGGGGCGGCTCGATCTTGATCACCTCGGCACCGTGGTCCGCCAACATTTGCGTGCAATAAGGCCCGCCCAATACCCGCGACAAATCAACAATTCGCTTGCCTTTCAGCGCACCCTGGGCCTGTTCCGACATTAACATTCGTTATATCCTGTACTGATAATGATGTAGTGATAGCCCTATAGAGCTAGTTCTGTAACGGTAGAATTGGTGTGATGACAAACCCATTTACAGTGGTTGCAAAAGCGTGCGACTGGCCGCTGCGCCTTCGATTTTATGGCGAGAAAAATACAGCGGAAAATACTCTCCCCGATTCCACTGCTCATACAGATCGCGGTAGTGGCTGGAGCGAGGATCGCCACTTTGTCCAGGCCCGTTGGTAGCGCGGCTCAGATCCCAGTCGGCGGTATCGACCACCATGCGAAAGCTGGCTCCGGAGCGCTGGCGATTGCCGCGGTTGGCATTGAGGGTATTGCTGGCGCCACCCCGGGGCAGTCGCGGCAGATCAATCTGCTGGCGTTGCGCTGTGCTCATCAACGGGCTTAAGGGGTGAATGATTTTGGCGTAGTGGTAGTGACCATAGAACCAGTCGGCGGGATCATCGCCCAGATCCCGGCGCAGTGTATCAACGGCAAGGCGCAGACTGGCGATCATGATTTTGTTTCTGGCGGCGACTGCATCTTCGCCAAACAAATAGCTCGGCGCGCTCTGCAGCCACTGCAACAGTTTATGTCTGGAAAGTACCGGCAAGCCAGCACCCTGCCCAGTCGGAATATACAGCGCTCGCAACTGCTTCAACAGTTCTAATTCCCACTGGTCATACAACGCTGCGGCGGCACTGTCTCGATCCATAAAATGGTCCCAATCCTCGAACAGCACCGCCGCGTCCTGCAAGTCCCGATCTAGCTGCAAGGGTCTGAGCAGACGGGTCAGTTGCTCAGCTGTCATCGACTTAGTGTCGTATTGCAGTGCCATAGAGTCTTCAATGCTGTGCTTCGACGCCCCCTCAAGCACCTCACGCAGACGATAGATTCGCGCAGGGTCTGAGTAAAAATCGGAAAATACATTGGGATAACCCGCCGGCACATTGAAATTATTGGCGGTACCATACCAGCCGTTGACGGGGTTACTCAGGTGCGGCATGGACTTGATCGGCATATAGCCATTCCACTCATACTCGCCGTCACCGGGAATCGGCAGACTGCCGTCCCAGCCAAAACGCACCGGGGACAAACCCACCGACTGCCAGCCAATGTTGCCATCGCGATCGGCCCACAGCATATTCTCCCCGGGCAGACCGGAAAACGAGCAGGCCTCTCTAAATTCCTGCCAGCTAGTGGCCTGGTCCATACGCAAGCTGGCGAGATAGGGCGTGGCCCCCTGATCTAGCCAGGCCGCTTTTAATCCGTAGGCCAGGTGATTCGTTTTATCTTCAAACAGTACCGGTCCGTGCACGGTGTATTTTAACGTCACCGTTTTTCTACCGACACCACGCACGGTAATCTGCTGCTGCTCAATATCCATCTCTTTCCAGCCGCCGCGATAGCGATAACGACTGGCATTGTCCGGGTCGGTGTTATAGACCATCAGATCTTCCTGATCGATACGGAAGATGGTCAGTCCCCAGGCACCGTGCTCGTTGTGGCCGATTGAAATACCGGGCAGTACCGGCTCACCGGCACCCACTACATTCCAGGCGTCGCTGCCAGCGCCAGCGGGAGCATTGAGATGCACCAAATAGCGTAGTGACGGGGTGGCAATAGTGCGATGGGGGTCGTTGGCTAACAGCGGCATGCCGCTTGCAGTCTTGCTGCCGTGCAATACCCAGTTATTACTGCCGATATTATTGAACCCTTCAATAGGATCCTCAAAATCGCTCAACGCTGTGCTCGCCAATGTGTTTAGCTGCTGCACAGCTACGCTATTGCCCACCGGTAGAACAACACCCGCCAGATCATCACGAGTAAAGGCTGGCATGGTCCGAGAAGCCTTGTAAGGCGCCATTATATGGCTGCCAATTTTACTGAGGTCAATGCCCTCGAAGGGGCGTAAATAGGTATCGCGGTAAAAGGGTAAAAAATTTCGGGTTTTCTCTTCTCCGATCGCGCTCAGTACCTTGGCCAACAATATTTCATTGGATAAACCCCCGGTCAACGCGTTGTGCCGACTTACCACCACCGCCGGTGTCCAGCGGCCTGGACGTATACCCAGCACCGTAAATTCGAAAGGCAGCAGCTCAGGATGTTGTTCGGTCTGGTGAATATAGGCATTTACTCCATCGACAAAGGCGCTGATAATTTCTACGCCATCGCGGTGGTAGTGCGCCATTTCCGCTTTTAGATCGCCGCGAAAACGCAACAGTCTGGCACCGCGGTCGTGCTCGAAAGCCTTGTCTCCCATAATTTGTGCGAGCGTGCCGGTGGCCCGGCGACGCCATATTTCAAACTGAAACAGCCGATCTCTAGCCGCGTTATAACCCTGAGCAAAAAATAAATCCCGTTGATTCTGCGCATATATATGGGAAACACCCCAGCGGTCTTTGACAATGTCTACGCTCTGTTTGAGACCCTCGAGTTGCAATACCTGCTGTTCAAGCGGATCTTTGACGTCGGCGAACAGCTGGACCGAGATGGCCCAGGGCGCTGCAACAAGAATGGCGACGCGGACTAGTAAAGCCTTTGGGAACATAGAACACCTTATTATTTTGGCTAGATTGAGTGCATACAACAATAGCTACACTTGGCAATGATGCGCCGGTGCAGGGAGCACCGGCCAGTGCCATTATTTAGCGTGGCGGCTCTTGGGAATTTCGACAAAGTTACCAGGGCGTTTTTCGGCATTGGCCATCATCGCCTCTTGTATTTCCTCTACCTGTAAGTGGGTTGAGTTCCAGATGGCAATGTAGTCGAGTCCGTCCGCGGTGCTGTGGTCGCGGGCATAATTAATCATGCGCTTGCAACCGTAAACCGCCAGTGGCGCTTTACTGGCAATATTCGCGGCAATGCTCATCACCTCCCGCAGCATGGTCTGCTGATCGGGATAAACACAGTTGATCAAACCCATGGATTTAGCTTCGCTGGCTGCGACTTTACGCCCGGTATAGGCCATTTCTCGCACATAACCCTCGGGAATCAGCTTCACCAAACGTGGGAAGGTGCCGACATCGGCGGTCATTCCGATATTGGTTTCAAAGATCGTCAGGAAAGCATCTTCTGTGGCATAACGAATATCACAGGCCGAGACTAGGTCGACACCGCCGCCGATACAGCCACCTTGAATAGCCGCCAGCACGGGTACTCGGCAGGCCTCAAGACAGTTGAAAGACTCCTGCATATGCAGCACATTGTCATAGAAGGCGGTGCCCTTTTGCAGACGCTTGGTTCGTTCGTCCACCTCGCCAACTGGGTCCGAGACACCGGCAAAAGAACTAATATCCAGACCACCGGTAAAGTGTGGGCCAGTGGAGGACAACACAATAACTCGTGCTTTAGAGCCGTAGTCGATATCTTTGATTATTTCCGGCAACTCACGCCAGAATGCCGCGTTCATGTTATTGCGTTTTTCCGGACGGTTCATCACTACATGGGCAATCTGCTCGCTGATTTCTACCTTAAAACACTCGTAACTCATCGTATTCTCCTGTGGGTTGATTGGCTATCGCCAGCGGCGCCAAATTCCGACGTATTCGGTTGGCGGACTTATTCAGTCACAGCTCGAATTTAGTGGGACAGACCTTAGCGGGACAGACAAAACCGACAGTTTAACTTACTTTACTCGCGGTCGGTACTAGGGCCAAGTGCCGATCATAGCCGGCGCTAAAGACGGCTCTTTAAGTGGCCAATATTGGATTGGAAGAAGTCGATAAATACACTTGCCCGACGCGGCAGATACTGACGGCGATACAATAGCGTCAATGTTTGTGCCTCCACCGGTGATGGCGTATCTAGACGAACTAGCGTGCCCCGTGCCAGCTCATATTCAGCATCGATGTCGGTTAATACCGCCAGTCCCAACCCGGCCAGACAGGCATCAAGTAATAATTGCTGCCCTGGCACGCGTAGCGGGCCGTTGACCCGAACCGCTTCTAAGCACTCTATACCCTGGAAATACCAGCTAGTGTGGCCCCCAACCAACAGGCAATCTTGCGCGGCAAGTCCCTGTTCCAGCAACTGATTGCGCCGGTAGCGATGAGTAGCGCCGTAGATCGACTGCGGCAGGCTCATCAAGGCTCTAGCGTTTAAGTCAGAATCGGGCAGTGGTCCCTGATGCAATACAAAGGCAATATCTCCACCCAACACACCGACCTGATCCGTCTGCGCATACTCTAGCTCCAATTCGATGGCGGGATAGGCGCTCAGAAATTGTGCGCACAGCGCAGCCAGCTGATGAGGGAAGAAGTCGGCGGGAATTTGTATACGCAAGCTACCCTGAGGCTGGGCTTGTTCGGCGGCGAGACTGTCCTGCACTGTCGCCAGGTCACTCAATAGAGGTTGACAGCGCTCGTATAAACGCCGCCCCATCTCGGTGAGCTGCTGCCGCCGGGTTGTCCTGACCAGCAGCGGTGCGCCCTGCTGCGCTTCTAATAACGACAGCCGGCGACTGACATTGGATTTGGCCAAACCCAAGCTAAGCGCCGCGCCACTGAGGGAACCTGCCTCAACAACCGCGATAAAAACGGACAGATTATTTAAATCCATTACGTATTACACCTATAATCGAAACAATAAGTTTCAATTATAGCCTCTACTCCAGTTTTTAACACAGTGTTATTGTTCTTTCCTCAACGGGCAGCATGGCTGTCGTCATTTACCGATTAAGGAAGTGTATTTATGAACAATATAAGTAGCAGCGAAGAGTTTGAGCAGTTCATTGCACAGGACAACGGCAGAACCGTATTAGTGGATTTTCACTCAAAGGGCTGTGGCCCCTGCAAGATGATGGCACCGGTGGTTGAAAAAATTGGCCTACGCTACAGCGAGCGACTTGACGTCATTGCTGTCGACGCCGAGTCCCTGTCTCAGATCGGGGCACAATACGGCCTGCGGGCATTGCCAACCCTAATGGTTTTCAAGAATGGACTGCCCCAGGGCAGCAAGGTCGGCGCCAGTTCGTTGGTACAGCTAGACGCCTTTATAGGCGACTACTTGTGAACACATACGCTACCTTCTATAACATTGCTGGCAGTGCTAAAAAATGGTGGTCAACACCGCAATGATTTTTTGCGCACGATCGCCGTTCAATGTGTAATAAATCGTTTGTGCATCGCGACGGGTCTGTACCAGACCCGCTCCGCGCAGGGAGGCGAGGTGCTGTGACAGCGAGGATTGACTGAGGGGGACTACGTCGTTGAGCGCACCTACCGACAGTTCACCATTGGCTAGGGTACACAATATTAACAGCCGGTGTTCGTTGGCCATTTTTTTTAGCAAGCTGGCAGCATCGATAACATGCTCTTGCAGTTCAAAAGATTGCTCTGATGCAACCGGGGCGATTGATTCCATGATTATAGCTCCAACGTTTGGCTAAATTTGTCGCTCCCTCGCTGGCGTCATACCATTCCTACAGCTTTCCTTCATGGCCCGGCTGCCGCTCGTAACTTCAATTACTTCGTAAGCGAACGGTATCATAACAGATAGGTTCAACAATCGCGTAATAAATTAGTTACTAATTTTCAATTTTCCGATATCCATGTTAAAAACACCAATCTTGTAAGTAACTTAGCCGCACTTTAACAATGGTTTATTACCCATAGAACGGTTGAGCTACAACTGAACTCACCTAACATAATAGCTATAATGCACACAAAATAACGACAATGCGTACTGGTAAAAGAGTTTTTTAACGTTTACCGCTGCGATGATTTGTGCCTTTTTTACAGCGTAAAAGATATAAGAGGTAAAATACAGAACAACCCCAAACATCCGTCAATCCAACACATCTCTCGCTGAAAGTTAAAGCACTCGCCATACAACACAGCAATGAAACTAACCATTGCAAAAATCGAAAAACGCTGTAACTGTGATAACAACCAAAAATGAAGCTGCGCGATAAGTGCTATCGAAAGCAGCATACAACTTGCTCGAATCATTGTTTCAATTAATGTACAGCACAACAGCGAGCCAGCGCTGCTCTTGCAATGCCTGATAGCCAAACATCCGTAAATGACCAACTACCAACAATGCAATGACTGTCGATGCGCCAAACACTCTATCAATATTTTTGCTCTAGCAATAAACATGATGTACTACCAAGACTACAAACTGGCACTATAAACGCGGGGAAATTGACAATAGCCAATGCTATCACCCGGGCCAAGCTACACTCGCTTAGTTGGTAGGTGGGAGTTGCAAGGTTGCTGTTATTTAAGGTACAGCGACTATAGTGGTAGCGAATGAAAGGGTAGTCACCAAAGCGGCCGTCACAATGGAGTAGCCACTCAAGGAATTGTGACTAGAGAGACAGGCCAGGAACGGCCTTTTCCATCATTGCGGCGCGGGCCTCCCGGGGCAGTTCAATGGCCTTGCGGGTTTTTAGGTCGAAGGACACCGCCACCGCCTCGGTGGTTGC
>Ga0105356_10004703_pt1 | contig 13130 bp, 12 predicted proteins | sample GOMGulsemesocosm_3_FD_83502 | JGI IMG/M metagenome (GOLD analysis project Ga0105356, IMG submission 83502) | Methane-oxidizing microbial communities from mesocosms in the Gulf of Mexico - GOM9D Gulf of Mexico | ecosystem: Environmental > Aquatic > Marine > Cold seeps | place: Gulf of Mexico...
ACAGTCGGTGCCTTGGTACATAGCGCCGTCTGAAATAACGCGGGATGCAATATTGCGTACATCAGGTACGAAAAATTTAACAGTAACATCTGCTCTCGGGTACAGCCTTGGTAGCTGGCTGCTCGCATAAACAGATCTGACAAAATTGTCATCGCATGATTACTAATCGCCAATAACAAATCCTCTTTACCAACAAAGTGTTTATAAACAGTACCTTTTGAGAAGGGTACCTTGGAGACCACTTTATCGATCGTTAAGTTTTCGATGCCTTGTTGCTCTATAATCGCAATAGCGGCCTCGATAATCAGTTGTTCGCGTGCTGCTAATGCCTGTTGATCTAAAACTTTTGGAGCCATGCTGCATTTTTCCTAATATTTCTTAATCACTGTATTAATAAGTTATAAGCTTGAAATCTCAATAAGTGACGTTCCGTCAGTGACGATTCGTCAATCATAAGCTTAATCATTTAATTGTCAATAATTATTGTCGTTTTTATCGGCTGTTTTAATCTGGCTTGGTCACAAAATAAGTGCAGTTTGAGCCTTGCTCAATTAAAGAATTTGGGTATAGTTTATTGCATTTGATCCCAGCAAACTTGCCAAGTAACTATTATAACGCTTTGCGGTGTAAGGATTAACTCTTTGCAGAAAATGGATTAATTTTTTGTTGTCCAAACTATGGGCCCTAGGTGAACAAAGCAAGTTATGAGTAATTTATTTAAAGATATCTATAACCAAGAATTTTATGATCAATTCGCCGCTGTGCTTGCGCAGACGGTGGACTCATTTGATTGTGCGCAGTTTAAATCTTTAATTTTTTGCGCTGAGTTTAATGATTATGAATTAAAAGATCGGATGATCCATACTGCTAAGGTAATGGCCCATTTTCTACCCAAAGACTTTGGGCAGGCGGTGACTGTGGTCAAGAAGATTATTAATCAGTTACGTCAGCAGCAGATTTGTGAACAAAGCATCGAATTTATGTTTTTTCCTGAATTCATCGCATTATACGGCATTGATGATTATGATAACTCGATAGATGCTTTTGAATTTGTTACTCAATTCACCAGCTGCGAATTTGCGGTTCGACCTTACATTGTTAAATACCCAGAACCGATGTTAACGCAAATGTTGTTATGGTCGCAGCACCAAGACAGCCGTGTGCGGCGCTTAGCCAGTGAAGGTTCAAGGCCAAGGTTACCGTGGGCAATGGGACTGCCGAGCCTTAAACAAGATCCGACCCCCTTGTTGGCTATTTTAGATAATCTTAAGCAAGATCCTGAAGAAATTGTCAGGCGCAGCGTCGCCAATAATCTTAATGATATCGCCAAAGACAATGCCGATGTGGTGATCGATATTGCTAAAAAGTGGCTAGGCAGCAACAAAGAAAGGGATTGGTTGGTTAAACACGGCTGCAGAACCTTATTAAAACAAGGCAATAGTGAGGTGCTAAAGTTGTTTGGTTTTGATAGCCGTTTTGTAAAGCTGAGCAATTTTAAGATTGAGACGCCAACAGTTAACATTGGCAAACACTTAGAGTTTTCGTTTTCGCTGGCCAATACCGCCAGAAAAACTCAAATGGTCAGGCTGGAATACGGACTTTATTACCTGAAAAAAAATGGTGAACTGGCGCGTAAGGTTTTTAAGATCAGTGAGCGCGAATTAGCCGCTAATCAAGGTTATGACTTTAACCGCAAGCAAAGTTTTAAGCTGATTACGACACGGGTATTTTATCCGGGTGTTCATCAATTGGCGGTTATTATTAACGGCCAAGAGCAGCAACTTAAGCCGTTTGAGTTAGTCGTTTGATTTGGTTGTAGCAATAAGTACTTAAATTAGTCATACCAAAAATCATTGGAACTGCAGTGAAGCCGTCACAAAATGTTCTGGAAATATTTTGAGCGTCGCTTGCGACGACCTTTGGTGAAATACACGGATGTATTTCATAATAAAGCTGCGGTTTCAATGATGACGGGTAAAATAAAGGGAAAGAAAATGAGTAAATATCAAGGTGGTTGTAGTTGTGGCGAAGTGCAATACTCGTTTGAAGGCGATAGCATTAACTCGGTCTTTTGTTACTGCAAAAGCTGCCAAGTTCATACCGGATCTGACAAATGGTTTGGTTTATGGGTTGGCAAGGATAAGCTTACTATTACTCAAGGCAACCCAAGCACTTATACACGCAAGGGTGATTCTGGCCAAGACATTAATCACCTGTTTTGTGCGACTTGCGGCACCACAGTTTGCGTTGAAGTAACGGTTGGCAATTTTTATTCAGTGGCCGTTTCAAGCTTGCATGGCGATCATCAGATAACACCTAATATGGCAATTTACACCGCATCGGCGCCTGTTTGGGCTGTATTTCCTGAGGGTGTGCCAAAATTCGACATTTTGCCGCCAGGGCTTGACGGTTAAGGGGACAGTGTCATGATATTTTTTGACGGTTTTAGCCGAACTACTATTACGACAAATACAGCTGCTGAGGGTGTTAACATTAATGCCGTGCACGGCGGCTCAGGTCCGCCGTTATTATTACTGCACGGTTACCCACAAACCCATGTAATTTGGCACTTGGTTGCTCCTTTGTTAGCTGAGCACTTTCATGTTATTTGTCCTGACTTACGAGGTTATGGTGACAGTTCTGTACCGGCGTCGAGTGCGGATCATTCCCCTTATTCAAAACGGGTAATGGCTCAGGATATGGTAAGTGTAATGGCCGCTTTGGGTTACAATGAGTTTGCAGTGGTTGGTCACGACCGTGGTGCAAGAGTAGCTCACCGGATGGCGCTTGATCATCCACGTAAAATCACCAAAGCTTGTTTGATGGATATTATGCCAACGGCGATGATGTTTAATGGCACTGATCAGCAATTTGCGACTGGCTATTATCACTGGTTTTTTCTGATCCAGCCTGATGGCTTGCCTGAGCACATGATTGGCGCTGATCCTAGTTATTATCTTAAAGAAAAACTCAAACGCTGGAGTGCTGATGGCGCCGTTTTTTCAGCTGATGCAGTGGCAGAGTACGTTAGATGTTTTAGCAAAGCCGAATCAATTCATGCTACTTGTGAAGATTACCGCGCCGCGGCGACTGTTGATCTTGAGCACGATGCCAGCGATCAGGATCAAAAAATTCAGTGCCCGCTGTTAGTATTGTGGGGATCGCAAGGTTTTGTCGAAAGTCGTTATGATGTACTCAATGACTGGTCACAATACGCCGAGTGTGTCAGTGGTAATTCACTAGATTGTGGTCATTTTCTGCCAGAAGAACAGCCAGAGCAGGTGACTAAACAACTGTTACAGTTTTTTAGTTCATGATGCACTTTGCGCTAAAAGAACAAACTAGGGTGGTAATGATTAATGCCTGAACTAAAATGCTAGAGCTAAAAGTTATTGCCTTATTCCTTATTACCGCGGTCGCAGAAATTGTCGGCTGTTATCTGCCTTACCTATGGCTTAAGCACGATAAAAGCATTTTGTTGTTGATTCCTGCGGCGCTAAGTTTGGCGCTGTTTGCTTGGTTATTATCATTACATCCTGCCGCTGCCGGCCGCGTTTATGCCGCCTATGGCGGGGTTTATATCTTTGTTGCTATTATTTGGCTTTGGTTGGTCGATGGTATCACACCAACAGTTTGGGATATCGTTGGCAGCTTGGTAGCGGTCAGTGGCATGGCCATTATTATGTTTGGCCCCAGTCAGCAGTCTTAATGGCGCATGTATCATGTCACCATTTAGTTTTTTAGCGGCACTAACTGGCAGCCAATAGGCAGATCAAACTTCAGCGACGTCAATAACTGCCGTTTCAGCGGCTGCTTGCTCAAGCCACTGTTGATACGCGGGCAGTGATAGCATTTTTTCGATGTATGGCTGTACTACTGGCCCAGTTTCGATTTGGTAGCTGGCAAGGCGGCTAACGATCGGCATAAAAAAGGCATCAGCAATAGAGAACTGGCCAAACAAAAAGCCGTCTTGGTCACTGACATCATTAGTGGTTTCATCAGTATTAACCGCCAGACATTGTTCGAAAATCGCAATAATGCGTTTAACTTCTTGCTGCGCCTGCTGCGATATAACAATGGCGTTAGGCGTGCGGCGACAGTTCATTGGCATTTCATTTCTAATGGCAAAAAATCCCGCATGCATCTCGGCGCAAATTGAACGAGCCATTGCTCGTTGTCCCTTGTCTTGCGGCCACGCTTTAGCGGCTAAATAGGTTTCGTTGATATATTCACAAATCGCCAATGAGTCCCATATTTTTAGCTGCTGATCTTGCAGCACAGGCACCTTTAAGTTGGGCGAATACTGTTGTAGTTGTTGTGACATATTGTCGCTAAAAAGCCAAATTTGTTGTTCTTCAAATGGCACCGCAAAATGTTGCAGCAATAACCAAGGTCGCAGCGACCACGATGAATAGTTTTTGTTGCCAATAATTAACTTCATGTAATTTCCTTTGTCATTTGTTCTAGGTCGGTATTACATTAGCTTATGTTGGATTTTTGTCAGTCACCAGCCAATAAATCTAATAACAGTTATCAATATGTTTGATGGTAAATTACTGACTAGTACCATGGTAAGCTGTTACTTTGGATCTTAGGCAAAAATCGGTATTATCAAATGGATATAGAATTACTTAGAACCTTTGTCGCGGTAGTTGATAACGGCAGTTTTACCCGCGCCGCCGGCCAAATTTATCGCAGTCAATCTGCGATTAGCATGCAGATTAAGCGATTAGAGCAGCAGTTAGAACGCCAACTATTTCATCGCAATGCCAGAGCGTTAAAGCTTAGTTTAGACGGGCGAGCATTGGTGCCTTATGCTCGCAAGTTGCTTAAAATTCATGACGAGGCAATGGACAACATTCTTAACCGCTCGCAAGCAAGGCACCTGACTATTGGTTGTCCTGACGATTTTTCTCATACTTTGCTGGTTGATTTAATCGAAATTTTACGTCGAAAAATTCCCGGTGTGCACATCAGTTCTATTTGTGCCAATTCTGGGGTATTGCGACAACACCTCGATCAAGGCGAATTAGACATGACAATTTTAACCCGCCCTGAAGGCAGTACCGAAGGCGTATTATTACGCCAAGAGCAAGGGGTGTGGTTATATAACGATCCTGCGTTGCTTGATCGTAGACCATTGCCGTTAGCGTTATTAGAGCCGGGTTGTAAATTTCATCGCTCGGTGATCGACGGCTTAGAAAAGGCCGACATTAGTTACGATTTAATGTGTGACGCCAGCAATTGTGGTTTGTTAATTGAGTTAGTGAGACGTAATTGTGCCATTAGTGTAATGGCCGGACATGCCGCGCCAGACGATTTAATTAAAAAAAAACAGATTGCCGGTTTGCCAACGCTGCCAGTGGCAGAAATTGTCATTTGCCTAAAAGGCGGCAACTCGTTAATTGAAGGTATCTCGTTAGAAAGTATCGCCAGTGAAATGGCATTGATGAATTAAAAATAAGTGGTCAGGGCGCTAACCCTGACCACCACTATCACTTAAGCCGCCGAACGGTTAGCCGTTTTATCCACGGGTGTCTCACCACTAGTAACCGTTGCTTGCTGCTGCGACTTCTCCGGACCAACACCGAACAGGCAAGCCAGTGCGGGCAATAAGAAGATTGCGCCCAAAACGTTAACCAAAAACATAAAGGCTAATAATATGCCCATATCGGCTTGAAACTTCAGCGGTGAAAAGGCCCAAGTACCAACCCCAATAGTCATGGTGAGTGCAGTAAAGACCGCGGCTGTGCCTCGGTTACGCATCGCATCATAAAACGAGGTTCGTAAGTCTTGTTGATGGCGCAAGCTATGCTGCATTCGCTCGAAGATATAGATGCCGTAATCCACCCCAACACCCACCCCAAGGGCGATCACTGGCAGGGTCGCCACTTTAAGACCAATACCCAGTAAGGCCATCAGAGCATTGCATAAAATACAGACCAAAATTAATGGCAAGATTACGCATAACATGCCACGCCATGAGCGAAAAGTAATAAAACAAAGCAAGCTAATGGCACTAAAAATGGCCAATAACATTTGGGCTTCGGCTGTTTCAACAGCCTGATTGGTTGCCACTGCAACGCCAGCATTGCCACCAGCTAAACGGAAGTTGGCGTCGGTTAATTTTTCGGTTGCAATAAAACGTTCTATTTCTGAAACAACATGCTTGAGCGTTCGGTCTTGGTGATCATTTAAATAGACCATGATATTAATCGTTTTACAGCCAAAATCGTTAAGACCAAGCTCAGGGTTAGCCGCGCTAGCGCCAGCAATTAGCCCTTGCTCTGAGCGTTGCAAGGTAGCCCAGCGAGGGTTGCCCTCGTTATTGCCGCCTACAAACACCTTGCCCATGCTGGCAACAGAATTGATGGAGCGAACACCATCAACGCCTCGTAAGAAGAAATCAAGACGGTCTACTGCATTCATTATTTCCCAATCAAGACAGGCCTCTTCACGGTTTTGCGATTCTAAATAAACCGACATTACGTCCATGCCTATTGAGTAATCTTCAATAATATTGTCATTGTCTTGGTTGTAGCGTGAATCACTGCGTAACTCAGGTGCGCCACTGCCAATATCGCCTGTTAGCAATGAGCGAGATTGCCAAGTGCCTGCAATTAACAATACAAACATCACCGCTAGGCTAACTTTGGCAGGTCCCGGCGTGGCAAGTGCTGATAGTGCCCACCAAACTTTTTGCTTGCGGCTTTCTGATTCTTCTCTTGGGCGCAGGGCTTGGGTTTCTAACTTAAGGTGCGACAAGATAATTGGCATAAACATCTTGTTGGTCATAATCATCAAGGCAACACCCAAGCAAGCGGTGACACCGAGTTCGTGCACGATTGGAATATCAATCAGCATGATCACCATAAAACCAAACGCATTAGCCAGCAGCGCCACAGTGCCCGGGATCGCCAATTTACGAAACGCATTGGCGGCCGCCTGACTCGAATCGGTGCCTGAAATCACATCGATTTTCCAGACATTGGTCATTTGTACCGCGTGTGAAACACCAATAGAAAATATTAAAAAGGGTACCAGTACCGACATCGGATCGATGCCATAACCGATTAGCGGCAAAATGCCCAGCAGCCAAATTACCGGCAGCAGTGCGACCGATATAGCCAATAAGGTCAACTTAAGCGAACGCGAATAGCGCCATAATAAAAACAGGGTAATAATAAAGGCCAAAACAAAGAATAATACCACTGTCATCAGCCCGGTCATGACATCGCCCATGACCTTGGAAAAACCAATAATATTAATCTCAATGCCGCCACCTGAGAGTTGTTTGCGAATATTCTCCAGCTTTGCTGCTACTTCAGCGTAATCGGTCTTTTCACCGGTTATTGGGTTTATGTCGAGCAGTTCAGCTTGCACCATTGCTGAACGTAAATCGTTGCCCACTAAATTGCCAATTTGTCCTGATTTAGCGACATTAGCGCGGACGTGGGCAAGGCCTTTTTCGTCGGTCGTAAAGCGTGAAGGGATCACAACATCACCCATAAAACCAAACTCGGTGATTTCATTGTAACGAACTTCAGGGGAGAACAATGATCGTACTGAAGTGCGGTTTATGCCGTCAATAAAAAATACTTCATCATTGGCTTTACGTAATCGTTCAAGAAACACTCGATTATAAATGTCGCCTTCGCCGGTCCAGCGCAAGCTAATTAAAACACGATTAGCGCCGGTAAATTTATCACCGTGGGTTAAAAAAGCACTCATGTACTCATGGCTTTGCGGAATAAGTTTCTTAAAACCCGGATCAAATTTGGTGTTGGTGGCACTCCAACCTAACGCAATAGTCGTTAACAAAAACAACATGCCTAGCGGCTTACGCCAGTTAATTAACCACAGGGCGATGGCGTCGACAAAAGCTTGAGTTCGACTTATTTTGGTTTGCTTCATGATTTTGCTCCATTTTGCAAAGACGCTGAGGTATTTGACTCGGGTAGGGCCATCATCGACAAGCCTGCATCACTGCTTAGCAGCAAATTACCATCGGGTAGTGATTCAATGTCGGTTATCGATGATCGCTTATTACGCGGTAATGGGCTAAAACTGTCCCCATTATCGATGCTTTCAAGGATAAAACCACCTTGTCCCCCTAATAAAACTCGACCATCAGATAACTTGTTATGACTAAATAGTGAGACAGGCGTATTCATGTCAACACGTTGCCAATTGTGACCATCATCATGACTTTTATAAATGTTGCCGCGCATGCCATAGATCAGCCACTGTGAACCACCTAAGTGGAGGCCGCCATAAAAGGAACCGGAATAAAATTCAGGAATTTGCTGCCAAGTTTGGCCAAGGTTTTGGGTTAAAAATACGGTGCCAGCCTCACCAACTAAGAGCAACTTATCGCTCTCAGTGCTGGAGACCGTCATTTAAACAACGCGGATTTGCATTGCTCTTCGGCACCATAGTTATCCATACTTATCCATTGAATCGAGCATACTATAGCCTTTTGGGTGCTGCACTTTATTAGCATAATGAACTCGACAGATAATTAGCGGTAACAAGGCTTCCCTTGGTACTAAAGTTCAGCGCCAAGTGGAACATCGGATGTGGGAAAAGTAGTTCGATTTTATTTGGTCACGGCTTTAGCGCTATATACTTAGGTTAAAAGACCGATACAAAGACTCTACACACTTGCAAAATAGTCAGAAGCCTCGTCAGCGACATTAGCAAAAGTGTCAGAAGCCTCGTCAGCGACATTAGCAAAAGTGTCAGAAGCCTCGTCAGCGACATTAGCAAAAGTGTCAGAAGCCTCGTCAGCGACATTAGCAAAAGTGTCAGACGCTTCGTCAGCGACATTAGCAAAAGTGTCAGAAGCCTCGTCAGCGACATTAGCAAAAGTGTCAGAAGCCTCGTCAGCGACATTAGCAAAGGTGTCAGATGCTTCGTCAGCGACATTAGCAAAGGTGGCAGATACAGAGCTTAGCGCAGACCAATCGTTCGATGCATCGTCGGCTATATTTGCAAAAGCGCTTGTAGCCAATACAGCGCTTGCGATAGTGGTTGTGCTAAATAATTTTATCAGTTTCATGGTGTTTCCAAAAATTGTAGTGGAGAGCATTAATTAATGTTCTCGAAATAGTGTGGTTAACAGTGTTGTCGGTTAACCAATGAACACATTTTATATAATTGACTTGCTCGGATATATAACAAATAATGAGCAATACTGTTTCTTGAAACGTGCATATTATGGACAGAATAACAGCCGCAGAAGTTTTTATGGATGTCACTCGCTCAGGTAGCTTTACCGCGACAGCAGAGCGCTTACGCATGTCACGGCCAATGGTGACCCGCCATGTCGAAGCGATGGAAACATGGTTTGGATCGCGATTGCTACATCGCACCACACGCCGTGTGACCCTGACAACCGTAGGAGAGCAGTGCGTAGCTAACATTGAATCTTGGCTGCTAAATACCCAGCAACTCGTCAGTGGTGCAACACCTTCATTAGGGCTGAGTGATAGTGTAAAAATCGCCACGAGCGTGTCGTTTGGTCATGCCCAGTTAATGCCAGCAGTTAGTCAATTTATGTCATATCACCCCAAAGTGAGCATTGCTATTGACTTAGGAGACAGTGTCGCGGATTTGGTCGACAATCGTATTGATTTAGCGATTCGCATTGCTACTGACCCCGATCCTTCATTGATCGGTAAACCCATTGCCTTATGCCATACGGTGATGACTGCGACCCAGACTTACCTTGACTCACAACCAGCCATTGTTGAACCCAGTGATTTGAGTCACCATCAATGTTTAACCCATGCCAATTATGAAAATCAGGTCTGGCATTTGAGCCAAGGGGATCAAAATGCATCGGTCTGTGTCAAATCACGCCTCAGTGCAAATGAAGCAACAGTGCTGCTCAAAGCTGCACTGTGTGATGTCGGCATAGCTAGATTACCTACCTATTTGGTTAAACAAGAACTCGCAGATGGGCGTTTGATTAATGTGCTACCGCAATGGCAAGCGGCCCCTTTGTCGGTTTATGCGTTGTATTCATCGCGTAAGTTTTTATCGCCAACGGTGCGCGCCTTAATTGATTTTCTTGCTGAGTATTTTCAGCAGCATCCATGGGATTGACCAAAGCACGGGGTTTATTCCATTGGATATTTGTGCCATTCGTTCAAGCAAAAAAAAACCAGCGAAACGCTGGCAAAAGGGCTGGAATAAAAAGGGTCATTACTCATTAAATAAGGTTAATAGTGCTGCGGGTTTAATTGCCTTTGAACTGTGGATGGCGTTTATCTAAAAATGCCTGCATGCCTGCATGCCTTCACGTTGATCGTTTGAGGCAAACAATATTTGATTAGCTTTGCGTTCTAATGCCATGGCGCTGGCAAGGGGCGCGTCCATGCCTGCCAAAATGACTTCTTTAATTTGTTCCGCTGCGAGCGGCGGCATGCGCGCGATACGGCGACAAGTTGCCAGTGCTTGCTGGTGCACGTCATCGTCTTCACATAGTTCACTAACCAGCCCGCCAACCCAAGCGTCGTAAGCGCTAATCGGTTTACCCGTTAAGGCCATTTGCATTGCTTTGGTTTTGCCTAGCGCCCGTACTAATCTTTGGGTGCCGCCAATGCCAGGCATAATGCCAATTGAAATTTCAGGTTGGCTAAAACTCGCGCCTTTGCCAGCGATAATAATGTCTGCCAACATCGCCAGTTCACAACCGCCGCCATATGCATAACCGTTAACTGCTGCGACTACTTGTTTCGGGCATTGTTCAATCGGTGCCCACAGTCGCTCAGTGTGGCGTTGGTAGATTTCAATCGGATCGGCATCAATTAACCCCGTGATGTCACCACCAGCGGCAAATACCTTGTCGCCACCAGTCAACAAAATACAGCGGACCTCTTTGTTGGTCGCCAATTCACTAAAGTAATCAGATAAACGGGTTTGCAGCTCCAAGCTTAAAGCATTGGTGGCATGAGGTCGGTTGAGCGTTAATTGTGCAATACCTTGCTCGGGAAAGCTTAATAAAACGCTAGGTCCGTGTTTATCCGCCATAAGTATCTCCAACATGCTGGAGTGATTACACCAATCCAGCATCGTAAAAAGTTTAATAAAGTTTAGCAGGGTCCATTGTGACTTTTTGTTGCTTTAGCCAGCATCGTCCATTTAGACGAAGCTGATTGTCGCTAACTCTAGGTAAACTGTTTTCATGGAATTAATTTTAATTGTTATTTTTTATAAAGGGCGCAGACATGCAGGCTAGCGATATATATGAAGGAAAAGTCGTACTGATAACAGGCGGCACTAAAGGTATTGGTATTGGCATTGCCAAAGGTTTTTTATCTGCTGGTGCTAACGTTATTGTCTGCGGTCGCCAAGCTGTTGAGCGGCTGCCACAAGTATCAATTAATGGTGAAGTAAAACAGGCGCGCTTTATTCAAGCTGATGTTAAGGATAGCGACAGTACAGCAGCGATGTTCGCGACCATTGAACAAGATTACGGCAAGCTTGATGTGTTAGTTAACAATGCCGGTGGCAGTCCATTTGCGTTAGCCGACCAAGCATCGCCACGTTTTCATGAGGCGATCCTTAAACTTAATTTGGTTGCCCCTTTGAATATGGCGCAGCAAGCCAATCAAATTATGCAGGCTAACGATGGCGGTACCATAGTGTTTATTAGCAGTATTAGCAGTATTAGCAGTATTAGCAGTATTAGCGCATTGCGCGCATCACCAGGTACCGCGGCTTACGGCGCAGCCAAAGCTGACGGTTTTGTGCTTAATGGCCAAAAGAACATGGTCATGGACGGCGTAAGCGCCGACGGTTGGATTGTAGCGGCGCGGTATCAAGGCGCTGTGAACCTGTTTATAGTGCCATTTAGCGAACAAGTGATCGTTAAACAGATCAAGCTTGTTGATTCGCGTAATTACGCGGCATTAACATTTAGCGACCTTAAATTACCGGCAAATGCTTTATTAGGCACCGCGGGTGAAGGGTCTAAAGCACTTGAACGTGCATTAGATCTTGGCCGCTTGTGTTTGAGCAGTGAAATGCTCGGTTCGCTTAAAGCATTGTTTGCCATGACCGTGGAATATTTAAAAGTGCGCGAGCAATTCGGCGTTCAAATTGGTACCTTCCAAGCATTGCAACATCGAGCGGCAAAATGTTTTGTTGAGTTAGAGTTAGCGCAATCTTGTGTTATGTCGGCGCTTGCAACGGCCGACGAATCAGACGCCGATCTTGCGGCTATTGTCAGTTTAGCAAAGTGGAAATTGTCTCGAGTTGCTGACTTAATTAGCGGTGAAGCTATCCAAATGCATGGTGGCATAGGTGTGACCGATGAATTAGACATAGGTTTATTTCTTAAGCGCATTCGTGTTGCACAAATAACCTTAGGTGACGCAGATTTTCATCAAGCTCGTTATGGCACATTAACGGCCTGATTTAGTTAACAAGAAGTTGGTTCGACGATTTGAAGCAGCGGCTGTCAGTTAGTTACTGATGACCGTTTTTTTATGTTCCCGACTAAATGGATTTAGGAGGTAGATCGAAGCGGGGATGCCAGAGCCAAGGACGAACGGTCATGCTTTTAGTTCCAGACAAATAGCAAGTACCGCCATCCATGGCGGCAATGGCAAGGAGTGGCTGTGGCCTAGGGTAACTGGTTGTTAGTCTTTCACTTCCCGGAATACAAAATTTCAAACAATTCATTATGTTGATTTAATACCCACCTTGAACTAGTTTTTATCATATAAATACACAAGATTGTCGATGTTATTGGCAATTGTAATGAATATATTTAAACACTTTAGGATCACATATGAATGAAATACCGACCAACAATGATGAGTTAAATTTTTCAACGTTAGGTTTTTGGAGAAAAATATACCTTGGTGTTATTTGGTTGCTTGCCGTTTTGATCTTTCTTGGTGGCTGTGTTTGGTTATTTATCCCAGAAATAATGGCAGAACCTTTGGGTTTTTCTATTAATTATTTAATTGGTTTGATGTTTTTAAGTATTATTTATGCTTCTTGGGTTCACCACGCCGTTGTAAAGAGAAAAGCCAATCACATACTGGCGTTAGTCTTTATTCAAATTATTCCGTTGATGAATCCGGTTACCGCGATAATATTTTATTGTATTTATC
>Ga0105356_10004705_pt1 | contig 13128 bp, 9 predicted proteins | sample GOMGulsemesocosm_3_FD_83502 | JGI IMG/M metagenome (GOLD analysis project Ga0105356, IMG submission 83502) | Methane-oxidizing microbial communities from mesocosms in the Gulf of Mexico - GOM9D Gulf of Mexico | ecosystem: Environmental > Aquatic > Marine > Cold seeps | place: Gulf of Mexico...
CCTAAAACAAAAGCCGAATCACCATTGACGTTCACTTCAAGTACATCAAATGTGAGTTGTCCCATAGTGGCTTTATCTGGATAAGTTTTAATATAGTTTTTTAAAGTATTATTCCACCCATATTTAATGCCATTTTTACCAACAAACTTTAATTCTTCCGATTGCCAATATCCCTGCATATATTGTTTTATATTACCTTGGTTCCATGCGTCTTGCTGCATCGCCATTACTTTTAAAATATCTTGCTTACCAGTGCTAGCGTTTGCAAATTGGCATATGAATATAAAGCTCAATAAAAGGAATTTTTTCATGGTTGCGGTTTCATTTAATTGTGTGGATAAAATATACACCCAGATTAACTGCTTATATTAACTTAAGTAAACAGTTTTTTAGAAAATTATCACTTTCTAAAAACGAATACTGGTTAATAAAGTTACTGACCTAATGTCACCACTGTTACAACCTAACTTAGCACCTAAACCAAAGCGAATTGAAGCAAGGTTGCTAAACCAATATTGAGTTTGCAATTTTATATTATTGTTTTCAAAGTCCTCCATTTAAACACTCGAAGAAAGCGAGAAACTCCATTGTTTACTAAGGTAATAGGCGGCCTGTGTTTGAATATATTCCTCTTTACCAGGGTACTGTTTCAGTTCTAAGTCCCACCTTTGGTTTTACTTAATACAGGTCCATCTAACATTAGGGTCTACATCGTCATTAACTATCAAGTAAATGACTATGTAGAAATGGAATAGTATGCTTTGATGTTTATTCTGTTTGAGTAAATAGTCCTATTTCCTGAAAAAGTTGCTCGCATTCAGTTTGAACTAAATCTTCAATATTCATAAAAGCATGTACCATATCTTTAAAGTGAGTATGTTGAACTGGAGTATTACCGGATTTTAATTTTTCAACGTAGGCGAAACCCTCATCTCTAAGCGGATCATAGCCTGCAGTAAAAATAAGCGTAACAGGTAACTTAGATTCAATAGAAGCAAACAGCGGAGACAACTGTTTTCTGTCTTCTTTGTTTTGAAAGTAATGATCAAAATACCATGCAACTTTTTGGCTTTCTAATAAATATCCTTGCCCATTTTCAGAAATCGAAGGTAAGCTCATGGTGTAATCTAAGCTTGGATAAATCAATATCTGTTTATCTATATTAACTTTTTCATTATCAATATTATTCATTGATAATGTGGCGCAAATAGCACCACCTGCGCTATCACCTGCAATATAAAGTTGAGAACTAAAATTAAAGCTTGTAAGTACTTGAGTATAATTCTCTAATACTAACTGAGCATCATTAATTCCTGCGGGGTAGGGGAATTCAGGTGCAAGTCGATACTCTACTGAGATTACAATACAATTTGAAGCTAATGCTATTTTCCTGCACATAGGGTCGTATAACGCTACGCTACCACACATATGACCACCACCGTGAAAATATAGTAAAACGTCTAATTTTTCTTTTGAATCAGGGGTATAAATCCGAACCGGTACTTGATGGGTTTTATCTGTAATTACGGTATTGCTTATATTATTAATTTCAGGGATAAGCGTTACCAATGCCGATAATTTATCTAGATTAGTTCGCACTAATTCAGGACTGACAATGACATTATCGCGTTTTGCTTGAGTGATAGCCTCATTTACTTGTGCTAAAAATGGCTTCAATTTATCAGATACCATTATGAAACCTCTGGATTAAGTTGTTGGTATGCCTTGCCTGTTTCAGGTAGAAAAAAACTGCCAATAAAAATGCTACTACTGACAATTGTAATAAACATAAATGAAGGGCCATAATTACCATCGTTCATATCAACAAGCCTACCAAATACCCATAAAACGACAGTTGCCAATAAATAACTAATTGACCAAAACAAACTGAAGACAACTGTAATTCGTTGAGTTGTCATATTTGGCAACTCTTGTGGTAGAGTGATTAATGCTGTCATAGGTAAAAAGATAAAAAAGCCTAAAGTGATACTCGAGAGCAGTTGAATTGAATTGTTGCCTCCATAGGTTAAGCCTATAATAGAAAATACAATGGCCAAACCAGACCAACGTATTACAGGTATTCGTAAGCTGACTTGCTTACTAAATATAATACCAACAAGCGTTCCTATAATGCCGAAGCCAATAACCCATTTACTGTTTGAGATCCCAGCTTGTGGATAAAAAGTAAATAGACAAATATAAAAAGCGAGTAAACCTGAGTAGGAAAGGGCATAAATCCAATTAAATTTATCTTTGAGCCCTTCACTATAGCTGTAATTAACCGAATGGGTTTGTGCACTGATATTTTCAGATTTATGAGCGGATTCAAGTTTTACCAGTAACCAGATTAATGCGAGTAATAAACTGGTTATAGAGAATACCGCTAAACTTATTTGCCAATTACCACTAATTTGATTGATGTGAGGCATAAACCATAAAATAATGGCAGTGCCGATATTAAAAGCGACAGCATTTAATCCATTGATAATAGGTCGTTCTTCGGCAGTAAAACAATGTAATACAATGGGATTAAAGTAAACTATCATTAACGCCCCCCCTAACCCCATAATGAATCGACTGAGAAGTAGTAATTCATAATTTTCACTAACAGGGGTTAGTATGCCAAAGCTCACTAGAATAGCGGAAATAAAAAACGCAGTTTTAAGGCCAAATTTGATTACTACAAATGCAGCTACAAAGGTTCCTAATATTTTGGCTAATGTAATTGCACCACTGATCATACTCGCTGAAGCTAAACTATTAATATCCATAGAAGCCATGATTTCATTCATACTCGCAGTGCCTCCAACCCAGGCCATAGCAAATAAAACATAACTAATAAAAACAATGCTTTCGATTAAATATTTGTGACTGATACGCATGAATGTTACCTTAAATCATTATTGTTCATTCTGTTTAAAGCTTACCTCATGGTTTGAAATACATACCTACTACCTTGGTGCCATACATACCACTTAAGTGCCTTGATAATATGATGTACACGCAAAACTAATCATTAACGGAGATAACTAAGTGCTTTTTTGGCAGTCAATGGATACATGGTTAATTACACTTATTTCAATTGCTTATTTAAGTGTTTTGTTTGTTGTTGGCTACTACGGGGAAAAACAACAAAGTAGCAATTGGGTAAATCGTCCCGTGGTTTATAGTCTTTCATTAGCGGTTAGTTGTACTTCTTGGGCATTTTACGGCATGGTTGGCCAGTCAGCCGTAACTGGTGAGCTAATTAGCCCTGTTTATCTGGGAACTATTCTATGTATTATTTTGCTTTGGCCAATGTTGCTCAAAATGTTGCGTATCACTAAGCGGCAAAATATCACTTCAATCGCAGATTTTATTGCATGCCGTTATGGTCGCTCTCCAAAAGTGGCCGTCATCGTATCTTTAGTGGCTTTATTGGGGACGGTGCCTTATGTCGCTTTACAGCTCAGAGCTGTAAGCACTAGCTTTGATTTACTAACTGGGACATATCAGTCAGGAGCCAATACTGCATTAGTGGTAACTTTGGTATTGATTGTATTTAGTATTTTATTTGGCACTCGGCAAATCGCTGCAAACAAACAAAATCAAGGTTTAGTACTGGCAATAGCATTCAGCTCTATCGTGAAGCTTGTTGCATTTTTAGTGGTTGGTATTTTTGTCACTTACTTTATGTTTGATGGTTTTATTGATGTTTTATCTCAACAAAGACAAGTCATATTAAAGAGTAATCAAACAAGCATTTATTCTGTTATATCTCAGGTATTACTGGGTGCTTTGACTATATTTATTTTGCCTAGGCAGTTTCATATGATGATGATTGAAAATCATCACGAAGATGAGTTAAAACGCGCACGATGGCTGTTTCCTTTATATATATTACTTATTAATTTGTTTGTTTTACCTATCGCAATTGCAGGATTACTCACATTTTCTGATGGCAATGTTGCTGCTGATACTTTTGTTTTATCTTTGCCCTTATATGCCGAGCAAACTTGGCTAGCTCTCTTAGTTTACATTGGCGGTTTAGCTGCCGCTACGGGCATGGTCATTGTCGCAGCCATCGTATTGAGCACCATGGTCGCTAATGAAATTGTAAACCCCATTGTATTGAAATTGAAATTATTTGGCTCTACAAATTTAATTCAACAAAGTGATTTATTTCTTAAAATCAGACGTTTGTCTATCATCATCATATTGCTATTAGCTTTTTGTTTTGAGCGTTTTATAAGTCAAAGAAGCCATTTATCTGGCCTTGGCATGTTGTCATTTATTTTATTATCGCAATTGGCTCCATTAATAATAGGCGCATTATATTGGCGCAAAGCAACAACAAAAGCCGCAATTATAAGCTTAGTAATGGGTAGCTTAGTCTGGGGTTATACTTTGTTATTGCCTATGTTATCAAGCGATTCAGCTATTGTATTAAACGGACCAATGGCAATAGCATGGTTAAAACCAACCTCACTTTTTGGTATTGATTTCTTAGATGATTTTTCACATGGTTTATTTTTCAGTTTAATGACAAATATATGTTTTTTTGTTGCGATATCAATTTGTAATACCAGTAATGAAAAAGATAAACGACAAGCGGATGTATTCCTAGATCCAGACTTACTCCAAATAGACCACAGCCTTACTTTATTTGATGTTCAAAATTTATTAAAGCGTTTTGTTGAACCCGAAATGGCGGAAAAAACATTTAAAGAATATAGCGTTATAACAGATCTAAATCAGATAGCATCAAATGAATTGATAGAAGCAACTAGATTACAATTATCAGGAGTCTTAGGCAGTGCTTCAACTCGTATGGTGATCAAAGCGGTATCCCAAAGTCATTCTATGCCTTTAGATGAAGTCGTCAGTATCGTTGATGAGGCCAGCGAAATGCTTCGTTTTAATCGTGAATTATTACAGGCAGCGGTTGAAAATATAGATCAAGGGATCAGTGTCATTGATATCGATATGCGATTAGTTGCATGGAATAGACGCTACATTGAATTAATGGATTATCCTGATAATGTTGTAAAAGTGGGTATGCCCATTGCTGAACTATTACGATTTAATGCCACTAGAGGGTTAATTAACTGTGATGATATAGATGAAATGGTAACACGTAGAATTAACCATATGCGGCAAGGTCACAGGCATCAGAACGAAAGGATTTTAACTTCTGGCATCGTACTTGAAATTAGAGGACAGGCTATGCCAGGTGGAGGCTTTGTTACTTCCTATTCTGATGTTACGCAACATATCGAAGCAGAAAAAGCATTACAGCAAGCCAATGATAATTTAGAAAAGAGAGTACTAAGTCGTACAGCGGAATTAGCCGAAGCTAAAATAGAAGCCGAGCAGGCAAATCAAAGTAAAACGCGTTTTTTGGCGGCAGCTAGTCATGATTTAATGCAACCTTTTAATGCGCTCAGTTTATTCACTTCAATGCTAAAGCAAAAAGTACAAGGTTCTGAACTTGCAGAATTAGCAGATCATATTGATGACTCACTTGTTGCTGCTGAGGCGTTATTATCTGATTTAGTAGAAATATCAAAATTAGATAGCGGCTCGCAAAAATTACAATGCCGTCATTTTCCACTCAGTGATATTTTAACTCCTTTGGGAAATGAGTTTTTGGTGATAGCCAAAAAAGAACTGGTTGAATTTAGTTATCAAACATCTCGCTGTTGGGTAAATACTGATAAAACAATGTTAAGAAGAATAATTCAAAATTTCTTATCAAATGCGATTAACTATTGCGAAGGCGGTAAGGTTTTACTTGGAGTGCGGCATGTTAAAGGTAATTTACGTATCGAAGTTTGGGATACCGGGCCTGGCATAGCAAAAGATAAACTTGAACTGATCTTTAAAGAGTTTGAACGTTTACATCAAGTGCAAGATAAAGCAGGTTTAGGCTTAGGTTTAGCTATTTCAGAGCGGATTGCGAAGGTATTATCGGCAAAAATCTCAGTTAAGTCAGATTTAGGTAAGGGCAGTTGTTTTTCTATTGAACTACCTCGCTATGAATCTGGAAAAATAACAAATAAGGTTACACCCTCTTATGGATTTGAAGAAATAGCTAATATAGAAACGATGCAAACAATATTAGTGATAGATAACGATCCTTTAGTATTAACAGCAATGACTTCACTATTAACTGAATGGGGATATGATGTTGTCAGTGCGTTAAATGGGCAAAATGTATCTCAGATATATGAATTAGCGGATGCAGTGCAACCTAAATTAATTTTAGCTGATTACCACCTTGAAAATACTAATGGTGTTGATTTAGTGCTGGCTTTATTAAATCAAAAGCAATGGAAAATACCTTGTATTATTAACTCTGCCGATCCTTCCGAAACAGTTAGGGAGCATACGATTAATGCAAAATTTAGCTTTATTAGAAAGCCTATTAAAGCACTCGCTTTAAAACGATTAATGAGAAAGTTGATAGTAGAATAAAGGTTTTTTGGGGAACGGCGTTACTTAGGTAAAGGGAAAATTAAGCAAACGCAGTAAATATTACGCTTGCTAATAAACTTATATGGCCATTTCAACCGTATCACCTTTTAAACGTAATTGCTGAAAAGCAACACCTGCTTGAGTACGGTTATTCACAGAAAACTTAGCTAATATTGCTGAAACATGTTTTTTAACGGTTGTTTCTTGAATATTGAGCTCATAGGCAATTTGCTTGTTAAGTAAACCATTGGCTATCATTTCTAGTACTGTATATTGTTGCGGGGTGAGTTGCGCTAATTGCTTAGCTAATAAATTATATTCATCACTTGAAGATAAAGCATCATTAATACTGAGTGCATCAGGTAGCCAAACTTCACCTTCTTGAACTTGTTTAACCGCATATGAAATTGTTTTGAAATCAGCTGATTTAGGAATAAAAGCACTGGCGCCTAAAGCAATGGCTTTTTGCATTATGTCAGGACTATCCTCTGAAGATACCATGACAATTGTTAAATCGGGATAATGGTTTTGTAATAAAGATAAACCCGTAAAACCATTATTACCAGGCATATGTAAATCTAAGAATACCAGCTCTAATTCATCTTGTTGTTCTATGATAGGTAATAAATCAGTGAAAGTTTCAGCTTCTAATATTTCAGAATCTTGAGTGCATTCCAATAAAGCTTGACGCAATGCGAGACGAAAGAGTGGGTGATCATCTGCAATCACAACTTTAGCTTTTGACATTTATTCCTCCTGGAAAGTTAATAAAACAGAAAGTGGTTTCACACTTCCTGTTTTTGATGCCTTTTTTAATCAGACTACATTAGATTAAGGTATTTCATTAAGTTGTGGAAGCAGTTACCTAAAACTGGTAGCCAAAAGTAAGTGCTATGGTTCTAGGGTCGCCGTAATAGCCTATCAATGTATTATCACCACCAAGCCCTGGTTTGTAATCGCCCGTATCCTGATCTTTAGTCACAAAACCGTAAGTACCAACGAGGTACTCTTCATCTGTGAGGTTTTTAAGATGAAGACCTGCGTTCCATTGGCCGTCATTGCTATACCAATTAATGCCTAAATTAGCTAAACCATAACCTTCTTGTGTGAGTAAATTATCTATAACAATAAGCTCATACTCTCCACGATAGTAGTAATTACCATTAACAACAAAGCTGCCAATATCAGTTTCAAAACTATAATCAAACCCTAAGTTTGCGGTTGTTTCTGGGGTATTTGTAATAGAGTATCGTTCAGATAAGTCATCATAACCGCTGCCATTATAGGTGAGGGCTTCTTTAAATTCTGAATTAATCAGACCCAATGAGAAGTTAAAGTTTAAACTATCTGTCGCGGCTAAGTGTAATTCTATTTCAGCACCTGTAGCTTCAGATTTACCAATATTACCTAAGCGTTGATCTAAATCTCCTGGATTTTCCCCTTCTAATACCGTAACAAACTGACGATCCTTGTGATCTAACATAAATAATGTTGCATTGACCCTTAAAGTATTATTCCATTCACTTTTAAAGCCAACTTCAAATGAATCAACAACTTCAGGTGAAGCGGAAGGCTCTGCGGTAGTAGCTCTTGGATTAAAAGTACCTGACTTAAACCCTTGTGCGTAACTGGTATATAACATGATATCTTCATCATATTGGTATTCTATGCCGACACGAGGTGTAAAGCGTGACCATTCATCTGAGTCATCTAAAACCTTAGGAGCATTAATTGAAGCTTCGTCACGAACATATCCAGGTACCCAGTTGGTTTCAGGATAAACCGTCGCTAAAGTAACTCCATTATAAACAACCGCATCTTTTTTCTCTTTGGTATATCGGGCACCTAATGTCATAGAAAGTTTATTGGTGAAATCATATGAACCTTGAGTATAAGCTGCGACACTATTACTGTTGTTACAACCTCGAACCTCTCGAGTTAAGCCTTCTGCGCCTATCGTATTGCCTAAAACTTCTAGAATTGCATCAAAATGACCACAAGACTCAGCATCAAAATAATAAAGACCAGAAACTAATGTGAGGTTATCGAAATCATAATTTAACTGAAATTCTTGAGAAAACTGTGTGTCATCATATATTGCTGGGACATCAAAAATACGTAAACTGGTATTATCAAAATCAATATTGGTTTTAGAGTAACTTTTGCGATCGGCTGTCACTGATTTGAAAGACCAATCGTCATTTATGAAGTATTCAACTACTAAACTTAAGCCTTCTGTTTCAACTTGATTCCAAGTAGGCATGCTAGTGTAAGAATCATAAACGCTATCAGGTACTGGCGCATTGGTCTGTAAGCTAGGTAATAAACGATACCCACCTTTTGCATTAGAATCATCTATGGTTTTATCGTAATTTAAACGCATAAACAGGTCTTCTGTGGGCGTATATTCCAAGGTAAGACGGCCAGCAAAAACATCTTTATTGTAATTGTCAGTATTTTGGTTATCTAAATCAGATGTTAAAAACTCACCATATCCATCTCTACTTAAATCGGCAGCAGCAAAACCAAAATATAGTTTGTCATCAAGTAGTGGATATTGTCCCGCAACTTTTATGTCTCGGCGGGCGTAATCACCTAAAGTGGCATTGATACTTAGTTCAGCATCACCTGTCATTTTTTTAGTAACATATTTTATGGCGCCACCTATGGTGTTTTTACCATATAAAGACCCTTGTGGGCCTCTTAAAACTTCAATGCGTTCAACATCTAAAATATCTAAAACAGCACCTTGTGGGCGGGCTACATAAACATCATCTATATATATGCCAACACCTGGTTCGTAACCCCATAAAGGGTCATCTTGTCCTACACCGCGCATAAAAGCTGTCAACGTTGAATTAGTGCCTCGACTACTTTGCAATGTTGTATTTGGTGAAAACTGTTGAATTTCAGTTACAACACTTATCCCTTTAGCATCAAGTTCACCTGAACCGATAGAAGTAACAGATACGGGAACTTGTTGTAAACTTTCTACACTTTTACGTGCTGTGACTTCTATTCTTTCAAGACCCGATGATGCTTTAACGGTTGTTTGTTTATTGTCTATCGCTTCTTCAGCAAAAGCCAAGGTGCTACATAAAGCTGTTGTGATAGACAGAGCCAGATAACTAAGTGATGTTTTTTGTTGTCTCATTGAGGTGCCCTTTTTAATTATTATTGTACTTTCGACCAACCCATGATTTGGCTTCAAGTACATTATCCCAGTTCAGACGCTGAACCTAGGATTATCCTGTTGAACACTTTTAACTCTATAACAAGGTTTGAAAAAAAGAATCTGTCCGATAGTAGTATAGGGAAGTAGCAATTATTGATTCACAATTACTTTCAATTTGATAACGCTGGAGAATGAAAGTGAGTGTAAATAAAAACCCGTTACAAGATATTGTGTTTGATGGTATGACTGTTGCCGCTGGTGGCTTTGGATTATGTGGCATTCCTGAAAATTTAATTAAAAATCTTAGAGATACAAATGTAAAAGATATTACTGTCATTAGTAATAACTGTGGTGTTGATGACTTTGGTTTGGGTTTATTGCTACATACTCGGCAAATAAAAAAAATGATTTCATCCTATGTAGGAGAGAATAAAACATTTGAAAAACAATATCTCAGTGGCGAGCTTGAGCTTGAGCTCACACCGCAAGGAACATTAGCAGAAAAATTACGTGCTGGAGGCGCTGGAATACCCGCATTTTATACACCTACTGGTGTAGGTACTTTATTAGCAGAAAAAAAATCAACAGCAGAATTCGAAAATAAAACATATGTATTAGAGCGTTCACTTACAGCTGATTTAGCAATTATTAAAGCGTGGAAAGCGGATAAAAAGGGAAATCTGATATTTAGAAAAACAGCTGAAAACTTTAATCCTTTATGCGCTAAAGCTGCTAAATGCACTATCGCAGAAGTGGAAGAAATTGTAGAAATAGGTGAGTTACCTGCAAATGGCATTCATTTAAGTGATATTTATGTTGATCAGGTTATTTTATGTCAATCATTTGAGAAGCGCATTGAACAACGAACGGTAAGTGGTTTTAGAGAACTGGCGTTATCAGAGCAGAAGCAATGGATGGCAAAGCGTATTGCTAAAGAGTTAAAGCATGGCTCACATGTAAATTTAGGCATAGGAATGCCGACTTTAATACCTAATTTTTTACCTGAAGATATTAATATTACATTACATTCAGAAAATGGATTATTAGGTATAGGTGCATTTCCTGACGAGAAAAATGTTGATGCAGACTTGATTAATGCGGGCAAACAAACGATAACAGAACAAGTTGGCGCGAGTTACTTTGATTCTGCGGAATCATTTGCCATGGTTCGTGGGGGTCATATTGATTTAACTGTATTAGGGGGTATGCAAGTAAGCCAATATGGTGATTTGGCTAATTGGATGATCCCTAACAAAATGATTAAAGGGCCTGGGGGGGCGATGGATTTAGTCGCTGGAGTCGGTAAAGTTATCGTTATGATGGATCATGTTGCTAGAGATGGCAGTGCTAAAATACTAAAAAAATGTAGTTTACCAGTTACTGGTTGTACTGTTGTTGATTTATTAGTAACAGATTTAGCCGTATTTGAAGTAGATGCTGAAATAGGACTCACTTTAATTGAAGTTGCACCATATGCCACCCTTGCTGATGTTAAGAGGTTAACTGAAGTTAATTTTAACATTGCTATTAAGCGAATGGAGGCATAGTCATGGATCATAAAATTGCAATTGTAACTGGTGGTGCAAGTGGTATTGGCTATGCAGCAGCTGAATCTCTCATTAATGCCGGTCATAAGGTTGTTATAGCAGATCTTAATGCAGAACTAGGAGAAGAATCAGCCCAGAAATTAGGTGCGCTATTCATTCAAGTTGACCTGTCTATACAAGAAGATAACAAACGTTTAATTGATGAAACGGTATCACATTTTGGTTCCGTTGATATTTTAGTCAACAATGCTGGATTTCAGCATATTAGCACGATAGAAGACTTTTCAGAAGACACATGGAATACCATGATATCAGTTATGTTAACTTCGCCATTTTTGCTTACGCGTTACACATTACCCTATATGAAAGCAAATCAATGGGGCAGAATTATTAATATAGCATCGGTTCATGGCTTAGTCGCCTCAGCTTATAAATCTGCTTATATCAGTGCAAAGCATGGTTTGTTAGGTTTTACTAAAACAATGGCATTAGAAGGAGGGGAGTTTGGTATTACATCAAATGCAATTTGCCCCGCTTATGTTAGAACACCATTAGTTGATAAGCAAATTCAAGCGCAAGCACTCAGCAATCAAATCTCTGAAAAGGATGTTGTTGAAAAAATCATGTTGAAAAATGCAGCGATCAAAAAGCTAATAGAGCCTGAAGAAGTGGGGGAGTTTGTTGCTTATTTAGCAAGCCCGATAGCAAAATCATTTACCGGTGCAACATTAGCCTTAGATTTAGGCTGGACAGCACAGTAAGTAATATAAAGAGACTTTAGCTTAGTTTAAAGTCTCTTAAATAGGGTTATAGGCCCCAAAGGTTAGTCAGTTGTATACCTGAAGCGATAGGAGATTGTAAAACATAAGATGCTAAAGTACCGCCTGTCCCTTGCTTATTTGGTTTTACGGGCATACCGTGAGTTAACTTATCTAATTGAACTAACTGAACTTTAGTTTTGCCACTATTATCTATCCATTGGATAATTTGATGTTCAGTTGATTTTTTTACTGATTTTGTTAGCTTTTCATTATTTAATCTAATCCATTGATGAGCCATAAACTGTGCATTTACTGGATTTACAATGGTGTCTTTTTTTCCATACCAAATACTGACGTTAGGCCATCTTATATTTTTATCATGATTATTAATCATTAATGAAGTGAGTTTGGAAATAGACTCTTCAGGTCCGCTTTTCATACAAGCAATTGCTTTAATCAAATCAATGGCACAGCCATAAGGCAAACCAGCAATAATAGCCCCATTAGTAAATGTTTCTGGGTAATTTGAAAGCATAACCGATGCCATAGCCCCCCCAGCCGATAAACCGAGAATGTTAACATCGGTAACTTTATACTCTGATTTTATATATTGGATCATGTTGTATATAGATAAAGACTCACCCGAATTTTTGTCTATATCTTCTTCTGAGAACCAATTAAAGCATGACTTAATATTATTTTTTTTATTTTGTTGTGGAATTAATAGTAAAAATTGTTTTTTCTCGGCAAGGCTCTCGAAGCCACTTTGCTTAGCAAATGATTTATTATGCTGAACGCAACCATGTAATAAAACCACTAATGTTTTATTACGGATCTGAGGTAAATAAATATCGGCTGTTAATTGACCTGGATTTGAACCAAAGCTCTTTATTTCTTTATAGTTGGCATAGGTTGGCTGGGAGATAAATATGAATATACAAGCAATTATTATCAAAATCAGATAATTTATTTTCATTTAAGGTTACATCCTGATTATTGTGGTTAATATGCTGTATCTTGTAGACTAGTACGTGTTTTATCTATGGTACTTTAGAGTAGGAAACGTGTTTTTTTTAAATAATCACATATAAAACGCAACTTGATCATCTTTTTCACTTGTTTTCACTTGCTTCCTCAGTATAATGACAATCCACTTTGCAGGGGCGTAGTTCCAATTGGTAGAACAGCG
>Ga0105356_10004706_pt1 | contig 13128 bp, 13 predicted proteins | sample GOMGulsemesocosm_3_FD_83502 | JGI IMG/M metagenome (GOLD analysis project Ga0105356, IMG submission 83502) | Methane-oxidizing microbial communities from mesocosms in the Gulf of Mexico - GOM9D Gulf of Mexico | ecosystem: Environmental > Aquatic > Marine > Cold seeps | place: Gulf of Mexico...
AATAACTCGTATCATAAATATGAGGTGTGTCGGTATAGATTACACTTTTCTCTCTTTCTGGCGTTTTGAAATATAACATGACCATATCTATGCTCCCTTGACGAAGGTAAAGCTGAATTCGAGACCAGGGCAACTTTTCAAAAACTAATGTATGTCCTAGTTTATCCGCAATATGTTGTGATATTTCTAAAACAGCCCCGCGCATAACACCATTTTCTTCGAAGTAATAGGGTGGGTAATTTATTAAGCCGATACCAACTTTAAGTTCTTTGGCATAACTTGTTATCGAAGTTAGCAGTAAGCTACACAAAAACAAAACACCAAATTTTTTTTTCATTGACATATTCTACCCACAGCCAAATTTAGAATAAAATTCCGAACACTAAACAAAATCCAATTGCAGTTCAGTACAACCTTTGACACAGCGAATTCCAGGAACACCATCACCTTCTGGAGTGGTAAGCTTTAATGGTTGTTGGCATTCTACACAAAGTACGGTTTTCCCAGCCATCACTTGCTTTACCATGCTCTTCTGCTGAAAAAAAGATTCTTTACTGACTTTTTGTAGTTGGGAGAATTTTTCTATATCTATCATTATACTTCCTGTTAGCACAAGTTCATTAAACGTTAGGTTTACGAACCAGTCGCCTTTTACTCATAATTATATTCTTACAAGCAGTAGAAACCATCAAACTTGCCCTGCATAGGGATACTACTACTTTCCAATAACGCTTGGTAACTAGCTATGCTGTCATAATCAAGTGGCATTTCAGGGTACGCAGTGATCTCCCAAGGAAATTCTTCATTTTCTTGAAAAGGGGTAAATGATAACTTTTGATTATTTTCTAACAACAGTTGTCCAAACTGTAGCGCCAACTCTTGATTAGGAAATAATACCGAAAATTCAATTTCTCGAGGAGTTGTTAGGTTTTCTCCCGCTTGTTGACGTTGCCATAAAGCATCACCAATACTATCATGAGGAAAACGGCTTAAATCACGACTCATATACTACCCTTTAATTTATCTTTATAGCGTGGAATATTACCAAAGGCATGTTACCTGATAACGTTATAACAGTAAAAGTGTTAAACTGCCTTCATCAGCTTAGCTTTATTACTCTGCATTTATGACCACCACCTTTGAACATCATATAAAATTTTCCCTTGAGAAGCACTCTTCTGAAAGCACGGCATTATCGTTACTCTTTGATAGTTTGGCAAATAGTGATAACAGCTTGAGTAAAGCGCAGCTAAAAAGTGCAATAACCAAAGGCGCTTTATGGCTAACTCGAGGTAAGCATACCCAACGTTTACGTCGTTTAAAGAAGAAGTTAATCGTAAACGATGAATTGCATTTATATTTTAACGAAAGCGTACTTGCCAGTGAAGTTCCCCCCGCACAGTTAATTAGCGACGAAGGTGATTACAGTGTTTGGTACAAACCTTATGGCATGCTCTCGCAAGGCTCTAAATGGAGTGATCATTGCACCATAACTCGGTTCGCTCAGCAGTATTTCTCTCCTGAGCGTGCTGTTTTTTCTGTACACCGCTTAGACCGAGCGGCTACCGGCTTAATATTAATAGCACACAGTAAAAAAGCGGTGCGCGCTTTAACGGCAATGTTTGAAAGCCGCACAGTTGAGAGCAATACCTTAGCTAAGCATTATCAAATAATTTGTCACGGTAATCATCAACTAAACCAACAACCACACGTTATTAGTACTGAGGTAGATCATAAAAGTGCACGCAGTACCTTTAAGAGTTTAGCTTTTGATCAAGTAAAAGATCTGTCGCTAATTTCAGTGAAAATTGATAGCGGTAGAAAACACCAGATTAGAGTGCATGCTGCCAGTATTGGTTTACCTGTGGTTGGTGATAGGCTGCACGGCATTGCTAATGATACTGAATCACGAAATTTACAGTTATGTGCGGTATCACTCCATTTTACTTGCCCATTATCAGCTATTGAAAAGCAATTTGAGCTAGCGCAATCGCTACGCCCTGATATCACAAGTTTGTAACTCACGTTACTCTGTTTCTAGACGTTTTTTCAGATAAAAAAATGAGGCGGTATTTTTCAATACAACCTCATTTATTCATACATCAGTTAGTAAAAAGAAGATAGTCAGCTAATTAAATACAGTAATTAAAGTCTTCATCCGCCAGTAACGCTAATGACTTTCCGACACGCTCTTCGTTAGCCAACGGCTTTAATAACTCATAGCCTAGCTGACGCTGTGCTAAGTTTAATGCTTGGTAAGGTAAACGGAAGTTTGCGGCCACGGCACCTGTCATCATTAGAGTGGTATTAATTGCGATAGGATTAGGCTCACAAAATAGCCACTGCATTAAACCATTTAAGCGATTATTTAATTCAGTATTCTCAGAGTCCATTAACTGACGCATTAAGCTAGGAATAATGTTTGAAGTTACTGAAATAACACCGTGTGAGCCGTGTTTATGACGTCCATCGTGGCTTTCATCATCATTACCTGACCAACAAGCAATACCTTGCTGTTCGTAATAAGCAATACGTTCGTTACCAGCACATTCTTTCACACCGATAAAGTTCTCATGTTTAGCTAACACTTCAATAATATCAGGGGTAAGATCTTGTCCGGTACGTCCTGGAACATTATAAATAAAAGCCGGACCGATATCTAAAGTACGAGTAAGATGCTCAATCACCCCTGCGGTAGACGTTCTGCCGTAATAAGGGTTAATTTGCAGCGTCGCATCCATACCTGCAGCAAAACCATGCTGAGTTGCTTTAATTGCTTCCGCGGTATTATTACTACCGGTATTACCAATAATTAATAATTTATCGCCAAATTTATGGACACTATGGGCAATTAATATTAGATGCTCTTCCCAACTTAATAGATGACCTTCGCCGGTAGTGCCACCAACAACAATACCATCAACGCCAGCATCTACTTGTTGTTTGACGAGGCTATCATAAGTATCTAAATCAACTTCACCTGTAGCGGTGTAAGGGGTTTTAATTGCGGTAATTAAACTGGCTGCTTTTAACTGCTTCATGATTTTCCTAGTATTAATTTAATAAATGCCTAAAGAGATTAACAATGACCGATATCATCAGTAATTCTACGCATTGTAAAAATTTCGTTCGTTTCAATATGTTGATATGCAAAGGTATGGTGATCGAGTTGTATTACGCGATAGGCATGATAATTATCACTGTCATTAAGATCGGCGGCATAAATGTGCTCATCAACGACCTCATTTTTAGTGATAGTAAAATGAATATCGGCGACTAATCCCCAATCACCTAACTCAGTCACTTGCTCAGTGATTTGCTCAAGCCCCGGTGTTATATTATCAGGTGTTTGCTCATAGGTAACAAAGGTAAACTCAAAGCTACCATCAGCACTTAGCTGTGCATACTCAACCACTTTTCTATTTTTCTCATCGTGATCTGCACGAAACCAACGACCAATTAATAACGCTCTATCGTATTTCACGATTACCTGCTCAATAACAAGAAAAAATACACAAATATCAATAATTGATAAAAGTTTGATGGCGCATATTTTAATAGCAATTTGCATTAAAGCCAATCACAAAGTTATCAATCATTCGATTTAGCGCTGATTAAACACTATATCCAATCTAGTTAACACTATAGAGTATCGTTTAAATATGCATTCGCTGTTATGTTAATTATTTTTAACAATAATTAACTGGACGATTTTGAAAAAAGGTTTAAATTAGTAAACAAAAATATTAAAGGATGTACGATGAGTTCGCCAAAAGTACAATTATTATTGACCGGTAATGAATTAATGACTGGCGATATTGTTGACAGTAACTCTGCCATGATTGCAGAGCAATTAAAGGAGTTGGGTCTCAATATTTTTCGTAAAGTCACTATTGCCGATGAAATGTCTCTATTGGTCAGTGAAATAAATCACATGGCAGCGCAAGCAGATATTTTGATCATCAATGGCGGCTTAGGACCTACGGTTGACGATTTAACTGCGCAAGCACTTGCCCTGGCGACATCGGTAGAGCTAAAAGAACATCCTCAAGCCTTGGCTCATCTCACTGACTGGTGTAAAAAGCGTAATGTACAGCTTAACAAACCTAATTTGAAACAAGCGATATTGCCTGAAGGCTGTGAAATAATTGCCAATAACCAAGGCAGCGCAGTCGGCTTTAAAGTAAATCATTTAAACTGTGATATTTATTGTACACCGGGTGTTCCTCGCGAGTTAAGAACGATGCTCACCGAGCAAATAAAACCCGATATTAGTAAAAACCTACCCAACGAATTAATTACTGATGTGACACGGTTACAAGTGTTTGGTTTAGGCGAATCAACATTGCAAAAAATGGTTAATGAGCAACTTTCTGATTGGCCAAGTGATATTGACCTCGGCTTTAGAGCTGGCATGCCGCTACTAGAAGTGAAGCTAACCACCAATAGCCAACAAGCTCATCAGAAAAAACCTTATTGGCAACAACAAATATCGACTTTATTAGGCGACCACTTAATTGCGGTAATTAAGGATAAGCCGCAGAGTTTAGCTAAAAATGTACTAACTAAACTCGCCGCTAAAAACCTTAAAATAACCACTGCAGAGTCATGCACTGGCGGGTTAATTGCCAGCTTACTCACAAAAGAGGCAGGCGCTTCTCAATCATTTGAAGCGGGTTTTGTCACTTATAGTAATGAGATGAAAACAGCGCTACTCGCTGTGAATGAAAGTACTTTAGCCGAACACGGTGCAGTAAGTGAAGCCACCGTTATTTCCATGGCAGAAGGAGCATTAGCAAATTCATCCGCTGATTTAGTGGTCTCAGTTTCAGGCATTGCCGGCCCTGATGGTGGTAGTAAAGAAAAACCTGTTGGTACCGTTTGGTTAGCATGGGGAAAAAAGAACCAGTTAAAAACAATATGTTTACTGCTGCCATTATCAAGAAGCTACTTCCAACAGTATGTTGCCAGTATTGGTTTAGATTTAATTCGTCGAGAGTTAATTGAAAGTGAAGCGCTTGCTCACTACATTCAAGAAAGACAAGTAAACTAGCTATATTTATCTCTACATTGCTAACAGAGCATTGCTAAGCTGATAAAAAGTTTATATATTTAGATTAATGTACTATTAGCTTTTATTGCTGGTGCTATACTGTTATATATTTATTATACACCTGCGGTACTTTAGAATAATTAACAACATATTCTAAAGACTAATACGGTAGCAACGATAAAATAACTCTTTCGATAGTTTAGATAACTAAGGCGAAGAATTATTCATATCGTCTTTTTATTTTGGAGTCAATTTTGGTTGAAAAAAACTTTATCACCAGCGGTCGAAATACCATCATACATAAAGTTAAAAAGTTCGATTTACTGATAGTTAATGCTGACAAACCAGTCGTTATCATTAGTAACCGCGGTATCGGTATTTACAAAGGCGACATACCGTCTAAACGCTCTCTTGCCAAAAAGGCTTATCAAGAAGTCCTTCATGTCGAATCTTCAGAGCTGTTCGGTGAAGAGAAAACATTAATATTTATACAAGCACTCGATGGTAAGGAATACAAAATAGATTATAGTAAAATCGGCACAAAATCGTTCATAAAAGTACACCAAGACAACTATATTTAATCGATTTAAAAACAACAGCCATAACAAAAACAATAATAAAGTAATGAGTATTTACATCGAGTGATGCCGATGTAGCTCATGAAATACTTAGTAGTGAGCTTAGGAGTACACGCTATGACTAAAATAACTTTAGTCGAAAATGCAAAGGACAATATTGATTTACATCTCACCCCGATAAAAGGGGGCGAGACTTTAACTGAGTCCAGTATCTATGAGCTCATTCAACAATCGTCCTACTCAAAGCTCCACATTGTTAATGCTAATGTTAAGAACGCTATTGCTGAACTTAACGACATTTTAAAACCCTTACAAGATAAACAGTCAGGTCGAGAATTCAGCTATCAAATTCTTGAACGTAAAGACGCTAAAATTACAGTCTCAATTGAAAATGATGAAATGGGTGCGTCTGCTGATATTACTCCCGCTCAAGGGGGAAAGCATTTGTCAGCAAAAGATATTTTAGATGCCGCCAAAGCTGCAGGTGTAAAAAAAGGCTTTGGTAAAGAGGAGTTAATACAATTAGCTCGCTCTGCCGCGAAAGCGACTCCAGGTGACCATGTTATTTTGCAAATAGCCTCAGGGAAATTAGCCGTAAATGGTAAAGACGCTGAAATAAAACCCTTAGTAGAAAGTGCCCAAACTCGTATTTTACAACCGAAAAAACGTGAAGATGGTAGCGTTGACATGCGTGATTTAGGCGATATTATTTGCGTTAAAATTGGCGACCCACTGATTAAGAAAATCCCCCTGACTTCAGGAAAGCAAGGTTATACCGTTACCGCAACGCCACTTGCCCCTGAGCCAGGCAATGATGTTGAGCTAGTCCCAGGTGATGGCACCACGATCAGCAGAAAAGATGAAAACCTCTTAGTGTCGGAAAAGGTTGGCTTACCTAAGCTTATTCCAAATGGTATGGAAGTAGATGAAGTCTACACCATTAATAATGTCACTGTGGCTACCGGTAATATTAATTTTACTGGCAGCGTTATCATTGAAGGTGACGTTACCGAAGGCATGAAAGTTATTGCTAGCGGCGATGTCACTATTGGCGGTTTTGTTGAATCTGCCATTATAGAAGCAGGCGGTGATGTCACTATTTCAGGCGGAATAATTGGCCGAAAACACGATACTGAGCAAACCCAAGTAACCGATATAGCCATGAGTGTCAGCGTTAATGCCAAAGGCAGTATTTATGCTAAATATTGTCAATATGCGCAAATTAACTGTGGTAAAGATATTCGTATTGAAAACCAGTTATTACACAGTTTTCTTATTGCTAAAGGCCGAGTAAGAATAGGCAGTGAAGAGCAATCAAATGGTAAGTTAATTGGTGGTTACATTAAAGCAGGCACTTATGTCAGTGCGGGTATTGTTGGCGCTACCGCAGGCAGTAATACTACCGTCAGTTTTGAAGCTGAAGTAATCAAATATAAAGCACAACTAAAAGAAATTGATAATAGAGCTAAGGTAGAGTCAGATAAAACTAATGAATTAAAGGGCGCTATCAAAAAACTTAAAGGCCTACCTAAAGAGAAATCTCAACCTGAAATGTTAACTAAAGTAGTATCTACTTACCAATTTCATGCTAAGCGTCTTGGAGAAATACTGATAGAAAAAGACGAAAATGAACAAGCTACTCAAACCTATATGGAAAGTACCTACATAGAAGCGACTGAAAAGCTTTATCATGGTGTGGAATTGATTGTCGGTGACTTTCACGATAGATCACGTCGTGAATACGGCCCGAGTAGAATGATTTATAAAGAACGAAAAATTCTTATTGATGCTATTGTAAATACGCCTAAAAATGACAGTTAAAAATACACTGCTCGCTTGTACATTCTATTGCTTAGCTAGTTTAACGAGTATTAATGTACTAGCAATGCAATGTTCCGTTAGCTTAAATTATGGGGTGATCATCAACCCATCTCATATACGCATTATTGATGGCAGTGTCACCGTAATGCAAGTTAATGGCGCAGCTCAATTATTTATCGCTGGCCGTGAAATCCCTCTGAGCACACAACAGCAACAATTAATGACTGATTTTTCAGTGGGAATTCGTCAACAAATTCCCGAAATAGTCTCCATTGCAATAGAAAGTGTCGATATAGGCCTTAAAGCTGTAAATAAAGTCATAGGAGGTTTAACCGGAGAAAACAGCGCATCACAACAAAAAATTCAAACGAAATTTGATGAACTAAAATGGCATATGCGAGCACGCTTTAATCAAAGTGCCAATAACTATTATATTGCCCCACAAGATCTAGATGATTTCGATAATATTTTTACCGGTGAGTTTGAAGCGGAAATAGAAGAAATAATTGAAAATTCAGTTGGAACTATTCTACTCGCAGTGGGTGAAGCAATGATTACTGACTTAGATAGTGATAGAAATCTTGAACAACGTATCACAACCTTTGATGAACGTATGAATAATATAGGTAAAGGCTTAGAGCTGGAAATGAGTGAAAGTGCCGAAGTATTAGAAGATAAAGCGGTAAAATTTTGCTTAAAAATGTCAGAGCTAAATAAAATTGAAGAGCAATTAATACTATCTATTCCCGCTTTTAGTCACTTAAATATTATTAACATCGATCAAGAGCAGCAAGCGATAAAACAATAAGTTCATGATCACCAGCCATTAATATTAAAAAGGGAAAAACGATATTGCTTTTCCCTTTTTCAGTATTCTAATATCAGCCAGCTTAGTCTCAATAGGCTTAGCTAACTAAACCTAGCAGACTCACGTCCTATCAATACATACATCATTACATATTTGGATAGTTAGGGCCGCCAGTGCCTTCAGGTGTCACCCATGTGATATTTTGGCTTGGATCTTTAATATCACAGGTTTTACAGTGAATACAGTTTTGTGCATTAATGACAAACTTATCACCTTCTTCAGTCTGCTCCACTTCATAAACACCGGCAGGACAATAACGTTGCGCAGGCTCATTAAAGTTAAGTAAATTAACATTAATAGGAATACTACTATCCGCTAATTTTAAATGACAAGGCTGCTCTTCTTCATGATTGGTATTGGATAGAAATACCGATGATAATTTATCAAAGCTAAGTTTATTATCCGGCTTTGCGTATTCAATCACGGTAGTATCTGCTGCTAATTTCAATTGCGCATGATCTAAGCTGTCATCTTTAAAATTAAACGGCAGTTTGCCACCAAAGAAATTTTGATCAATCGTGTTATACGCACCACCGAAGAAAGTACCAAACTTATGCATCGCGGGGCCAAAGTTACGTGTATTATATAATTCATCATATAACCAAGATGCTTGATACTTTTCAATATAAGCCGTTAACTCTTGTTTCCCCTCTGCTGCAATACCTTCACTAGAAATCAGTGCTTCAACAATAGCTTCAGCAGCAAGCATGCCTGACTTCATCGCGGTATGATTACCTTTAATTTTGGCAAAATTAATCGTACCCGCATCACAACCAACTAACACTGCACCCGGCATCGTCATTTTGGGCAAGGAGTTAAAGCCACCTTTAGCCATAGCACGAGCGCCGTATGAAACCCGCTTACCGCCTTCTAAGTACTGACTAATTTTTGGATGATGTTTATAACGTTGAAACTCATCAAATGGACTCAAATGTGGATTGGCATAATTTAGGTCAATGATCAAACCAACAAACACTTGGTTGTTTTCTGCGTGATATAAATACCCACCGCCATTTGTATCTTTATCTAATGGCCAACCCGCCGTATGGACGACTAAACCTTCTTGATGTTTCTCAGGGTCAATATCCCAAATTTCTTTAAAGCCAATGCCGTAATGTTGCGGTGATTTATCTTTATCTAACGAAAATTTGGCAATCAACTCTTTACCTAAGTGTCCACGACAGCCTTCAGCAAACACGGTATATTTAGCACGTAGCTCCATACCCGGCATAAAGGAATCTTTTTCATTACCTTGGGCATCTAAGCCCATATCACCGGTAATAACACCACCAACGCTGCCGTCATCATTATAAATAACACTTTGAGCAGGGAAGCCTGGAAAAATTTCTACCCCTAATTCCTCAGCTTGCTCCGCAAGCCAACGGCAAACATTACCCATACTTGCAATGTAATTACCATCGTTATGCATGGTTTTTGGTACCGAGAAATTAGGTAATTTAATCCCTTTACTATCACTATTTAGTAAATAAATATCGTCGCCGGTAACCTTAGTTTTCAGCGGAGCGCCTTTTTCTTGCCAATCAGGAAAAAGCTCTGTTAATGCACGGGGCTCAAATACCGCACCAGAAAGAATATGAGCGCCGACTTCAGAGCCTTTCTCAACCACACATACCATTAGCTCTTGTTCTTGTTGCTGTGCTAATTGCATTAAGTGACAAGCAGTAGATAACCCCGCAGGACCGGCACCAACAATTACTACGTCAAATTCCATCGATTCACGTTCCATGGTATCCCCTCATATTTCATTATAATCAGTAAAAAAATTCAAACAGGCGTTTGATATTCAAACAGGTGTTTGATAGTATCCCAATAAAGGTAACCTATCAAGATACAAATAGCTTATTTTTATTCAGCTTAGTCTAGCGATATTGTCACTAACTACTATGCTTAATTAGCAATAGTTTAAAACAGCTGGTAAGTTATCTTTATATACTAAACATTATATTTATAGCAGATATTGTCTAGTAGTTTGAAAGTTTCCAACAAAATTACGTTGACGCAAACGTAAGGTAAAGATAATCTTTTGAGTAATGATTCAAAATAATATTTTTATTTATATACTGACACTAAAAGCAAAACCAGAGGCAACGATGAAAGTACTAGTTCCAATTAAACGAGTGATTGACTATAACGTCAAAGCACGCGTAAAACCTGATAATTCAGATGTAGATCTCGCCAATGTAAAAATGGCTATTAATCCTTTTTGTGAAATTGCTGTCGAAGAAGCTATTCGTTTAAAAGAAGCAGGCACAGCCACTGAAATTATTGCCGTATCTATTGGCGATAAATCTTGCCAAGAGCAATTACGTACTGCCTTAGCTTTAGGTGCTGATCGTGCTATTCAAATTGAAGCCGATACCAACTTAGATTCATTAAACATTGCTAAGTTATTACAAAAAATAGTAGAAGAAGAAGCACCTCAACTGGTTATTTTAGGTAAGCAAGCGATTGATAGTGATAATAATCAAACCGGTCAAATGCTAGCGGCATTAACAGGTATGCCACAAGGTACCTTTGCTTCTGAAGTAAAAGTAGTAGGCGACCAAGTAAATGTTACCCGTGAAGTAGATGGTGGCTTACAAACGGTCGCGTTAAACCTTCCTGCCATTGTAACAACCGATTTACGTTTAAATGAACCACGTTACGCTTCTTTGCCTAACATTATGAAAGCAAAACGTAAGCCGCTAGTAGTAAAACCAGCTGCTGACTTTGGTATTGACTTAACGCCGCGTACTAAGTTATTAAAAGTGACTCCGCCTGCAGAGCGTCAAGCCGGCATCGTGGTAGAAACGATTGATGAATTAGTTGAAAAATTGAAAAATGAAGCCAAGGTGATCTCATGAGTATATTAGTATTTGCTGAACACGATAACAGCACCTTAAAAGCAGAAACATTGAAAACCGTTGCCGCTGCGCAAGCCATTGGCGGCGATATCACCTTATTAGTTGCTGGCTCAAACTGTCAAACAGTTGCCGAAGCTGCCGCTAAAGTCAATGGCGTCACTAAAGTATTAGTTGCTGATAATGCTGCTTATGAGCATCAGTTAGCCGAAAATATCAGTTTACTGGTTACCGAACTTGCTGCTGATTACGAACATATTATCGCGACTGCGTTGAGCATAGGTAAAAACTTTATGCCTCGCGTTGCTGCCCTATTAGATGTTACGCAAATTTCAGATGTTATTGGGGTAGAGTCGAGTGACACGTTTGTTCGCCCTATTTATGCCGGTAATGCCATTGCGACTGTTCAAAGTCTAGATAGCAAAAAAGTTATCACCATTCGTGCAACCGGTTTTGATGCGGTTGCTACTGATGGCGCTGCAGAAATTGTCGCGTTAGAGTTAGTGACAGATGCTGGCACCTCTAGCCATGTTAGCGATGAGTTAACCGTATCTGCACGTCCAGATTTAGGTGCTGCTAGCGTAGTAATTTCGGGTGGTCGCGGTATGCAAAATGGCGATAACTTCAAATTACTTGAAGGTATTGCAGATAAGCTAGGCGCAGCTATTGGTGCATCTCGTGCTGCAGTAGATGCCGGCTTTGTACCTAACGATATGCAAGTGGGTCAAACAGGTAAAATTGTTGCACCTGACTTATACATTGCTGTCGGTATTAGTGGCGCTATCCAGCATCTTGCTGGTATGAAAGACTCTAAAGTCATCGTTGCAATCAACAAAGATCCTGATGCACCAATTTTCCAAGTGGCTGATTACGGTATTGTTGCTGATTTATTCGATGCATTACCTGAACTTGAAGCTAAATTATAAATCTAGCCTCAGTTGATAGAGACACTTTAAGGCTATCTTAAAGCTGTTATAATAAAGCCACTCATGTAGTGGCTTTTTTATTGGTAGATATTCTGAATTTCCCAACCTTCACTGCGTAAAATACTCATTAACTAGGTCTAATTTTATGAGCGATAAATTATCCAGCCTTGCCGATCTTGCCGCCGCGTTTGGTAAAGCGCCGTTAAATAAATCAAACGAAAATTCCGGTCAAGATAATTCGTTAGTCTATTCAACCGATCAAGGGCGGATCAAACAGAGCAAGTCAAATGCTACTATCACAGCAAGTGATGGCTTTGCGAGAGTTCGCCGTGAAACCAAGGGAAGAAAAGGTAAAGGTGTCATTACTATTACCGGCCTTGGGCTCGACTCTTCAGCCCTTAAAGCACTTGCTAAAAAGCTGAAAAAAATCTGCGGAACTGGTGGCACTGTAGTCGATGAAATTATCGAAATCCAAGGGGACAAACGTGACGTTATTAAAACAACCCTTGAGAAAGAAGGCTTTAAAGTAAAATTTATTGGTGGTTAATCATGCTTTTTTATATTCAATGAATAGCAGCTAATTAATTTCCTCAAACCGAATAATAACAATTTTGTACAAACAATTGATAGGTAAATGAATTACAGTAGCTATATTGATAAATAGGAGTTGTCCATGGCTGCACTTGAGCAAGCTAATTTTCAAATTCAGCAAGAGCTAGGCGGTATTGAAATGGTTAACGCAACCTTTCATCGCCATAACTTTTCAAAGCACAGTCATGAAAATTACACGATCAATGTTATTGAAACGGGCTGTCAACGCTTCAGTAGTTCAAAAAAAAATTATCTCGCGCCTCAGCATAGTATTATTTTTGTTAACGCAGATGAAGTGCATACCGGTCAATCTGCGACTGATGATAGCTGGTCTTACCGAGGTATAGCACCATTTGAATCACAGTTCTCCAGATTGGCAACCGATATCGGCTTTAATCAAGGTTTTGCCCCACATTTCCCTAAAGCAGTA
>Ga0105356_10004707_pt1 | contig 13127 bp, 4 predicted proteins | sample GOMGulsemesocosm_3_FD_83502 | JGI IMG/M metagenome (GOLD analysis project Ga0105356, IMG submission 83502) | Methane-oxidizing microbial communities from mesocosms in the Gulf of Mexico - GOM9D Gulf of Mexico | ecosystem: Environmental > Aquatic > Marine > Cold seeps | place: Gulf of Mexico...
AGCCATCAACTTCTTTTAAAGCATGGATCAGGCTTTCATCATGCAAGGTTATGTAAGGTTTACCTAAAGCGGCGCAGTAACCCGCATCGAAAGCTGCGTTCCATTGTTTGTATTTTTCACCAAAACGAATGACAGCAAGATCACAATTTTTGATCGCCGTTTGAATGCGGATCGCGTTCACTTTTGATGATTTATGATCACGCCAAAATGAAGTACTTTCTTCACCTAGACAATCACCCGCTGCATCACTTGCTTCATGATTCGTTATCGCTGAGGTAAATTGAATATCTAGGCCTTTCTGCTCGCAACCACTGATAATTTGTTCGCGCCAATCACTGTGAATCTCACCTGACAAATAAACAACGTATTTCATTAATTTTACCTATTGAATTGAAAATATAGTAACAATACCCTAACAATTTAAAGCAATAAGGTAAACGGCAGCGATAGATAATGAAGAGTTTGAGTGAAAGGTGTAACCAATAGGATAGTGTACGGCAATTAAGGTGCATCATAAAATGATGAATAAGTTCGTCAGGACAACACTCTGACGAGCTTACTCATGAATACAGATTTCAAACTATTACTTATTCTTTATCTAAAGCAATATTATTGAAACCTGATTTAACTTTCCAATAAAAGCAAAAGGGCAGCACCACCGCGAAGTATTTGATTTATCCCTTCACCTATATACCCGACTTCACAATTACCACTATTGAAAATTCGACCAGAGCTAGCTATATACCCGACCTCACAGTTGCCATCATTAAAAATTCGTCCTGACTCTGCGATATAGCCGGTTTCACAATTACCGCTATTAAAAACACGTCCTGAGTCAGCAACATACCCCACTTCGCAATTGCCGCTATTGAACACTCGTCCTGAGTCAGCCACATAACCGGCTTCACAGTTACCACTATTAAAAACGCGTGAAATCATTTCCTTCTCCTTTTTGTTTCCATGTTTTTATACGGCTTAAACAAAAGTGATACTTTTAAATAACCATAACCACATGATTATAAAAGTAACAACATTCAAGGAATCACTTAGCGAAACCTTACCGTTCTCACGAATATCAACTGCAAAAACTCGATAATTCTATAAACATATTTAATATATTGTACCTATTTGTAAATACATTAAATCCATTAGTTAGGTCTAGTTCATCCTTTTGATTCGATTTTTGTTAAGTGCTAATACCCAACTAATCGTCTCGAAGACCAGATATTGAAGCCTTAATCATAGTGGCCTAATCAACCTAAATTGGGGGCTAACAAACGTAATTCTCGTAACATTTCACCGCCAAGTTTAGGGTCTGTCATATAAATAAAAGCGGCGTATCCCTCAAGCTGAGCTACCGTTTCATCATCTCTTAACGGCTTCCCTTTTTTAAGATTATGAATAGCTGCGCGTATCTCTCTTTTTTTCATTTGTGGTACACGAGGTATACCTTTACCGTTAACGACGAGCCCAGTCACTTTTTGACTGCCACCTTTACGGGTTATTTTGGTCTTTTCTGGATGAACAATAAATCCTTCATCTTGTACAATTTGCTTAACAATATGCTGTAGCGTTGCGGTTTGTGGCGCGCCCTCATGACCGTCAGGTAAACTAAATGTAAGATCATCAGCATAACGCGTATATCGCCAGCCATATTTCTCAGCAATGCCTGTTATGCGTCGATCAAATTGCAAACACAACGCATTAGTGATCATAGGACTTGTTGGTGCGCCTTGTGGTAAACAACGTGGTCCCATAGAAACAAAATAGGTTTGCCCTTGGTCTTCAACGACTTCACGCGGCGCTTCAGTACACAACAACGCGAGTAATGTTGATACTTGTTCACGAAACCCTGCTTTACGGAATAATCCTTTCACACGTTTAAAAGTAATTGTGGGGAAAAAATCCTGTAAATCCATTTTTAAAATAATTTTTGCATTAGTATGCACCGCCGCATTACTCACAATAGACCGACCCGCTAAAAATCCATGCGCGGCACCATGAACAATCATATTATTTAATATATGTTCATTAATATAATACTGTGCATTTTTTAATAACGGTTTAGGTGCCCAAATAGCACGTTCTTTCCCGTTACGCTTCGGGATCGTAAAACGTTTATAATGAATTTCTTTTGCTGCATCACGATGAAAGGATAACCATCGTAATTGTGGCACGGTAATATCCAATGCTTGCGCTAATTGCTGAGGTGTCGTGAGTGTGGGCATCTCATTTTCAGCCGCTCGCTCTTCAACATGGTCTAAATCCCATTTATCAAAATCATCACGATCATTCCAATAAATACCATCACCCACATTAACAATGTGATTTGCTTTGTATGCACCCCATGCTTCTTGTTTAATGCGCTTTTTCTCAGCCGCTTCAGCTTTCAGTTCTTTTTTATATTGTTCTAATTCACGACGTGACATATCATCTGTTTCACGGCGTTTAACTTTAAATCCATGTTCAATTAGTTGGTTATTAACATAGGCATTTATGCCACCTATACGCTCGATGCTATCCCAAAGTTGGGCTAATTTACTACGTTGATTCATATTTTCACTCTGCTGATGCGTCTAAATAACCATGGCCAATTAACTTATCTATACGGGATAAATAATCAACACGAGCCATTTCTACGGAATTAAATTGCAGGCGCTGTAAACGCAATTTACTGCCCGCCATACCCGAACGTACTTTCACCATTTTATGATCAAGCGACAACTGATAAAGTTGCTCTCCTTGCTGTGTCCTGCGGCTATAAGTACGTGTTTCAACAGTTATTTTTGAACGCGTCCTACCGCCTTTACGACGTTGAATTTCACGTTTAGCAAAAATTAAGCGTAATGAAATAAGATGAGTACAAGGGCCATTTTTTAACCCGTGTTTACGAAAGTACGTACATGAGCATTCTGTTTTATTAACAAATCCATCATCACTAATCAGTAATTGCGGTCGATAATCACGTTTATCTTCTTTCACCTTTACTTTGCCTGTGATCTCAATACCTGAACCATAGATCCGATTTTCACTGGTGATACTGACGCAATCCTTTCTGCTTAAATAGTCATGGGAAATACGTTCATTGACGTTACGGTACTCTAAACGAGCGTGATCAAGTGGCGTATCCGTTAATGGACGTAAACGATAAACATCATTGGCGATGTCATACATCAATTGCCCCAGTTGACAGCCCAACTGCAAAGCTTCGATAAGTGCAGCTGGTTTAAGTTTACTTACTGCTGCAAGTGTTTCCCGACTTGCAAACCAACTTTGTCTCAAATGGCTAACCACTTTGTCTAGTGCTTCGCTACTTTGAGTTTTACGTGCCATGACTAAGTCAAAACTGCAGGCTTGGGACCAATCAGAGGCTGTAAAACCCGTTAACCCTAATGTCAAAGTGATAGCGCCACAACGTAACACCCAAAAACAGGGTAAGCCGCTACCACTGACATGTACTTCAATACTATCAACCATAGGTAATAGGCGCTGTAGCAACATGAGGCGACGTCGCCCCCAAAGTTTCAATACTTTGGCTTCTTTACCCTGATACACGCCAGCAGTAGATTCGATCACTTCCTCCCATGGTTCAAGCACTAACCTTGGCGCTTCGCCCGGTACAAGTTCAACACGTAATCCACGGCGCTTACCTTTTATGTCGGCATTCATCCGTAAATGACGCAAGCAATTGTATAGGTCTATAGGCGCAAGAGAGAACGTGTCTGTTGGTAGCATTGCTGCAGATTGAACTTGTAAAAAACCACGAACCCAGGAATCTGGTACTTTTATTTGTTTTTCAAGAGTCCTACTTTTGACTGTTCTATTTTCAGTACCATTAGGTTCGATGTTTATCGACTCTGTGACTTCAACACTGACACTTTTCTGCGCGATGCGTATATTCGCGTCTCGGTTAGTTCTAAACTGTTCAATGCTTGCATGCAGCGCATCACTAAAATCAATATTTGTAGTACCAAATACAGGATTTTCCGCTAATTCAAACGCAGCTAAGTCAATGGACAAATTAGCATAAGTACCTTCGTCTTTAGAAAATACCTCAAACATAATTTGATCAGGTTGAACACTAATAACAGGATCAAGTATCAGGTACGCTAACGGATCATTTAGCAATAACCAATCAAAGTAGGCTTGTTGTGACTGCCACGCATTTTGATTTTCCGATTCATTACGCATACGCCGATAAGCTTGGTATATGCTGTTATCTTTGGGCTTGTATCGATAGTCACTGCCAACAATATTATACAGTGTTGATAATGCCTCTCGTAAATCCAATGGTTTTTTTACTTTGCCCACAAGGCTGACAGGGTCACGCTTGATATTGCCGAATAAGCTCAGCTCAGCCTGCCCATCCTTGTTGATTAATTCACTCTGTGCTGCATACTCCATGTTTATATTTGTATACGTCGAGATTTTATTATTTTCATTTTGTTCATCAATCATCACGGTTATCCTGCCTGACGTTTACTTTGTTTTGTACGGTTTCGCTTACTGCGGCGTAAACAGCGCCATGCTATTTTGCGCAGGTCCTCATCAAGTGAATCATTATTCGCAATTTCGACTAATGCATGTTCACTTTCAATCGTTGCAATTTGTGATAAACCTTCAATAGCGACTTGCTGTGTTGCTTCTTCAAGACTATTGTTTATCGCCGTCGTAACCAAGGCTTCAACATGTTGATTATCAATCACTTGTGATAAAACACTAGATTGAAGATGGGCATCATTTAATGCAGTCATATTGACGTCTTGCATATAAACTTGGCGGGTTAATGTTTGATATACCTGGCGGTCAGCAATAACCTGACCCGCAAATGATTTGATGTCGATTATATGAGATTGTTGCTCAAGTATTTTTGCCACGAATGCACGTATACCTTGATCTGCGTCGGTCAATGCAGTCGTCAGTATGCCTAGGGCTGAGTCATGTTTTATCTGACTTAGCGCTGTAAACGCGCTCATTCTGATCCCTCTACTTTCACTATCATTCACATTAATTTGAGTAAATGTTGCAACTGAATTAAAGGCACAATTAAGCTTGCCACTACACCAAAGCAACCGTTGTAATGTTTCGGTGATCCCTTTGTATGATTGTTCCTCGCGCAAGGTGCGAGCTGCGGTATCAATCAACACAAGTTTATCCCACTGTTCACGCCAATAAACGAAAGCAGCTTCAAGCGCTTTGATTAGATTTTCAATAAGTGATGGGGGCGGTTTAGGATGTTCGCTGCTGTAACCTAAAATTGTTGCAGCAATATCAACCTGGGCATAATGCTGACTAGATAAGCATGTAATTGCTGGCTCGATTGGTAACGGGGTTTGCTTCAATAAATGTGCAGACAACTGATGTTGAACTTTCGCATGACAATGGGGATATACCTTCAATATGCTATCAATAGAACCGTCATTAATCACACGTTTAAGGGCAATGGTAATAGCACACGTAATATGTTCGAATTGTCCGCCACAACGTAATAATGCATAGTCAGGGGATACGTCAGATTCACCAAATAATCGTCGAGCGCTAGTCAGTGCACTCAACCCCCAGTCTTCTTCATTTGCATCTTCTTCGGCAAGCACTCGCAGTAATAAATCACGGGTTGCTGGATCATCGTCATACCCCAAGGTATCTAAGGCTACGGCACGATAATAATTATTAACATCTTCAGCTTGCTGGTGGATTAACTTCCAACCTGCGTCAGAATTAAAATAACGTAACCCACGAATGACACTTTGCTTAACGCCATAAGTGTCACTATTAATCAGTATTTTGAATGTTGTAAATATATCATCATGCTTGTCAGTATGACCAAGGTGACCTATCGCTTCTGCAGCATATGCTTGCAATGCATGTTCGTTGTCATTGACTATGTGCAAAATACAATCAAGCGCACGTGCATCGCCGAGTTCACCCAAAGCATATACAGCGCGTTTCCTCAGGTTAATATCAGAAAGCGTATCGACACTCGCAAGCAATATGCCAATCCCCTGCGCATTACCCAGTAACCCTAATCCTTCCGCCGCTATAAATTGTGTTTCGGGATCTTTATGCTGGAGTGCAGAAAGCACCGCGTCAATACTCCCCTTACGATACCTTGCTCGCCATGCAACAGCATATACAGCTTTACGGCGGTTATGATCGTCGCAGTGCTTCGTTAATGTATTTAATATGTCATTAACAGCCTGACTTTGAGACCAGCGAGCATCATCAAGTAAACTATAAATATTGTCGGTTTGCCCCAGTTCTAAACATCTAACAAGAATGGCGTTAAGCACAGAGTCATGACGTGGTGATTGCCTTTCCATCCATACTAGATCTGAATCACCGTCCCTTGAATTTTCTATATATTGATCAAAGCCACTAATACAAACCAGTGCAGAATACGCATCGTCACACCAATCTTTGTTCTCTAGCATCGTCAATAAGCGAGGTACAAAACGAACATCTCTAAAATCACCAATGATTTCAAAAACATCGTCGTCATTAATGCCCTGCCCTGCTTTATTCTCAATATAGTCAAGTAATGCATACCCACTTTCTACATCGCCTAGAGACTGAAACTGCCTTATAGCACGACGTTCTTGGCGATTATTCCTTGCTTGTTGCAAGCTTAAAATTAATGAGGGCAATACCATACTGTCTTTTTTAACGACCAGCACACTAATACAATGTGCTCTTGTTTCGGCATAACGTGACGTTAGTACGCTATAAAGTAGTTTCTTAACCTTTGGATTATCATAGTCCTCACTCAACCAGTCGATAGCACGCTCACGTACAAGGTTGTTCACTGCATCAAGTGCTTGTCTTGCGACCTTTAACATGGCTAGATTGTCGAGCAGTAACTTAGCAGCTTCGAGAGCGAGATCATCCGTTCTTGTTAACATTGCCTGTTCAAGTATTGCCTGGCCTTGTTTTAAACTGCCGCCTTCCGTTAGCATTTTTAATGCTTCAATACCAAGATCACTGTGTCCTGTTTCAAGGCATTCACTCGAAATAATTTGAGTGTCAACGTTAAAATACTTTAGTAACACCAAAGCATAATCACGCATTTCTGCATTTGGATCCCCCAGCACTTGTATAAACACGGGAATGGCTTGTGTGACTAAATCAGCAGATGTTTGAGCGACTATAGCGAGCTGTCTGAGCGCGGTAATTCGAATCGGAATGGACACGACAGCCTCCGCAGAGCTGCTGCTTTGTCGAACCAAACCACAATAAGTACCGAACGCCATCATTTGTAGTTCGTAATTATCGTTTTGTATTTGATCATTGGTACCATTACGCCATTGATCTGGTAACGAAAGTAGCTCAGACATATACCGTCTTAGATGTGTACCCCAAGCAAGATCCCAATGATCTTGTTTATCTTTCAGTACCCACCTTAGTAAAGGGAGAGTCCGACAACGTAAACGCGACGTTCCAGACGCGATAACCTCTGCAAACAGATCAATATCTGACTGTACAATCGTCCATTTTTCGTTATTATCACGAACATTAAACAGTGTATTTACAAACGCAATTAGCTGTTCACTATTATCATAAACTTCCAGAGCTTGTGCACCAACTAATCTATAATTAGCTAATTTTGCTGATAATAATGACAACAAATACACAGGTACTGCGTTCTGTTTTTTATAATCAAGTAATATCAAACACATCAGCGCCGTAAAGTGTACCAACCCACTTTGATCATCAAGGTATAAACTCAACTGGTCGATAAAATCATCACCAAAGCCAAGCATCGCCGAAATACATAAAATTTTATCATCTACATTTTCAGACAATGTTATCGCGACATGCATCGCATCTTTGTCGCCAAGCAAACTTAACCCAAGCGAGCTATAACGTTTAACGCCCTCATCTTGATGTTGCAAAGCTGCAGTAAGTATATCTCGTTGGGTTTCATCACAACTCCACATAAGCACCTGTGCAGCTTGGCTTCTAACCGCGGTATCATCATGTTGTAATAATGGCACTACATCGTCGACACAACATGCGAGTCCAAGCTCAGAAAGCCCTGTCAACGCACGCTTTAAGTTATCTTTCCACTGATTTACATCGTTTCTGTTATCAGGCTTTGGTTTTGTCAGAAATGCGATTAATGGTTGTAATGCGCTGTCATCACCTATGCGAGCACACGCATTCGCAGCGACTAATACAACGTCATCAAACTCGCTTTGCATGGCCCTTTGTAATTCAACCTCTGCATTAGCGTCAACTAAAGCGTTAATAGCTGCACGACGAACTTGGTTGTCTGTATCATTAACAGCAGTAATGAGTAACTGCTGAACGCCATCACTTGGCTTTTTAACCAGCTCAACAACTGCTTGTAATCGTGTTGCCACATAATTACTCTTAAGAGCAGCAGCTAAAGGGGCAAGATCACGCCCTTTGGTTTTTTTCAATGCGAATTCTAAGGTGTCAGTACGTATCTCACTATCAGCATCATTTAATAAGCCAAGTAACATGTCCCATGCCCAGGGGCTGTTTGACTCGGCAAACAATTCGGTCTGCACTTCTCGCCGGATTGAGTGATGAATACTCTGAATAGCAAATGCTAAGGCTGTTTCTTGTGTGCCACCAAGGGGAAGGTTTAATGCCGCTTTAAAGGTTTCTGAACGAACACTATGATGACCATCATTCAGCGTACGTATTAATAATCTCCAAACCAAATCTCCTTTTTTCGGTGGCGACTGTTTGGCAATTTTAATTAAATGCTGTAAAGCACGATTACGTATATCTGGAAACTTGGCATTCAACCCGAGTTCCGCAGCATTTTGAGGGGTAGATTGGTGTATCGTTGACAATGCGCTGTAAGCAGCATCACGAACTTTTAAACTTTTATCGCTTAATAAACCGAGTAGACGCTGATCGGCTCTGCTATCACCCAGCACCGCTAATGCGTTACATACTTTTACGCGAATATCGGCTTCTTCTTCACGACTAAGTTGTAATAACATACTTAATGCACGGGGGTCATTTATTAGCGCTAAACAATGTGCACCAAGCAAGCTACTGTCGACAGATAAGCTTGCTGTGGCTTGTAATAATGGTGCGTAATCTTCAACCTTTAACGCCAGTTTACTTTTTCGCACACTTGGTTCTTTACGTAATCTCGCCTTGTCATTTACCCCATCGTTAATATCTAATTCGAAGGTCTCAATATCAAACAATAAACGATGTAAATTTTTATCTCGTTCACGAATGGCCTTAACGAGGCGAGGACGACTAAACAAACTGACTAATAGCGCAGTTTGACGTACGGCAGCGTTATCATCATCAAGACGACGCCTTAAGGCTGATAAAACACGTGGTTCGTTTAATTTTTTGCACTGATATAAACGAATTAACGCGGCTTCACGAATATCTGTTTGTGAGCTTGAAATTGCAATGATTTGGGCTTCAACAGGATTGACCAGCTCTAAACTGGTTAATGCAGCCATACGCACTGACCTTGTGCCGACATTTAATGCATTTATTAATTGCATCATTGCGCGGTCATCTCTCGAACGTTCAGCAAGGGCATTAACTGCTAATTTACCTATATCTTCTTGAGAGGACTGTAGCGCTAGTACCATTGGGCCTAGGTCACCCCCTATGGTTACGCGTGCTAATAATGAATTAAACGCTAATACTCTCACCACACTATCTTTGATGGTTAAGCATTTTTCAAGATAACCTTCAACATGGGGGTGCGCAGATTTACAAAACGCCTCTGCAATTTGTTTACGTAAGTTAGCATCTGCTTCACATCTGATGCGCTCACTTAGCATTGACAAGGCTGTCTTATCGTCATAATTTGCTAATTGCTCAACAGCCTTTACACGAAGTGCTGTTTTATCGCTTTTTAATGCATCGGCGGCGTTTGTATAAGTATCATAAATTCGATGTGTTAACTCTCCAAATTTTCCAGCAGAGTCCAATGTCACAATTCTGATGTAGTCATCACTAGCAATCACTAACTGAGCACGGTTATGTAATGTAGCAACCGTCATATCAATCACAGCACCGGCATTATCAGCCATTGTTGCAGGTCTTGTTCCCCCCTTACGTAACCATGTTTTACAACTTTTATCTTGCGAACCAGTGATAAACCGCTCGCCCGACAGGGCTGAACCTGCAGCTTGCACGATAGCAGTGACTTGTGCATCATGCCCCGCACCACGCGCGCGGTTCTCAGGTTCAAGCTTGCCACGAGCGTGCGTTAATAAAAGCTTACCGTCACTACCCGCTGATAAAAATCGTAATTCATCAACATAAAAAGATAAGGAATTGACCGCACCATCGTGAAGTTTTTCAGAGTCACTTAGCCTGAATAGACTCGAATCTTCGCTTTCATTTTCGTAAACAAAAACATTACCTTTATTCGTACCAACAGCTAACCACTGTCCACTTCCATCGCTGGTAATAACAGTTGCAGGCTCAGGTAGTTGCAAGGTCTGTAATAACGCACCCGTTTTGACATTAATAATATCGACACTGTCGTTAATCATTAACGCCAATTGATCATGTTCTAAATTAGCTAAAGCATTAATCGATTCTTGGTGGGCTAATTGCGTTATTTTTTTACCATCACGATATACTGAACCAGTATTACACCCAACCCATACATGCTCCGGAGTGACAAGCAATGCACTGGAAAGACTTTCAAGCGGTTGTTCACTTAACGTAAATGTCTCTAAATCGAACTGATATAATGGCGTAAGGCATTTTTCATCATGCCGAGTAATAAAGTAGACTATATTGGCTTGTGAACCAATTGCTTTAAGACTACCACGGTAAGGTAAATATTTTTTATTACTCATGCTGATACCCCTGCGTTATCCATTTCTAATTCGGTATGGGTTGCTTTTATCCGAGTGACGGCAACTAAGCAAGCTGCGTGTTCGCTCATTCCTCGTGAGCCTTTAAATTCATAGAGTAGAGGTAATACATACCGTGCAAACTCTATATCTTCTACAGCCAAGTCTCTGATAGTTTCGATTAAACTGAGTTTTGATTGGCGCGTCGGCAACGACTTTAATCGCTTCTTCACCGTGTTTTCATCGGATGGGGGTAAACGACCAGGCGCTATTTCAAATAATACTCGGCGTAAAAACTGCTGTAAGTTATCAAATGTTGCAGGTAATTCTTCAGGTTTAGTGACAACACCACCACTCACTTTTTGTTGCGCTTGTTCATATTGAAGTTGCGCTTTCGCACCCGATTTTGGGGATGGTTTTTCAACATTAACCTGTGGTTGCCATTGTGACGAAATACCTTTGTCATGATACCAATGCCAAAAACGACGGATTACAAAGCTTCTAATCGCACGGTCTGGACTTTCTGTCAAAGCAAACAATGCTTGGGGTACTTGTAAGCGAGGATTACGATCAATAAGTAGCATGCCTAAATCTCGTGCAGACTGGTTTACTGATTCACAAAAACTGTACACGGTATCGGTCGTTAATACTTCGGGGTCAATTCTATAATTTCGATGGATAATATCGTCATCCGCAGTGAGCGCTTTTGTTATAAACTCTCTGACTTCCAGTTGCGGTGATTCACTTAGTGTCACCACTGACGCTATCGGAGCTTTCCATCGAGCAAACTCCCAATGTGCAAGTTCTAAAGCGAAATCTCGTACCGCACTTCGCTTATCGTGAAAGAGTGGTTCAACACGTTCAAAACTTAAGAATTCGTCTGGTATTTGAGCTCCGGGATCAACAGGTCGGTCCGTTTGATTGAGGCAAATACCTTTATGGTGTAATCGAATATAAGAGAGTGCAAATAATGTCAGCGGTGCATCATCTGCGCCATCGGTCCCAATCAGAGACCATAGTTTTTCACAACCCGCAGTAATGGCATCATCACCAAATTCGCGTTGTTCACCGCTCAGCATTTGTAAGAAAGCGGTTTCAGAAATGATTTGTAAATCAACACCGTCTTCAATTAACTTTTCGGCTTTAAGTTGTTTCGAGCCCTTACGTCCTTCACCGTATAATGATGATCCTTCGTCACCAATAACAAGCCATTTTAATTTCTTAGTCACACCTGATGCATTACACCCACCAGCGGTTGTTACTTTGTTTTGTGCTTCGCTACGGGTCATTTTGGCTAGTTTGCCTGTAAACATAAAAGTATCACCGCCAAGATCAATATTAATTTCGACGTTTGCACTCACTTCTTGTTCAACATTTTGAGCTGCTTTAGGCGAAAAATCAGCAGGTAAAAATGACTTATTCATAACCTCAACAGCAAAATTATGGTATAAAATTTCTCTGCGTTCAGCTAATTTCATAAGCCAGTCAAAAGATAATTGCTCGGGACTAAAGTAACGTATGTCGTATAACCATCTCAATACATGACTTGCAAGCTCTTCATTATGCTGTAATTCTTGCGCCCATGAATGAGTCTGTTTTAATGCTCTAAGCCACGTAGAGGTTATCCAATCAGGATGGAATACCACCAGTTTTAAAAATTCAACATCCAATTTTTCAGGCATTAATAAGCCTTCATCAATCCAATTTATGATGTGACATTGAGATCTTTGATTAACGAGCATTATTTGCAAAAATGTTTTATCTAATTCATTCAAATTGAATGTGGCAAGCTGCTCACAAATAAACTTGATGGATACATACGCTTCTTCTTTGTCATAAATACGCAAGATAAGATCACTGAAATAGGCGGTACCTAATGTTTTCTTCGCGTGTATTTTGAGTAACTGCGATATTGCAAAAGTAAGGCTATTGGTTGATGGATTCAAAAATAACGTAGCAAACCATTCGGGGGTAAGTTCTCGTTTATTAAAGTGCTTTTGTAACACTTTATTTGCTAAATCAAATCCATGTTCCGTATTAAGTACATCGGCCCATATTTCAAGACCAACGTCTTTACGTGGATCTCTTGCACTTAACAAATCAATACCTAGTGAACGTACACTTTCATGGCTGTTATCAATCAATTTAACAAGGGTTGATACTTTCAAATCTCGCGCATGTATTCGCGCATAAGTCGTGGCATATATACGCGCATTATCTGATGGAGAATGAAATAACTGCAATACACTGTCATGTAGGTCGAGTTCTCTAAACTCGCTTTGCTCAAACTGTGGTGAATTACTCAGTAAC
>Ga0105356_10004710_pt1 | contig 13124 bp, 13 predicted proteins | sample GOMGulsemesocosm_3_FD_83502 | JGI IMG/M metagenome (GOLD analysis project Ga0105356, IMG submission 83502) | Methane-oxidizing microbial communities from mesocosms in the Gulf of Mexico - GOM9D Gulf of Mexico | ecosystem: Environmental > Aquatic > Marine > Cold seeps | place: Gulf of Mexico...
GTGCGCTCCAATGCCCCCGTTGCCAGGATGGTCGCTCCAGCCCGTACGGTCCAGAACCGTTGGCGCGGTGAATGATCCGGTTTCACCGCCAAATGATCCGTTACCCGCTGCAACAGACCTGCTGTACCATAGTCATAAAGGCCAAAGGCAGTTGTGCGCGTCATGATCCGAACACCTGCATCCTCAAGCGCTGTTACCTGTTCTTGGCGCTGTGCCTCACTCATTGGGTCTCGCTGATTTAGGAGATCGCCGCCAAGCTCAAAATCCTGCTCGACCAGGATTACATCCTTGCCCAGCTTTGCGGCTTGCAGCGCGGCACTCATGCCCGCAGGACCAGAACCAACAACCAGAGTATCACAAAAAGCATGCACATGATCATAGGTATCTGGATCAGCGACACGGGCTGCTTCCCCCATACCGGCGGCTTTACGGATCAGTTTCTCATACTGCATCCAGACGCCGGTCCCACGGCCCCATTCAAATGGCGGCAACCCCATGAAGGTTTTGTAGTAAAACCCGGCCGAGAAAAACCGACCGAACAGACCCAAGGCAGAGCCAACATCGTTGCGAACATTCGGCCAAGCGTTCTGCCCATTGGCGGCCAACCCGTCGAACAGTTCAACCATGGTGGCCTTGGCATTGGGCTCGACCCGATCGCCTGTGCCGAGGGTGACGATGGCTCCGGACTCCTCAACACCCGCGGACATGATGCCACGCGGGCGGTGGTATTTGAAACTACGGCCCAGGATCACCTCCCCCCCGGCCATCAGAGCTGAGGCAAGCGTGTCACCCGCATAACCCTGGTAGGATCTGCCATCCCAGGTGAACCGGAGCGGGCGGCTGCGATCGATCCGCCCACCGCTGTTCAGACGTGTTCCGGTCATGTTGTCACCTCTAGCGCGACGGCCATGTCTGGATGGGCGGCGCGAACGGAATGGATTTCGTGGGTCATGGTATCGCGCTCGACATAGATCCACATGCGGCAGCCGTTCGCATGCTGCCAGGTCTCGACTTGCACACCACAGATGTTTTCGCGCTGAAACACTGCATCATGCCAATCCTGCATCGGCGCATCCAGGCTGGGGTATATGATCGAGCCATCCCCGCCATAAGTGAACTCACTATGATCTCGGGTGCCGCAAAACGGACAGGGTATTCTTATCATTCTGTTTATCCTTATCCGTGCAGTTTCGGATCTGGGCCAGCGCCGCGCTCATCCAGTTGGATGCCACGCTCAAACCGCTTCAGGTCATGATTGGCGATCACCTTATGGGGACGATCATTGGCAATCAGATCGGCAAAATATGTGCCCGAAGCCGGAGTGGCCTTGAAACCGCCGTAGTTCCAACCCGCGTTCAGATAGAGGTTGTCGATGGGCGTTTTTGAGATGAAATGTGACCCATCCATCGACATATCAACCACTCCCGACCAATGCCGCAGCAGCCGCACACGGCCCAGACAGGGCAACACCGACATCGCCGCCTCGGCCACGTCCTGTACAATCGGCAGGTTGCCCTTTTGCGCATAGGACTTGTACCAGTCCAAATCGCCGCCAAAGACCATGCCACCCTTGTCAGATTGTGAAATATAGAAATGCGCGCCGCCCATGCCAAAGACCACCACCTGGTCCAGCAAGGGTTTCAACGGCTCTGAAACAAAGGCCTGCAATTTGTGTGATTCAATTGGCAGGTGGCTCATCCCTGCCATGTTCCACAGACGCGAGGTATTACCCGCTACTGCCAGTCCCAGCTTGCCTGTGGTGATCTTGCCGCGTGAGGTTTCAATCGCCGTGACCTTGCCTCCTTCACGCAAGATACCTGTGACTTCGCAGTTCTGAATGATGTCTATGCCGAACTGATCCGCCGCCCTTGCATAGCCCCAGATCACTGCATCATGGCGCGCGGTTCCAGCCCGTTTATGTACCGCCGCCGCCATGATCGGAAACCGCGCCTCCGAGGCATAGTTTAGATGCGGCACCGCCTCTTTCAGTTGTTCAAGGCTCCAGATTTCGGCATCCACATTCCCGGTGCGCCGCATGATGTTGTAATCGCGTGAGACGGCATCTATGGCACCCGGACTGTGCAGCAGGGTAATATGCGAACGCTGGCTGAACATCACGTTGTAGTTCAGCTCATGGCTCAGCTCTTCCCAGAGTTTCAGCGAATCTTCATAGAATTCGCGGTTGCCCGGTTGCGTATAGTTCGACCGCACGATGGTGGTGTTGCGCCCGGCATTGCCGCCACCGATCCATCCCTTTTCAAGGACCGCGATATTGCGAATGCCATGGTTTTTGGCCAGGTAATAAGCAGTGGCGAGGCCATGCAATCCACCGCCGACAATGATCACATCGTAATGCGGTTTTGGTTTGGGATCACGCCACTGACGAGTCCAGCCCTTTTGGCCGGATATCCCCTGCCAAAAGACATTCCATGCGGAAAATCTAGTCATTTTTTGATGTCTTTCTGGGCCTTAAATAGTGCTTTTCAGCACCTTGCCGGGATGTTTGAAAATCTGGCCGAAACCTTCCAGCTCATCCATGATGCCAGCGCGACGCAGGCAGGACCACATCTGCGCCTGGTTCGAGGTGATCACCGGCTTGCCTGTGGCCTGCTCGATCTCTTCCACAACTTCCAGCGAACGCACGCCACCACAACTCAGGAAGATAACATCGGCATCCGGATGGTCGATTTCCATGGCAAATTTCTTCCAATAGGAAGGTGTCACCTGACCAAATTCAATCCCGGTTTCAAGGTTCAGACCCTGAATATCCAGAACCTCAAACCCTTCTTTCAGCAGGAATTCTGCCTCAGCGGTATTGATCTCATCCAGATAAGGTGTGCCAACCACCAGCTTCTTGGCGCCCAATTCGTGCAAAGCGTCCAGAACCCCCTGCACCAGGCACATCGGTTGCGCCCAAGGCGCGCCGTCATGGATCTCTTTGAAGATCCGGTCTTTGCCGATCACAATAGAACCGCTGGTGCAGCTGTAGCTCACCACGTCGGGTCTCGTATCAGGCTGAATACGGCCTGCGGCATCAGCCATGTGTTCAATATGGCGCGACAGGGTTTCATTTGTTGTGTAGTCATCCGTTTTCAGCCGGGTGATGTGCACGCCGACCCCTTCGGGTGCCATGTCGCCAAAGTCAGCCTCTGCCGCCAGATCGGTGGACATCAGGATAAATCCCAGGCGGGCGCGACAGTGCCGCCCGGCATTCATCTCGGGTTTACGAGGTTTGGAGGTGATGATTTCGCCGGATTTATACATCAGATGATAACCTCTTGGATGGATTTCGGGTGATGGGTGAGCGGCTCCCAGCCATCTTCGGTAACGATAAAACTGTCGCCAACCTGGGCGCGGAACGTCTCGACAGACACCGAGCCATCGACGGCCAGCACCATGCCTGGCTGAATGATAGTGGTATCCCCGGTGACCAGCTGCGGTGCCTCCAAAAAGCTAAAGCCGGTCGCCCGACCACAGCGGAACGGATACTCATAGCCCGCCCCCTGAATGACCTCGGCGTATTTCGCATGAATGCTTTCAGCCGTCACACCGGGACGCAGGGCATCCAGTGCCGCTTTCTGGCTGGCCACTGCGACTTCATAGACGGCAACCTGCGCCGGATCCGGCTCGCCAATCCAGAATGTGCGATCAAAGCCCAGTTTGAAACGGTGGAAATTGGTCATCCCGCAGAAGCACAGGAATACCGGCTCGCCGTGCCGCATAATCCGGGTCGACGCACGATGATGGGTTTTTACGATATCCTCGCCTGAGGCCATGATCTGCAGGAAATGAGTGTTGGGCGACATGTCCCGGTCGTCGTAATGTGCGGCCAGCAGTTCAGCAGCCTTACGTGTCCCCGCTTGGCTGGTCGCGATGGCCACTTCGAACTCTGGCACGCCGTCGCCGATTGTGGCCCGTCCCGCATTCATCATCGCAGTTGCCACCTGCCCGGCATGACGGGCGAGTTGCAATTCTTCAGCAGATTTGATCATCCGCATTTCATTCAAGATCGGGGTGACGCTGGTGATTTTGTCTCCGTCCACCAGATCATTGACATAGGCGCGCACTGGCGGCGGCATGTGGCCCGGTTCAATCGCCACTTTAGCGGCGTTTCTGAACGCACCGGGCAGCTCTTCGCGCCACTCATTGCCCATGCCGTCATTCCACGGCGCAATCCGATCCACCCGCGCTGCTGTCTTGGCGCTGTTGAGGTCAATTATGGGAGTGATCAGAAGAGCTTCGCCATCTTTGGGCACCACCAGAATGGTTGGGCGCCCGAATTCCATATGCAGGTAGTCGTAATAGCCAGTCAGGTAATAAACATTATCGTCATCGGTGATCAGCGCCACATCAATGTTGGCATCTGCCAGTTTTGATTGCAGGCGACTTAGACGTTCGGTGAACATGCGGCACTTTCCCTGTACAATTGGGCGATATCTCGAATTCCAATCCAGCTTATTGCCAGAACCGCAGTTTTCAAAATGACTTCTCCTATCGAAATGTGATAACCACTAGTTATGAAAAACTATCGCAGAACACTTCCCCCTCTAGACTATCTTCTGTTCTTTGAAGCGGTCGCCCGCCATAAGAATTTTACCCGCGCAGCAGAAGAGCTGAATGTCAGCCAAGCGGCTGTCAGCAAGCGGGTCAAATTCCTGGAAAGCTGGATGGGGGTAGAATTGGTTACGCGGCACGGCCGTGCCATCACCCTTACCAAAGGGGGGCATAAGCTTGCAGCGAACGCTTCTGAAGCTTTAGAGTACCTAGCGCTTGGTGTTGGTCAATTGCGACAAGGCAGCCATGACAAGCTGTCATTGGCGTCAAACATTGCTGTGTCGCAGTTCTGGTTAACCCCTCAAGTCAACGAATACCTGCTCAGCCGTGACGCCGTACCGGTGACCGTCACCGCCTCCAACAATGAATCCGACATTCTCAATCAAGACTACGATGTTGTGGTTTACTACGGAAACGATATTCCTTCAGGTTGGGAAGGTGAGATTCTGTTCAAGGAATTCTGGCAACCCCTTGCGGCTCCCAGCCTGATCGCCACTGATCCGGACTTTAGCACTAGCACGCTACTGGATTTCGAAAAGCTGGCACTGAAATGGATCAATTGGCCCGATTTTATTGAGCTCTCCGGTTTTTCGGAACTGGCTTCGGCGCAACGTGTCAACCTGGGGTCTTACGGCAGCTCTCTGGATGCGGCGATCCGGGGTAAAGGCATCGCCTTGGGCAGCGTTGATGTGCTTCGCTATGAAATCGAAGCTCAGCGTCTGGTGCCACTGGAAGGCTACACGCTCGACACTGGGCGCACCTATTTCGCCATATGGCGAACCGGAACATTGTCCCAACATACCCGGGATTTACTGCGGGACGTTGGGATAGAGGTTTAAGGCAAGGCGGCCGTGTCACAAATTTGCCCGCGGGTAAGTAGAGGCCCCAGCGCCGGATAAATTTTTCTGCGAGCGATGCAAATTGTTAAAAGGGCGAAACAAGCTCACAGACACTGGTCGGGATGGGAAAACGGATGACATATTACAATGCCGAACTCCCGCATTTATCCTACCGAATACTGACGCCAGAGGACGTATTTAAAACAACGGGACGCCAGTGAGAGTAGCTGCCTGAATGAAGCCCCGATCCACTTTAATAGGGCTGCAAAATGGTCGAAAAATCTGGACCACCTCTATTCCTCAAGTTCACACTCATAAGAATTTGAATCTTCTACTGGAGCGCACCTTTGCCGGGGAGATGCCAAATTCGCGGAGGAAAGCGCCTGATAGGCTCGAAACCGACGAATAGCCGGTAGCCAATGCGATGCTGAGTAGCTGCAACTTCGTCTCGATGATCAATGCATGGGCTTTCTTCACCCGAATTTGCCTGTAGTAGCGGCCAGGCGTTATGCTGAGATGCGTGTTGAACAGCCGTTCAAAGTGACGAATGGATATTCCAATGCGATCAGCAATTTCAGTAGTCGCCAAAGGGTCGCAAATATGTTCTTCCATGATGCTAATGGCGCGTTCTATCTGCGGATCAAACATATTGGCAAGGCAGCTGACTCCTATGGGTTGCTCAACCGATCCGCTACGAACGGTTTGGATCATTAAGCGGCTGCCCAGTTCGGCCAATTCATTGCGCCCAAGGGAGTCCGCAATCAAAGAAACGGCCAATTCCAATGAGTAGCCGGTTCCTGCGGATGTTATAACGCCCCCTGAGTTTTCAGAACATCGCGTGCTGAGGGTACGGAAAAAGCCGGTTTCCTTCAAAACGCCGACATCCCGCCAATGCGTGGTAACTGGATGATCTGAGGGTCTGGCAATTTTGATATAGGCCGTCGCTGCGTCCGATAAGATCGCTACCGGTCGACCGGCTCTTTGCATCGCCCGCACACGTTGCATCCAGCCATTTGGGTCAACTTTCCCACCCCCGACAACAATCAGAAAATCCATCATTTGATGGTCAAATACAGCCGGTTCTGCCCTCACGATAGTGCCACAGTGCCCTTCAATCAGTCCCGGATTATCTGAGATAAACTTCCAACTGAACGTTGGTTTTCCAACAACTCGGTTTGCCGCCATTAAAGTGGTCACGATCGAAGAAATTTCGAGATCAGAAAAGGCATCCTGCAAGAAGATCTCAAAGCTTATCGCTGCCCGATCTTTTGAAACGGACTGAACATTTCGGGGTTGGGTATCCAATTTGACCAAGGTAATGTTCCTGTAAATGGGGCTGCCCAAGCGAGCAAACCCCAATCCCTGATTTCCAGCTGTAAAGGCGCCGCCTCGCGCCCGTTATCGGGATTAAGGCCGCATAGTTTACCGGCAACGACCCGCTTGTCCAAACAACCATTCGGCCTACAAGCAGTTCGTTTCCCACACAATTTTGAGTGTGCCCCGAAACCGCTTACCCCAAATTTTTTGCCATGTTTGCGACGGAGTCAGCCAAGGCCAGGATCAAACGGCTTCGCTTACTGCGCTTAAAAACTGCTGCGTTCGCTGGCGCTGCGGACTACCAAACAATTCAGAGGGGTGCCCCTGTTCTTCGATCTTACCGTCGTAGAAAAAGCAAACGCGATCCGAAATGTCGCGCGCAAACCCCATTTGGTGAGTGACCATCAACATGGTGAGGTTATGCTCGGACACCAGACCACGGATGACGTTTGTCACTTCGCCGATCACCTCGGGATCCAGTGCTGAAGTCACCTCGTCAAACAGCATCACCTTCGGGCGCATTGCCAGAGCCCGCGCAATGGCGACCCGTTGCTGTTGTCCGCCCGAAAGACGCGAAGGATGCTGATCCTTCTTGGCGATCATGCCCACCAGCTCAAGCAGTTCTTCTGACCGATCGCGCGCCTCTGCCTTGGGCAGCCCCAGAACCTGCACAGGGCCTTCCATGCAGTTTTCCAAAGCGGTCATATGTGGGAATAGATTAAAGTGCTGAAAGCACATGCCGATGTCAGCACGGCGACTGCGCAGATGACGTTCATTTGCCAATACCAGCTGATTGCCCTTTGGCATATGGGTCAGCGGTTTACCATCTACATAGATCACACCGCCGTTGATTTGCTCTAGTGTCATTAGCATTCTCAGCACGGTGGTTTTTCCTGACCCGGACGGGCCAATAATCGAAACCATTTCTCCTGCGTTGATGTCAAGATCGAGATCATCCAAAACGGTCAACGACCCATAGGACTTACGTACCTTGCGAAAACTCACCATCGGAGTGTTTGCACCACTCAATTCAATTGGAAAACCTGACTTATCCAGCATTAATTTAGTCCCAGTTTGCGGCGCACACGCCCTTCAACCAATCGGATTAGACCCGCTGCAGGAAGAGAGATTGCCAGGAAGATGATACCCACCATCGTGAATGGCTCGAGGAAGCGATAGTGTTCGGATCCAATCGCATTGGCGGTATGAATGAGCTCGGCAACCCCAATGACCGACAGCATCGGTGTATCTTTGAAGATGCCAACCAGGTAGTTGCCCATACCCGACAGCGCGGATGGAATGGCCTGTGGGATGATGACGCGACGGTATTTCTGCACGGCTGTCATATTGAGAGCGATTGCTGCCTCCCATTGCCCTTTTGGCACGCTCTCGATCCCGCCGCGGTAGACCTCGGACAAGTAGCACGCATAGTGAAGGCCAATGGCCATCATGCCTGACATCCAAGGGCTGAGGCGGATGCCAATCTGCGGACCGACATAAAAGATGAAAAAGATCTGCAGCAGCAAGGGTGTAGAGCGGATGAACTCGACCAGTTCGCGAACAACAAATGTCACGCCCCGGTAAGGGGTGCGTTGGGCAATGGCAAGAAACAGCCCCAGTACCAAGGCGATTGCATAGCCTGCGCCAGCCGCCAGCAGGGTGTTCCCGGTCGCTGTGATTAGGCGAGGAAGGATTTCCCAGGCGAAGTCCCATTTCCAGTCAAACATGATTTATGCCCTTCCCATTTTGCGTGCCATGTAGTCTTCCAGCCAACGCATGAAGGGCGTCACCATGAAACGTGCCAAGATGTAGTAGATGACCAGAGCTGTTCCAAAAGCCTGAACAGACAGGAAGGTGGAGCTGTTGATCTGTTTTGTCTCAAACATCAGATCTGCCACAGAGATCAACGATATGAGCGCGGTTCCCTTAAGGAGTTCGATCATCAGATTTCCCCAGGGCGGCAGCATGTTGACCAAGGCCTGGGGCAGGATTATCCGCCGCATGCGCTGCGCAAGCGTCATGTTGATAGCCAAAGCCGCTTCCCATTGCCCCTTGGCAACGGAAAGAATTCCACCACGCACCAGTTCTGCCCCATAGGCGCCGATGTTCATGCCAACTGCCACATAACCGGCAGTGAACTTGTCAATCGTCACTCCAAAAAGTGGCAGTACGAAGAAGATCCAATAGAGCTGTACCAGAAGTGAAGTACCGCGAAAGATCTCGATGTAGGTAATCGCTGAAGCGCGAACCAGCTTGCTGGATGAGAGTTTCATCAGGCCCATCGAAAGGGCGATCGCCACTCCCAGTATGGTTGCCAGAATAAATTGGGCAACAGTTACCCCGGTTCCTGACACCACACGCGGCCAGTACTGTAAGACAAAATCAAAGAAGTTCATGGGTCCGCTCAGTCATCATATGCGTCAAAGGGTGGTGGGCCGCTTTGGCCCACCACAACGAGTATCAGCGGTTTGCACAGGCCCACTCAGCGGATTTTTCACCCGGCAAATGGGAAGCGGTGTAGCCATACTCTGCCACGGACGCGAGCATCTCCTCGGTGCCAATATGCTTGGCTAGGGCCTCATTGAATTTGGCCATGAATTCCGCGTCCTCGTCGCGAAAGCCGATGCCAACCCAATTTTTTGTCCACTCTGGCAGAGCTGTCGGATCGGTGATCTCAAAAACACCTTCAGATTGCTCGGCCAGATACAGGGCTTCAAAATACGTCAAAGCCGCCGCATCGCCCCGTCCAGCCTTCATTGCGGCAAGTGTTTCGGTTGGCCCAGGAACCTGCATAATCTGGGCATCGCTTACGCCTTCTTTGTGAGCGGCTTCAACCGTATTGGCGCCCGAGTAAAGCACCAGAGTCGCATCATCCTGTGCAACGACATCCTTGTAGTTGTTGATGTTTTTGGGGTTTCCGGCCGGAACCAAGAACGCGTCCCCCATAGAGCCGATTGGCTCGGAGAAGGCGATGTTCTGACAGCGGCTGTTCAAGATATATAGACCGCCAGTAATCATATCAAAGCGATTTGCCTTGAGGCCAGGGATCAAACCACCCCATTCGGTAACGGTGGTTTCTACTTCAGTGTAGCCCATATTGGCCAGGATCCCGAGGGCGATCGCATTCACAAAGCCTTTGGCGTCGCCGTTTTCATCAGGAAAGCCCCAGATTGGAATATTCGAAAACCCAATACGGATTGGCTCGCCTGCCGCAATCCGATCTTCAAGCGGTGTAGCAAACACTGCGACCGCGCTGAGAACTGTTGCGGCAACAGTGGTGCCGAGTGTCTTAAGTAGTTTACAAGTCATAGGTTCCTCCCAGAGTGAACTTGTCGTCGAGATGGAGATAGGCATCGCCCTTGCAGACGGCCTTGAGCTCCCTTTGCCACGCCCCGGCGCGCGGGTCGTGAATTCCTTTTTGTTATGATTGCCTTCGAACACTTCCTAGTCTTTGCTTGGCCTGTAGCCCATGATCCTGCGGAAGATGGGTCACTAAATAGATCCGAACGCTGCATATTTCAGGGCAAAACGTCTTGCCCATGCCGAGTATCAATCCAGCCTATTGCCATAATTCCGTATTTCAAAATGACCTTTCTTATCAAGTTTCGATAACCCTGAGTTATGGAAGGCCACTTCATTTTTCTCCTTTTCCGCGGGAAGGCCTCTAAGCGCCGGCCAACATCCGTTTGGTTTGCGGGTCACGGAAGGAGGGCAGGTAAACAACAGTTCTGATATTCTTTCCGGACCAGCTTTGCCGAAGCCAAGGATGGTTCGAGTGGTGTAGAGCCACTGAATAAACGCATCGGTCGGTTCGGCCCTGAAGCCAGACCGCTGGTTGATATGTATTCGGTCACTTGGGGAAATTTTCCGAACGTCAACGAGGCTTTCGTGGCACATGTTGCCGGGTTGACGGCAAACAAAGCCGATGCGCTGAAAACCCATCTCACCAATCATGTGAACCGTCCAGAAGATCAGCTGCGATGGCGGCGGGTGGCCGGGGACTTAGCCATGTGGGACATCATTCAGCCGTCGCCGATTACCCGCTGCAGTACCGACGCAGGAAACGGGTGATTGCAGTCAAGGATCTGCAGAAAGAGTTGTCGTTACTCTGAATTTTCAGCAAGGAACCTGATAAATAATGCACTCAACCCTTCCTTCGGGGCGTTGGGCGGCCAAACTGCAAACACGCCCACCGGGTCAGTCGACCAATCCTGTAGTACATAACGGACAGAGCCTGCAGCCACGTCCTCCTGAGCAAGAAACTTGGGAACTATGGCTAAGCCGGCACCACAGCGCGCGAGGTGATATAGCGCATGCGCATCGTTCACACTGAGATGGGATGTTGGTTTCAGGACAATTGGTACTTCACCGTCTTTCTTGAATTCCAACGCCGGTTTGACTTGTGCCAATTCCACCCAATCCCAATTCTCTAGGTCTGCAGGCGATTCCGGATCAGATCGTGCTTGGAGGTAAGACTGCGAAGCGATCAGGCTGCGTTCGACATCATAAAGCTTTCGAACCTTGAGGGCGCTATCCTCGAGCTCCCCCATGCGAAGCGCAACATCGATGCCCTCACCGATCACCTCACGTCGGAGATCGGAAAAGTCGAGAGCGAGGCGAACACCGGGATAAGCGATGGAAAATTTGGCGATCCGTCTCACGATGGTTGACTGCGCCAAGACCGCAGGAGCAGTCACTCGTAATTCACCAGAAGGTTGCGGCGCCAGATCAGAGACGGCGTGTAGCCCTGTCTCGGCTGCGTCTATCATTTTGCGGGCGGCACCGATCAACCTTTCGCCATCGCGCGTAAGAGATAGTTTGCGGGTTGAACGGTAAAGAAGCGCGACCCCGAGTTGGGTTTCGAGTTGGGTTATATGATGGCTCACGACCGATGGAGACAGACGCAGCGCCTTTGCCGCCGCACGAAAGGAGCCGTGATCAACCGTTTTTGCGAAGATGGCGATTTGGCGAAGTTGATCGAGCATTATTCAAGTCTTTCGAACAGTCATAATCATTTGACCTATATTATCGAACTTTGTCGTGGCGTCTATGTTCATCCTACAAGGGCCGCTCGATGTGGTCCGAGCACATGATTTTTATCGAATAGGAGGACTATTATGAAAATTCTTAAATCACTCACTCTGGGGCTTGCGCTTTTGACGATGTCGCAGCCTGCCTTGGCAGATGATAAATCAACGGTACAAGCGTTTTACGATTTCCTGAGCAACCCAGCATCCGAGGAACATGTTACAGCCTTCAATGCAGTAGTCGCGGAAGATTGGGAAAGTATCGGTGATTACTCCGGCCATACCAAGTCTAGGGCTGAATTGATCGGGCAGATAGGCGGATTTGGAAAACTGATCCCGGATCTGGACTGGTCCGTCGAAGAAATGCTTCTGGGAAATGGACGTGTCGTCGTCAGAGGCCGTGCCACCGGGACACCAGTCGGGCCCCTATTTGGAGTTGATGGTAAAGGAAAACAATTTGAAATCCTGAGTATCGACATTCACACGGTCGAGGACGGCAAAATTATCCGCACTTATCATGTCGAGGATTGGGCAGGCGCGCTCCGCCAATTGAGCGCTAAGTAGCAAAAAACTGGTTAGCCGAACCATGTTAAACTCGGCTAACCCTCTACCCTGGCCTCAACAAAAGTCGCACTTCAAGTATCGCTCACAGGGGCTCATGTCCTGGGCACATTGGCCATTCGGTCGAGAATATCAACACCCTGTTGCTTCCAGAAATGCAGCAGGTCAATGAAGATCCAGTTTTCCGCTAGCTTGTCACCCGCACGCCGATAAATATCGATCACCCGAAACTCTCCAGCTTTTTGCGTGGCAGGCATTCCCATGAAGCCGCCCGATGGCACCGCAGTGAAATTTGGCCAACCAAAGAACCCGCCATAGTGCCCCTCGGCCAATCGGCAGATATGTTTGGTCTTTGACCTTTCGGTAAACGAAGCGCGAAAGGGACCCGAGTGCTGCTTGGCATAACGCTCGATTGTATAGGTGGCTCCGATGCCGGCAGGCCCCCACCAAATCATGTCATCCTGCCAAGTCTGCGCCAGCTCTTGCTCCAGCGTCAAATCGCTGTCCCATTGCCCCAAATCCGAAATCATTGTGTTAATAACGGCCAGTGTTTCCTCGCCTTCATCGACAGGTTGCGGCCCAAACAATAGCCCGTCATGAGTGGCAGGCCCAGGCTGTACCAGATGGGCTGCAGTTTGCGGTGGGAATGGGTTCAGCCCCGCCTGCATCATCAAGTGAGGGATATCAAAATACATCGCCGTCTGCGTGATCTTACCGCCCTCGACCTTATGGAAGGCGCTGTAGCGTAGAAAGGCCATCTTTCCAGTTGGCTTGATCCCCAACCACGGCTGGTCGAATAGCCCCATGAGATGGCCCATTGAACTGA
>Ga0105356_10004711_pt1 | contig 13123 bp, 11 predicted proteins | sample GOMGulsemesocosm_3_FD_83502 | JGI IMG/M metagenome (GOLD analysis project Ga0105356, IMG submission 83502) | Methane-oxidizing microbial communities from mesocosms in the Gulf of Mexico - GOM9D Gulf of Mexico | ecosystem: Environmental > Aquatic > Marine > Cold seeps | place: Gulf of Mexico...
CCAACCCTTTATTAACAAATTTTTATGTGAGACAATTACCGTTCTCTATAAGAAATACTTTTTATTTTTCCTAACCCAGTATAAGATGCCTCTAATTCAATTTGGCCATTTACTGGAGGTACAGAATACAATTCCATAGTACCATTAGTGCCTTCTTCTCCTGCTGGATCATAACTAGCAACTATTAATTGACTGCCTAACTCTTTATACCTAAGATTACCATTTACAAAGAAACTTTGAAACTTTAATAAACTAATATCCTCGGTACCTTTATCTAACATTAATTTGGTAGTCTCAATATTAACATCGTATTGATATACTTTACTACCTACAGAATAAAACAAGTAACCAAAATCTGGACTCACAGCATAATTAGTTGCTTGGTCAAAATCTGGTGCATTAATTTCTTTATAGTGAGATTGCAATGAATTATTTGAATTGAATACTAACATATAATTCTTATTATCACTATCATTCTTTAATATAGAAAAGACCGTTGACCCCCAAGAGTTTCCAAAATTATTAGAATCCATAAAAACTAGATCCTTACCAGTAGTATAAGACGTTAAATTACCATCAGGCATAGTATACATATACCCATATCTACATCTCACAAAACGTTTATTTGTAATATCGTAAAACATAGTGAAACTAGCTCCAGAAGCCATCATGGGTGAAACTTTAAAAAACTCACCATCAATAGTATTTACAGGTACACTATAGTTCTTACTCCACATTAGATAATACCAATATACATCTCCATCTACCACAGTTAATGCACGCGCTGGTCCAGAGCTTAAAATATTATCTACTTTTAATTTCTCTGGTTGGCTTGATACAAACTCATTAGATATGTTGTACGCTTTATTCCAATCAAAACTATCTTCCTCTATTCTTGTAGTTCCATTTTCTGAGGTTGAGACATAAATACCGTAAGTATCAAGATTTAGTGAATAGGTATAAACGAAATCAGGAGTACCTTCTAAAGCTATTGAAGTAGGAGCGCTAAGAACATCCTCTTTTACAATATATTCATCATCTATTAACGATATCATATCCAATCGTGATCCTCCATTCACTTCATTTAAAACCAACCACCCTTCGTAAATACTGTTACGCACTTCTAAATGGAATGAGTGCTGGTATTCAATTTCAGTATTTAAGTCTATTACTGTATAATAAACTTTATACTTTCCAGTCTTCAAATAAATAGTTTCATTCAAATCTCTCTCTGTTGAAAGTTCGGTTAAAACTTCCTCTATTATTAAACTATTTCTTTCTTCATGAGCTACCCATTTATAACTATAGTTGCCTGATTCATTAGGGTCTAGAGATAATTCTAACTCAGGTACAATATTTAACTTATCAAATCTAAGAATTGAATAATCCTCTTGTATTGTATTAATTGTAATATCATTCACCTCATTATAGTTATAATTTCCCTGATCTTCTAAACAAGAGAACAAAGTAAAAAAGGTACACAATGAAATTAATAGCCTTGTTTTAATATTTTTAAACATATTATTTTTATTAAGTTAATATTTAGGCGAATGGGCCTAATTTCATTGGTTCTCCATTTTCATCAAGAACTGGTGTTCCGTCTGCTTCTTGTTTCAACAAATAGACTTTAAAAATATCCAGCTGATTAAAGAATGCCATTATATCTGGTGGATTGTCGTTCCAATTTGGTAAGGGAATTTCGTTAACCTCTGCGAATAGGTACATTTTTTTAGCCGAAAAGTCTCCTAGATAATATACTAATATACGAGACCACCATATTGGCTCAACTAAAATATCTGAAACTGTAAATTCAAATTCATTATATTTAACTGGTCTATCGGCATTAAAACTCATTGCCTCACCATACAAGTTCACTTTGAAATTTTCGTTTTCTAACAAGCGTAATTTTAAAGATAGTGGTTCAATTTTCATGTCTTCAGTTCTATAGAAGGTCACAGGAATGTAACCTACAATACTATCAGCTAGCACAAAAATTTCCTCTGGAATTTTGAAATGAACACCCTCTTGCATCGTTGATTCCTCCTTTACCTTAATATTCACTAATCTATCCTTAGAACTTGAGTGCCCTTGAATTTTAATCGGTATATTAACAAGAGAGTCAGATACCATACTGGGTAAACTAAAAGCAAAGGTTAAAGAAGTGCTATCTATTGCACTTTGGATACCTCTACCATCTTTGGCCCATTTAAAGTAAATACCATCGTCACCTTCAAAGGTCATAATTTCATCTTTCTCACATGCAACAAATGCAAAACTGAGAATACAGCTTAAAATAATTGTTTTTATAAATGTCTTCATAATTATATATTTTATTGACGTGTAGTTGTTTCTGATAAAGGTAATGGTACAACATATTGATCGGCTCCCATATTAATAGTTCCATTAGGTGTTGAACCATTAGGTATTGAAGTAAAATTATTTCTTTTATAATAATAGAACAATTGACCTTCACCAAAAAATTCACGTTGGTATTCTTTAAGAATTTCGTTTTGAAGATTTGCATCATTTTCAAGAGCAACAAGACCACGGTTATAACGTGCCGTATTTAAATAGTCTAAAGCCGTTTGCGAATCTACTTCTGTTTCGGCCGCTATATAATACATTTCTGTCATTCTTATTAATGGTTGCATAAATCGAAAATTTTTATCTTTATTTTGGATATCATCAAATTTATAAAAGGTTTTAAATATTTTTCCTCCTACAGTTGGAACAATCCAAGAATAGTCAAAACGATAATCAGCAGTGTTGTTTTCAAAAACATCTTTTAAACGTTTTGGTTCTGCCGCTAAAATATTTTCAGTACTCAAGGTACTAGCAAAAAGTACTTTATGTTGGGCGTATAAATTATTGTTTCGAACAGCAAATAAAATTTCTGGAGAAAACACACGATCAGGATTTTCTTGATCTGAAATGACAGTTCCTTCAGGAGTCCATTCGAACCATTGAGAACCTTCCTCAATAACAACTTTAGCAGCCTCTAAAGCAGCCACCTTGTTTTCAGCATACAAATATGCACGAGCCTGTAAAGCCTTTACTGCATAATAATTGAGTCTTAAGTTTCTAAAATTAAAGAAGGAAGACAAGCCTGAACTACTGCTATTAAAAGATTCTGTTTTCCCATATTCTCTAATAGGATCATTTTCTAAGAATTTCTCCGCTTCAGTTAAATCAGCCAAAACTAATTCCATAATACGTGATGCTGATAAAATTTCCGTTTTTTCAGCCTTAGCTTCACTAGAGTAAGGAATTGCAAGCGCTTCAGAATTTGTACTGTATATTGGTCCAAATAGTCTTAACAAATCTAAATGATGCATAGCTCGTAGACCAAGAGCCTCACCTCTTAAAATATTTTCTTCTTCAAGAGATAAAACGCCAGAATAAGTATCTAGATTTTGAATAAAATTATTCATGTTTAAGATATTTACATACATTTTCGACCAAATAGCATTAAAGGTATTTTCCACCTTACCTTCACCATATTCATAGGTCGCATGATAGAACCATTTATGTTTTTTTGTTAGAGACAAATATCGTTGTGCTAATACATCAACTGTGCTCATAGTTAAATTTCCACCATAAGTATCACGATCAGACATATTTGAATAGACACCATTTAAGACTGTTTGTATACCTTCTTTTGAACTAAAGATATCTTCTTCTAAGTATTTATCTTCTGGTTTTATATCTAAATAATCATTACAAGAAATGATTAAAAGACAGAATAATAGTCCTATAGTATTTTTTAAATATTTTTTCATTATTTTCTTTTTTTGATTAGAAATAAGCATTTAAACTAAACGATACAGACCTAGCAAATGGATAATTGATACCTCGTTCTACTTTTACTGAAGAAATTCGGAATATCTCATTCATATAGGCGTTTAATCTTAATCTACTTAAACCTAGATTTTTGATCCATACTTGATCTTTAAATTCATAGCCAAAATTGATTGACTCACCAAGAATTACATTTTCCTCTTGAATAAATCGCGATGAAACAGGTGTTCTATCAAATTCGGTTATCGACCTAAAACTGGTTATATCATCAGGGCTTATCCAGCGATCGGTAAGAGCCCTTACATCTTGGTTATTAATTCGCTGAACTCTACTAATATTCTCTACACTATTAAATAATGCTGTATTTAGTATATCACCTCCAATACGGTAACGTAAATTAATACCCATTGAAAAATCTTTTAAGCGTAAATTACTACTTAAAACCCCTTCAACAGTTGGTCTACTATTACCCATAACTCTTTCGTCTTTCACATTATATTCATAAGTGGGTAATCCATCTTTGGTTAAGAATACTTCTAAACCATTACTAGGATCAATACCTAGAGATTGAACGGCCCACATCGCATTTGGACTATAACCATCTTTATAGCGTACTAATGAAGCTATATCTTGCCCTTCATCATTTAAGGTTTCTAAGGTTTTATCAAAATCATCATACTCGCTTTTTGTTGCACTAGTTGTTAAACCTAAGGTCCAAATGGTACGTTCCTTAAGGTTGTAAATAGGAGATACGCGAATAATAGCTTCTATTCCCTTTGTATTCATTAAACCTGTATTAATAGGGTATCCAGAAACTCCTGTTGATGATGGTAAATCAATACGGACTACTAATGGATTTGTTGTTTTGCTAAAGGCATTAAAAGTTGTATTTATACGATTATTCAATAAAGATGCATCAATACCAATACTTGCATCTAAAGTATTTTGCCAATCTAAATTAGGATTTGCTAAAGTTTGTAAATCAGTTCCCTGACCAAATATATTAGCGTCTTGAGTAAACCCATAAATAGAGACAGATGATAAATTTCCAAATCCTTGGTTACCTGTAGATCCAATACTTCCACGAATTTTTAATAAAGAAACAACATCATTATTCATTTCAAATTCGTTATGCAAATTCCAACCAGCACCTACAGCCCAAAAAGGAGAGAATTTTTTGTTAGATCCAAAAACAGTAGAACCATCTATACGGTATGTAAAATCGAATAAATATTTTTGATCGTAAACGTAGTTAATACTTGATAATAAATTTACTCTTCGATATTTACTTTGGGCAGTACTTGGTTTTGAATCTGGCTTATAACTAAAAGCAAATGAAGGATTTCCATTTGTTCCAACAGGAAAACCAACTGCTTCAACACCTAATTTTTTATTAGTTCTATCTTGTGCCTCAGCTCTTAAATTTGCTGTAAACCTGTGTTTTTCCTTAAATACATTCGCATAGGAAGCCATTACATTTAGATTATAACTAAACATGTCCATACGTTGATTCTTATATTCTCCACTCTCCAAGTATGAAACATCTTCAAAACTTGTATGTCCCGGTGGTAAAAATCTTTCTGAGGTAGTTATAGACTTATTTAGTTGTAAATTTGATTGAATTCTAAACTTACTGTTAAGTGTCAAAATAGCTTGTAAATTATTTGTGATATTTGTGCTTTTTGAATTGTCCTTTAAGTTTAAAGTCGAATTATATAATGGATTTACATTTCTAGTCTTCCAATAATCATCAATATCTAAATACTTTGTAATATTGCCATTTTCATCAGTTTTTCTAAAATAAGGATTGGCATTGGCAAAATTTGAGAAGGAACCATACTGTGATTCATTAGCATCGTACCCATTAATCAACAATCTGTTCGAGATATTCAATTTATCTTTTCGATAGTTCAAGTTGAAACTTGCACCCCATGTTTCACGGTCAGACCCTATCATTACTCCTTTTTGGTTTTTGTAATTTAGCCCTACACCAAAGGTTACAATGTCATCTCCACCACTTGCATATAATGAGTGCCCTAAGGTTGTTCCAACTTGTAATGGTTCATTTAACCAGTACGTGTCTACCCCACGTTTAACTTCTGCCAGAGTTGCATTGTATTGTTTGTCTAACATATACTGCTCGCTAATAACATCACTTCCCAATGATTCACTAGTCCATAATCGAGAAAGCCTTTCATATTTTAGCTTTTGTGTAGAATTCATTAAATTATAGTCACTTAAATCAGGAATTTCTACCCTAAAATCCGAATTATAGGTAACTTGAATTTTTCCACCTGTTGGTTTAACTGTTTCTACAACAATTACCCCATTGGCTGCTTTGGCTCCATATAATGCAGTAGATGAAGCATCTTTTAATATCGTAATAGATGCTACTCTGTTCATATCTAAATCGATAATTGTTCTTAAAGTAGTTTCAAAACCATCTAAAATAAATAAAGGTTGATTTGGACTGTTTCCAAATTCATCTCTTAAATCATCGTTAGAAATACTTGTTTTACCTCTAACTTCAATATTTGGAAGTCTATTAGGGTTGGCCCCTAAGGTGTTGCTTTCTTGAATCACAAAAGAAGGATCCAAAGTTTTTAAACTTTGAACAATATTCAAATTACCAACTGCTCTTAATTGTTCTCTTGTAACCGTTTTTGTAGCACCTGTAAAACTTTTCTTGTCTCTATTTACAATACCTGTAATTACAACTTCTTCAAGTTCCTTTACATTCTGTTTTAGTACAATATCTATTTTGGTTCTTCCTTTTACTTCTACTTCCAACGTGTGATAACCTACATAACTAAAAACTAATATGGAGTTTTCGTCAACATTTATAAGATAGTTACCATCAAAATCGGAAGTGGTTCCATAGTTAATTCCTTTCAAAATAATATTTACACCGGGCAATAATTCTCCCAGTTCATTTTTAACAACTCCTTTTACAACTATTGTATTTTGATCAGGAGTTGGCTGCACAGGTGTAATTAAAATAATACCGTCATTTGCTAACTGAACGTTGAATTTATCTCCAACTAAATTAGAAACAATGTTAATTACATCGGTATTTTTATAATCTACAATTACAACTCTTTCTACATTTAATTCTCTATCACTATAGAAAAAATCTACTTGAGCTTCCTTTTTTATTCCCTTAAGTGCCTCATACAGCGTTACTTTCCCCATATTAACAGTGATTTTTTGAGAAAAGGCTGAAGCCGAAAGGCTAGAAAATAGAATAAATAATATTAGAGTTCGTTTCATTATCCAAAGAATTATGGGGACCTGATTGATTAATGTTCCACAACGTATGGTGGTAAACTTTTTTTTCATAAATTTGAATGTTTAGTTAATTATTGATTTCTGTTCAAAGAGATTTGGTTAGCAACGCTTTAGCCGGTTAATGTTCGTAGCATTTTCCGGTTTTTTTATGCTTGCTAATTTCGTATTATCATTAGCTTGTATTTTTCATCTGATTTATTTTTTTTGATTGTATAATTAAGATTTGTTGTTTGGGTAATTTTATTCAATAAATTATCTATTGATTTATCTTTTAAAACTACTCCTGTAAAAGTCTCATTTTTTATAGCTTCATCTTCAAATTCAATCTCAATATTGTACCAACGGCTCATTCTATCCAAAATGTGTCCCAGTTTTTCTCTTTCAAAATAAAATTTACCCTCCATCCAAGCTGTATAAATAGATGTATCTACCGCTTTTAATTCTATCGTTAAATTTGATGCTGTAAAATAAGCTTGTTGTCCTGGCTGCAGCATTACTGAGTTATTTTCTCCGCTTAACTTAACTTCTCCCTCCACTAAAGTTGATGCAAAATATCCATCCTCCTCATAGGCAGAAACGTTAAATTCAGTTCCTAAAACCGTAATATCAGCTGTAAGAGTTTTAACAATAAATTCTTTGTCGTTTTTAGTAACATCAAAATAGGCTTCCCCTTCCAACTCTACAATTCGTTGATCACCCACAAACTTTACTGGATACTTTAATGATGATTGTGAGTTTAACCAAACATTGGTGCCATCAGGTAAGGTTACCTGATAAATTCCTCCTGTAGGGACCAAGAGTGTATTGTAAATTTCTTTTTCAACCACTTGTTCTGAGGTAGATTCTTTTAGCTCATACTTTAATATATTCTCTTTATTTTGAACTAAGGCCAAATTATTTGAGGTAATCACTTCATTTTTATGCTCTTCTAAATTAACAGAAGTTCCATCTCCAAGAATTAACACCGCCTTTTCATAGCCAGGTTTAATCTTATCAATTGCTTTTTTGGTGATGGCTTGCTCGGAAAAATTATTTTTAAAAACAATATTTGTTACTGAAAAAAGGATGGCAATTACTGCAGCATACTTTAATACTGTGAAAAGCTTAATTACCGGCTTTTTAGTATTTGATTTATTTATGCTTGCTAATATTCTAGTATGCATTTTCTCTTTAACATCATGCTCCAACCCTAGTTCTTCCGCCCATTGTGAATTTTGAAAACTTTCATAATAGCTTATTAACTTTTCCTCTTCTGCAACAGAAGCTGTTCCATTAATTAACCTATCGATTAACTTTATCAAATATTCCTTATTTTCTTGTTGCTCTTTCATTATTGTAATACAATCTTTGTGTGATTATATAAGTTAAGTAACATTTTCTGATAACATCCCCTACTACAAATTCATATTATTTTTATTTAAGCAATCAAATATGAATTCATACCACTTAAAAAACAAGAATACTAGCAGTAAAATAAGGTAATGGATGTTTATTTGATAATGATGAAAATTATTATAAATTTTCAGAAACCCATAAAGCTAAATCAATGGTTGCTGAATACCCAAGGGAAGCTTTTATCACTCCAAGCGCTTTAGTAATATGGTTTTCAACGGTTTTAGTTGAAATGTTTAATTTATCTGAAATTTCTTTATGGCTTAATTGCTCATCCCTACTCATTTTATAAACTTCCTTACATTTTGGAGGTAATGATGCTACAATCCCTTCAATTTGTAGCACCAATTCCTTATGCATCATTTTAGTTTCGGGAGTAGCGTATTGAAATCTTTTATTCAACGATTCGAAAAGTTCGACGCGAATTTCATTGTTTTTTTTTCGGAAATGATTAAATACTTTATAGCGAGTACTGGCGTATAAGTAACTATTTAAAGAAATTTGAATTTGAATTTTTTCTCTGTTTTTCCAGATATCAATAAATATATCCTGTATAATTTCCTCGCAAACCTCTTTGTCTTTTAATAAATTATAAGAAGATATAAATAAAGGTTTCCAATATTTATCATAAATCTCAGTCAATGCGGACTCGTCGTCTTTTTTAAGTCGATTTATTAATTCCACATCATTTAAATTCTGAGATTCGGTCATTTATACTTCAGTAAAGTAAATATATAGCAAAGATGGTAAAAAAAAATTTAGAAAAAATTATTTTTTTAAGTAATCCTAATTCACTCCTGTTTTATAAATAATCTACAGCTCTCACAAAACCAACCGTACCGCGTATAGCTCTGTACTTAAACACCTTACACAAGGCAACAATCCAATTATATCGTAAAATTTTCTAACAAAAGTTGTATCGTATGCTAGGATAAACACTTCAATTAACACAAAAATTATAGCAGTAAAACAAAGAATTGCGCAAGAAGGGAGTGTTCTTTCAATTTAACGTATCACTTCGCATAATCACGAACGTTATTATTAATCTTTGAAGATTCTTTTGAGCGTCTTATAACTAAAAGTAGCAGTAATACCATCAAAAACTTCTTTAAATGAGCATTCTCTTGCTTCATTTAAATAATCAATTAATTGTTGTTCTCGGCTATCAATCATTTTCTTAATTTAAGCTCATAAAGAAGAATACAGCTCAAAACCATTGATTATTGAGCTATATTCTTCTTTTAAATGAACTACAACCTACAACTACCCACAATAGCAAGTAAAAACTTGGCGAGGAATCCCATAAAACAGCTTGTTTTTTAAATTGTTACACAAGTATGCTAAGACGATACAATATGTGAGAGCCGGAATTACTCTACTTTAATTTTTATAGCATCATAATTTTCTGATTTAATTCCAATCAATCCATAAATAGTTTCCCCTTTTCCTATTTTTGCTCCTATGATATCATAGTTAAGTAAATCCGTTTTAAACTTTTTGTTTGCTGAACCTGCGGCAATCATATTTCCTGCTGCTAGTCCTGGTCCAATGGCTACGCCAATAGGTGTTGAACTTGTTTCGATCCTATTTCCATTAGTTGTTGTTTTGTCCAAAGTCATAGGAGCCAATAAAAGATATAATAAATAGGAAGCCGTATTTTGTTTTACATAGTTAAATGCTATTTCATTTTCCAATATATATAATTCGGAACCATTTTCATATGTCAACTTAATGTCTTTACCAAAAATTAAATCCTTTTCAGAATGGTTAGTGATTTTCAGAGCAACTATTTTCACCCCTTTTTTCGTTTCTTTTTTTGCATACTTTTTATCTAATAAATCATATTTGTAATTGAGAATTACATCTTTATTTATCGAATTTGAGTTGTAATTAAGATTTTTGGGGTTAATCATTTTGTACCCAGAAGCACAATTAGTAAGCAATAAGGAAATCACTAATAGCATTGCTATTTTTAATACTTTCATTTCTTTTTGTTTTAGGTAACTATTTAATTTAATATTCAATTTAATGTTTATCTTAAATAATGGACAACCCACATAACCTCAATAAAAACCAGCACCATAACAGTACATCCATACAACAGGGCGCATAATTAATTCTAATTACAACAGAAGGAAATAGAATGCTAGCCCTGCCTATCAAAAATACATAAATTAAGGTTATACGCAGGTGCAAATAGTTCTTATTTACAGGTAATTAACAACAAAAAAAACGGGAATTGTTTATATATAAGTAAGGGCGCTTGTTCATATGCAAAACGTTGCAAAATTATTTTTCCAATTTATTCACGTATACAAATCCACTTCTTTAACTACAGTGAATTTTCTGTAATATGTAACTATTTGTAGAGTTGTTAGCTATAAAAAAACCACCTCGGTAAGGAGGTGGCTTAGTTATTTATGTGAGATTATTCACTATCGCTCCAAAAAAAGTTGTTTTTTAAACCGTTATTGATACGATCAGACGCAGCAACATCCAAGAGCGGGGGCTATATCCTTTTTATCGTGTAAACTCCATTACTGTTTCCATTGTAATAGTGGTTTCGACACCAAAATCATCCGTAATTTCCTCCACTGAACTGTGTATTCGTAAACTAGTATCTGTCAGCTCCTCAATAGTAAATTCTTGCCCAGCATCCGTATTTACCATATCCATGGCACCTGAATACAATGCACCGTTAAAGGTTAAAATATCTTCATCTCTTGACCATTCTGCGGAAGTATTAATATCATTTATACTTGTTGTTTCTGTATCAGATACTCCTATTGCGCTTACCGTTACCTCTAAATCATAAGAACCTGCTCCTAAAACTTTATTAGGTTCTTCAATAAATGTCATCGTAAAATCGATGTTTTTAGCCTTACCTGTAAATTCGGAGCTAATATTGACACCCGAAACCTCAAATGAACTAGAACCATTGTAGTCAAAAGAAACCATAGTCCACTCTCCCAATATATCTCCACTAGTAATAATTTCATCGTCATTGTTACTACAAGCAACCAAAAAAAATACTAAAAACAACATCGTTACACCACTTAACACTCTTTTTTTCATATCAATTAAATTTAAATTTTACTTTTTTATTGAACTCTTTAACGCTATGTTTCTTGTAAACTACCCCACTAATTAAAGTACCATAGCTTGTTATTTTTGAGCATCGTTTTTAGAAACCAAAAACCTAACGGCTATTCCATTATAACTAGCATACAGGGGCATTAATTCTATTTATAAACTAGTTTATAAAGCACTAACGCACCTACCAAAAATACATAATTTAATGTTATATGCGTATCTAAACACCCTTTATTTACAGATAATTAACAACAGATAAAACAGGTATTGTTCAAATATAGTAAGGGCGCTTGTTCATATGCAAAACGTTGTAAAAAAAATAAAACCCATTCGTTTTGAATGGGTCATATTTGTAAGTATTTAGGGAACTTGATTGGTACTACACACCTCACAAACACCTAGTTATTGGCAAAGTATTTTTAAAGTATATTATCTAAATCTTGTTTTCCAATTATAGTCATTATTTCCACAACGTCTTCACTTACTTTATAGAAAATACTGTCAGATCCACAAACACAGCGTCTATATCCATTTTTTATATAATCAACCGATTCAAATGAAAACGGTCTTTGAGCTATAATGTCAAAATATTTAAAAAAAGAATCAAAGTATTTATCAGCTTGTGTAATTCCGAATTTTTTAACTCCGTAATGATGTATTCTTATCAAGTCTTCTTTAGCTGTATTACTTATTTTATATTCAGCCATTAAGTAAGTCTTTAGACTGTTTTAATATTTGAGCTTTACTATCCGTAGTAAAACCACTATTTTCAGCTCTTTCAAGTTTAGTTTTAATCCAATCAATTTGAACTTGTTGATTTCTTGCTTGTCTAATTAAATCATTAACTAATTCACTTTTGCTAGCGTATTCTTTATTGTCAACTTGATTTTTTAGCCATTCATCATTGGGTTTTGTGAATGATATACTTTGCCTTGCCATACTAATTGTTTTTGATGTAAATTTACACCAAATATGAGTCAATAGCAAATTTTTACTACTATTGGTGGCAACACCCAACTATCCAAAATAAAAACCTTTAACATATCGACAACTCCATTATAGCAATAATATGGGGCTTTTATTGCAAATATTTAGGTAACAACGTGAACTTACTTGGCACTACGCACCGCACAAATCTATGTTCTTAGTAATCGTTATTTTAGTCTTATCCATGCTATCAATTTCGTAAAAGATGCTGGTATAATAAATTCTGTAGTATCAATATCCTCTTTTGTCTAATAGTGGTGCAAGTTTGGAAACATAACTATTTCAATGAGTTCATTGTTAAAACCTTTCAAAATAGTCGTATTATCAATAGCACTGAACTTTCTTAAACCACCAAGCGCCCTATGTACTATATACAGTATTGGAAGCTTTTTTATTCGTTTATTATGCTGATTTTTTCGTTCACTTTGTCCACAAAATCGTGTAGGTAGCTAGGAATATTATCTTTAACTTGGTCAATCCTCCAACTTCTAACATTTCCATTTTGAGAGTATTGAATAAATAAACCTCCTCCATCAGCACAATCTGGACATCCAAAAACTGTTTC
>Ga0105356_10004712_pt1 | contig 13122 bp, 9 predicted proteins | sample GOMGulsemesocosm_3_FD_83502 | JGI IMG/M metagenome (GOLD analysis project Ga0105356, IMG submission 83502) | Methane-oxidizing microbial communities from mesocosms in the Gulf of Mexico - GOM9D Gulf of Mexico | ecosystem: Environmental > Aquatic > Marine > Cold seeps | place: Gulf of Mexico...
AACTCATTTATGAATTACTCTTCCTACATCTATATGCAAACGACTAAGTCTACCACAGCAATTTGCCGCGGAAAGCCTTATATCAAGCCCTTTTACACTATTTTTCAGGCAAGTGAATTAGCGCTGCGAATTGGCTTAGTTTTGACCAAGAATTCATTCTAAGCTGATTGCTTTACAACCAATACTTGCAATAAAAACAAACCTACAACACAATTGTCCTACAATCCAACAAAATAACAATGCCAAAGAGTGAACAATATGAGCTCGCCCAACCTAATTGCACAAGCCAGCGATCTAGACCTCATCGTTAAAGTTAAAAAATACGCCTACTTATTGGTCACCTTGCCTTCACTCTTGCTATTGGCATCCGTGTGGCTTGGAGAGCAATATGGCCATGCTGATACTTTCTCTTTCACCACTCTATTTTTCGTTTTTGTTTTAGTGCCTATCTTTGATCATATCGTCGGCCAAGACCCGGTAAATCCAGACGAAGAAACTCAAGTCCCTGCCCTATCCAAAGAAGTTTTTTATCGTATTCTTACTCTGCTTTGCCTACCCCTGCAGATAGCCAGTATTATTTATGGCGGTCACATTTTAATGACGGCTGATTTCAGCTGGATAGGACAAGTTGGTTGGGTTCTTTCTGTGGGTACTGTCGGTGCAATCGTGGCGATTAACGTCGGCCACGAGCTGATTCACAAAGACCCACTTATCGAACAATGGGCTGGAGGATTACTATTTTCTTGCGTGACCTACGGCGGTTTTAAAGTTGAACATGTACGTGGGCATCACGTTACCGTATCAACTCCAGAGTGCGCGTCCTCCTCTCGCTACGGCCAAACTCTGTATGAATTTTTGCCTCATGCCTACCTGCATAATTTTCTAAATGCCTGGAAGCTAGAAGCCAAAAAACTGAAACGCAAAGGTAAAAGTCCATTGAGCTTAAGCAATGAACTTATTTGGTGGTATGGCTTTAGTTTGGCTTTTGCTGGGGTATGTGGAGCATTATGGGGATGGATGGGGATTGCTTACTTTTTTGCCCAAAGCTTTGTCGCATTTTCATTACTTGAAGTCATTAACTACATCGAGCATTACGGATTGCACCGCCGTAAATTAGAGAGTGGTCGTTATGAGCGCACAAATATTGAACATTCTTGGAACAGCAACTATTTACTGACTAACTTATTTTTGTTCCAACTGCAGCGTCACTCAGACCATCATGCGAACCCTAAACGTCGCTATCAAGTATTACGCCACCATGAATCAAGCCCTCAATTACCCAGCGGTTACGCCACGATGGTGGTTCTAGCACTCTTTCCTCCACTCTGGTTTAAAGTAATGAACCCCAAAGTTGAGGCCTATTACCAAGACGAAGAACACCAACTGACTGATCAATAATCAACCAAAAAAACAACCAGAAAATAATTTTCTACACCAACTGAAACGGAGTAAACTAATACTCCGTTTTATTAAAGGTGACCGCACTTCATGCTCATCGACCTCGCCACCGAATTCTCAACAGAGATCGCCCTTACCTTTTTTGCCATCATTACTTCGGCAATCGCAGGAATTTTGGGTTTCGGCGGAGGCATGCTCTTAATCGCTATAATGCCTGTTTTTTTGCCCGCGGCCGTCATCATTCCTATTCATGGCCTTGTACAACTCGCAAGCAATAGCTCACGTGTCGCACTGTCGATAAACCATGTTGCTTGGCATCTATTACCAAAATTCTTAATCGGATCACTGATTGGCCTAGGGTTATTTTCGACATTATTGCTCAACGTTTCTACCGATTATATCCCTCTTGCCATCGGCAGTTACATCTTGCTCAACCTCTGGTGGAAGCCTTTCGCCAATGCCATGAAGCGCTTTGAGAGCTTTTATATTATTGGCGCCCTGCAAACGGGTTTAAGCTTAATCGTTGGAGCCACTGGGCCTCTTACAAATAATATTCTTCTGAAACAACTGCAAGATAAAGATCAAATTATTGCCACGGGTGCAATTTTCATGAGCATCAGTCATCTTGCTAAAATATTAGTATTTGGCTTAATCGGCTTTCAATTTGAAGATTATCTCCCAACCTTAATTCTAATGAGCCTAGGGGCTATTCTAGGCTCTTATATCGGTTCAAACGTTCGTAAAAAAGTTAATAACCAACACTATCTTAACCTCATAAAATACTTACTTAGCTTACTGGCGGCTAAAATGATCATCACGATTTTCGTCGCAAATTAACTGGCTATTTATAGGAAATAAATCACACGTGGAAAGCTCATCTCAATTTTTACTAACCCTTGGCGGAATTTTATTACTAGGGCTTGTTACTTCGACCCTCGCTCAAAGAACCTCCTTGCCGAGAGTGACACTTTTGCTTATTTTCGGTATCTGCATTGGCCAAGCTGGGTGGAATATTATTCCGTTGGAATTTTCCAGTTACTTTGATTTAATCGCTGAAATCACACTATTAATGGTGGGGTTTCTATTAGGCAGTAAGCTTACAATTGAGTCACTAAAAGAATCTGCTGGTGATGTTTTTTGGATATCTCTCTGCGCTGCTTTGTTAACCGCGACCCTCGTAAGCCTGTTATTGATTGCCATCAATGTCGCCACAGATATTGCCATCATCCTAGGCTGCATCGCTTCCGCTACCGCCCCGACTGCAATTTTAGATATCATCGCTGAAGCTAAAAAACAATGGAATTTACGACCTCAACAAATCAAATTCAGTAATACCTTACTCTCTATTGTCGCTATAGATGATGTTTGGGCACTATTATTATTTGCTCTCGGTTTATCCGTCGCTAAAACATTAAATGGCCACGGGGCTGATAGCATCTTCTTCTTGACCGCAGCGTGGGAAATCTTTGGCGCCATTGGCTTAGGGCTATTAATCGGTACCCCAGCCGCTTATTTAACCGGCCGCGCTAAACCTGGGCAGCCGATGGTTATTGAAGCACTAGGGATTGTTTTTATTTGCGGAGGACTCGCTATTTGGTTAGAGGTTTCCTATTTAATTGCTGCCATGACCGTCGGGACAACTATCGCCAACCTTGCCAAACATCATGACTATCCATTTCATGCGATTGAGAATTTTGAATCCCCCTTTATGGTAGTATTTTTTGTGTTAGCCGGTGCTTCGCTAGACCTAGCTTCGTTTGAAGAACTCGGCTTGATCGGGGTACTTTATATTACGGGTCGTGGAGCAGGAAAATATCTCGGTTCTTTATTGGGCAGCCAAATCAGCGGATCGGCAACCGCAACCAAAAAGTGGATGGGATTAGCTTTATTACCTCAAGCGGGAGTCCCGATTGGCATGGCACTGGTTGCTGCCAATCAATTCCCCGAACATCGCCAAATATTATTATCCGTGGTAATTAGTTCAACCATATTATTTGATATTATAGGTCCTATTTTAACCCGCTATTCACTAACAAAGGCTTAGTCAATATGACTTTCATTACCATACTGGCTCTCTTTTAAAACTCTCAGTACGCCCTCCAAATAACTATCTAACCTTAACTTAGAAGCCCATGATTCTATATTAAGGTTAATCGGAGGAGGCATGAAAAAACTGCTAATATTTACGTTAGCGCTTTGCCTTCTTGCCTGCAGTAACAGTCCATTTTACGCACCTAATGATAAGATAAATTATCATTTAGGGGATTTTATTCATCCCGTCAGCAGTGGCTTCTTACTATCAGATTCTGGCAATACACTTCACCTACAAACCCACTACCAAACTCGTTTTAATTATACAAAAGGCCTTGTTATTCATTTTCATGGCAATAGTGGTAACTTAACCCAAACCATTGAAAAAGTTCTTTGGTTGATTGAACAAGGTTATGACGTATTAATCTTTGATTACTCAGGTTATGGACGATCAACCGGATACCCCAGCCGTGAAGCCCTGCATGCTGATGCGCTTAGTATTTTAAGGTATACCCATACAATGGATGACTACCCGCAAAAGATACTCATCGGCACCTCTATGGGTGGCGCTATCATCTCAGCCGCATTGCCCGCCTCTCAATTAGAAGGTCATTATGATACTTTGATACTGGACTCTACTTTTGATACCTACCCCAACCTTGGCTATGACGTTGCTTCTAAACTCCCTTTTGGTTCAATAATTTCCCTATTCGCCAAACTGTTTATTTCTGATGACTTATCTCCTGCCAAAGAAATAAAAAAACTAAAGCGAATCCCCATCGTTGTATTTCACTGCATACAAGACAGCCTTATCCCTATAGAAAGAAGCTTATTACTGTATCAAGAAATAAACACTCAAAAGGCTTACTGGGCCATGACGAATTGTAAACACGCTAGAACTTTCACTGATCGCTTCCCTAGACATCAAAAAACACTACTAACAGTCATTGATTCTTTTAATCCCACATCCGATAATAAGGAAGAAATCAGTCGTATCAAACTGAACAACATCCACTTTCAATAACCTATAGAATTACTTTATGTCAACGATTGATCGGAAAATTGGCGAGCACTACAATATTAATTTTAACGACATTCAATTCACTCAAGATGAATTAGAGGAAGTTGAATTCGATAACTGCAGTTTTAAAAACTGTGACTTTACCGGCACCCAATTTAAGCACTGTAAATTCATTGACTGCCACTTTTCTCTCTGCAACCTTAGTAATATTAAAATCGGTTATAGCCGATTTAATGACGTATTTTTTGAACACTGTAAAATGCTGGGTATTGATTGGACACGCGCCCACTGGCCCAACCTTGTTTTAAGCTCGCCAATTAAATTTAGCCATTGCATTTTAAATGACTCATCGTTTCTTGGTTTAAAATTAACGGATTTGCAACTAGAATCCTGTAAATTACAAGACGTTGATTTTCGTGAAGGGAACTTTAACAAAGGAAACTTTAGTGGCAGTGATTTTAGCTATAGTCTATTCAACCATACGGAGCTAGTTGAAACCGACTTCACCGATGCCTGCAATTACAACATTGATATTCGCTTAAACAATATTAAACAAGGTAAATTTAGCCGCGATGAGGCACTGAGTTTATTAATTGGACTGGATATTGAACTTGTTGATTGAACAAAATCTTAACTAAAAACGTAGAGGTATTTAGCCTTTACGAAGCCCCCTGATGCTGCTGTTGATATGCCATCGGTGTTATTGCAAACCAATTTTTAAACGCTTTAAAAAACTGACTTTCTGATTGATAGCCTAATAAAAATGCAACATCTCTTACAGGTAATGATTGCTCAATAAGATATTCATGAGCTAATACTTTACGAGTGGATAGTAAAATCGAATGAAAACTACTGCCTTCTTGTCGTAAACGACGTTGCAAAGTACTCACACTCATATTCAACACCATAGAAACCTGCTCTCTTGTCGGCTCTAGAATACTCATAGTGGTGGTTAGAATATGCTGACAGCGCTCACTATAGTTTGAACTCGGAAATTCTTTATCAAGTATATTCTGCAGTGGACTTATGCAAAACTGATTTTGTTCGAGCAGAGTTGCTTGAGGAAAAGAATACTCTAAATAGCTTTGTTCTGATTTCTCACTCGCGATAGCAAAATATTGCTGATAAATACCTTGCTCACTACCTACTTGCATTAAAGAAGGCGCCCGCAAAGATAAGCCAAGTTTTTTCGGTAGTAATGGGCTGTAGACTTGTAAAATTCGATGAACTCCAAGCATGGCCCCATCCATTTGATGAATACTGATAGCATCTGGCATACTGGGTTCAAAGACGATGCGTGTACTCTCTTTAGAGGGCTCAAGACGCACCTGAACGACTTCAGTAATTACCTTAAAGTAGCGCACAACTAAGCGTAATAAAACATCAAAAGGGATCTTTGAATTTTCGCGCAGAAAAGGATCTAAACATTGCTTTATACCGCGATACAACGGCAAATAAGGCAAGTCGATTAGCTCAATTATTCTTAACCCAAGATAATCATCTTGCAGCAGTTGCGCCGCTAAATCGATATCTTTAGTGACGATATCTAACGGCACCCTATCACCCCAACCTCTCTCCAGTGCCATCGCATCCAGATCAATAAGCTGCGACATAATAATAGGAACGTCAGCCGCTCTATTTTGCTTTATTAAATATAAGGCTAACGCTTTACGATTAGAAATAACCGTACTTTTATGAACACTAAATTGATTACTCGGCACGATACTCACTTAATAACTGACCTATATTATTGTATAGGCCAGTCCATGGCACTAGGAATTAAATTACGCTAATAACTAACGGTTTACGCGGTTTTCAATCAGGTCATCAACAACGGACGGATCCGCTAAGGTTGATGTATCTCCTAAGGCATCAAACTCATTTCCAGCAATTTTACGCAGAATACGGCGCATAATTTTACCCGATCGCGTTTTGGGTAAACCCGGCGCTAATTGAATCAAATCCGGTGTAGCGATAGGACCAATATCCTGACGCACCCATTTTTTCAATTCCAAAATCAAGGCATCATTAACCGCAGCATCTGAACTTAATTCATCCTTGTTTAAAGTGACATAAACATAGATACCCTGACCTTTAATATTATGCGGATAGCCAACAACGGCGGCTTCAGCAACCTTTGGGTGGGCTACTAAAGCGCTTTCAATTTCCGCCGTTCCCATGCGGTGCCCCGATACATTTAAAACATCATCGACACGGCCGGTAATCCAGTAATAGCCATCGTCATCACGACGAGCACCATCACCACTAAAATACATACCCGCATAAGTAGAAAAGTAGGTTTGCATAAAGCGCTCATGATCACCGAATAACGTACGGGATTGCCCAGGCCAGCTGTCTAGCATCACTAGATTACCTTCCCCAGAACCTTCTACTATATTTCCTTCAGCATCAACCAGCGCAGGCTGCACACCAAAAAATGGACGTGTCGCAGAACCTGGTTTAAGTTCAGTAGCACCTGGCAAAGGCGTGATCATTATGCCGCCAGTTTCCGTTTGCCACCAAGTATCGACAATAGGACATTTTTCTTCACCGATCGCACGGTAATACCATTCCCACGCTTCAGGGTTAATCGGCTCTCCTACCGTGCCTAAAATACGTAAAGAGTGACGCTTAGTATCGGTAACCGCCGCATCCCCTTCAGCCATTAAAGCTCGAATGGCAGTTGGTGCGGTATAAAGAATATTCACTTCATGCTTATCAACAATTTGAGAAACACGATTAATACCGGGATAATTCGGTACACCTTCGCACATTAATGAAATTGCACCATTGGCTAAAGGCCCATAAACCAAATACGTATGACCCGTAATCCAGCCCACATCTGCCGTACACCAGTAAACATCACCTTCGTGATAATCAAAAACATATTCATGGGTTAGCGAGGCATAAACCATGTAGCCACCCGTGGTATGCACAACACCTTTTGGCTTACCGGTGGAACCTGAGGTATACAGAATAAACAGTGGATCTTCGGCGCGCATTTCTGCTGGCTGACATTGCTTTGATTCACTTGCAATGGCTTCGTGATACCAGATATCTCGGGTTTTATGCCAAGCGATATCCGCCCCAGTGCGCTTAATAACAATCACTTTCTCAACGGTATTGACGCTAGGATGAGTCAAAGCTTCATCAACATTCTTTTTAAGCGGCACCGTTTTACCACCACGAACCCCTTCATCCGCAGTGATCACAACTTTCACATTACTATCATCAATTCGCCCAGCTAACGCGTCTGGTGAAAAACCACCAAATACCACCGAATGAATCGCACCGATGCGAGCACACGCTAACATCGCCATAACCGCTTGTGGCACCATCGGCATATAGATACACACCACATCGCCTTTGCGCACACCTTGAGTTTTTAGCGCATTAGCAAACTGACAAACTTCTGCGTGCAGTTCTTTATAAGTGATGGCGCGATCATCCGTCGGCTCATCACCTTCCCAAATAATGGCAGTCTGATCACCTCGAGATGCAAGATGGCGATCGAGGCAGTTGGCAGAAGCATTTAAAGTACCGTCCTTATACCAATTGATATCAACATTATGTTCGTCGAATGAAACGTCGCGCACTTGGGTAAAAGGCTGAATCCAATCAATGCGCTTTCCCTGCTCTGCCCAAAACCCTTCCGAATCTTCAACTGAGCGCTTGTACATGGCTTCATATTGATCATTATTCAATAGCGCGGTTGAACCAATGTGGTCTTTGATCGCATACGTTTTAACTTCTGACATGGAAATTCCTAAGTGATGAGTGCTAGCGCTTAATATTTTTGTACTTTTTATGACTTAACTGTACCTGAAGAAACAACGCTAGAAAATAGAGAATAAAGTTAATTTTTTCGTGTTGTAATTTGACGAACCTCAAGACTATTCGAGTATGAAATTACAAAAAACGCGAATTATTCAATTATTTTTACGCAATTAACAATTTATTACATATATATACAGAACTACTTCAATTGACAAATTTTGTCGCTTATTACCATCAATATTCCAATGAAATAGCATTATGTGTCATTAATTACTTACGTAGCGGAAAGACACCTGTTCCATTCATAGAATCAAGACTTCAATTGTAAAACATCAATAAATTTAAAGGCTTATATCAACTAATAAACAAGATGGATAAACAGTCGCTAAATTGACGACAAAATCGATAAGCAATAAAATCTAGTTTAGTTACATTAGACATATTGAGACACTAGTGCCATTTATTCAATTTATCCTAAAGCTGCAGGGGAATATGTACGGAAAACGTACAGGTATTCTACTGAGCCTTGGAAAACTGGGTAAACAAGTGCTCGCTGTACTTGCTGGGATTATTATTTCAACTTTCCAAGTTAATGCAGAAGAAGTCATTTTACGCCACAGTTTGGCGGGTAACATTTCTTTTGAACTTGCTGGCAATACCTTACGAGATGCATCAAATACATGCTCGCCAATAGCTGGGGGCAGGTCATCGAGCATAATCAATTTGCCAACAAACTCTACGGTTAAAGCCGCCTATTTATACTGGTCTGGATCAGGCCCTTTAGACAACGAAGTTATATTCAACGGGCAAGTAGTTGCTGCAGAAACGAGCTATATTGAACAGTTTGATGCTCGTGATTATTTCAGTGCAAAAGCCAACGTAACTCACTTAGTTTCAGCCAGTACCGCAAGCTACCAAGTAAGCGGCGTAACCTTTGATGGCAGTAATACTTACTGTGCAACAGCAGGTGCGTATGCAGGTTGGGCATTAGCAGTTATTTATGAACACAGCGACGAACCCTTACGAGTCATTAACGTATTTGATGGTTTCAAGAGCTTTTGGGGCAGCCACTTTTCTTTAACACCCAAAAACTTTGTTATCGCTCAGGACCCTGCCAGTAAAGGGGGTAAACATGCCCATATCACATGGGAAGGAGACGAAGGTAATTCACAAACAAGGAATAGCGAACAAGAGTCATTACAGTTCGAAAATTCTAACTTAACCGACATCAACAACCCTAACCACAATCAATTCAACGGTTATTCTAATATTCAAGGCTTCACTAGTGGTGTTGATATTGATGAATATCAAATTGGTAGCTTATTGACTGCTGGAGCAACCAGTGTCGATACACTCTATTCATCGGGGCAAGATGCCGTCTTTTTAACAGCTGAACTTATCAGTGTACCGAATGAACCCGTAGCTGATTTAGCGCTGCTACAGTCAGGACCAGCCAATATCATTCGTGGACAAGAGAATACTATTGATTTTACCGTAACGAATAATGGACCAAGCACAGCTCCTGCAAATTCACAGTTCAGTTTTTTAATTCCTCAGGGGTTTAGTTATGTAAATAACTCTCATTCGTCATGGAGCTGCTCAACTAATAATGACGACCTGAGCTGCCAATATTTAAATTCAATTGATTCTTCATACAGTAGCACCCCGCTATCTCTATCATTTGTTGTTGATATTACTGCTGGAAGCAATGACAGTATTAACTTGTCGGCTAGCATTAACGGTTTGCTATTCGATAATATTTTATCCAACAATACATCGTTCAAAAGCTACTTAATCTCGAATCCAGACATTTCTACGTCAATAAAAGAAGTGGTCGATCTAAACGGTGGCAATGTAAACCCCGGAGACATTCTAAGATACACAATCACTATTAATGAAACCGCAGGCATTGCGGTTAATGGCTTATCCTTAACAGATCATATCGACGCTGTATTTAGTGATTTTACAATTGTTAGTTTGCCCGTTGATGCTATTGATAGCAGCCTTCCCGCTCCAGCTGGAAATTTCAATTCAGGTTTAATTCAAATTGATAATATTAAGTTAACTGCAAATGGCAGCCAAAGTATTGTTATCGATGCAACATTATCAGCCCCCCTTTCTCCGAGTACTGAAATCAACAACAGTGCTTCTCTAACAAGTTCGGCTATAGAAGAATTTATTGTTAATGCCCCTGCTATATATAGCGCCCAATCGATAAATTCTTCTACTGGTAATAAATTATTGTATTTGCACTCAAGCAGCAGTATTGGTAGACCTGATCAGATAATGAGCCGAAACCGCCCTACCGTTTCAGATAATCGAAATATTGGGCGCAATAATAAAGATGCTATCTGGACACTAAACCCAGAATTTCAATCGCAATTTGAGTTTAATGGCTCTCATATAAACTTGAATCTTTGCTTACAAAGCAATCAAGGTGGAAATAAGACCCATACAATGCGCATTCAGTTGTTGCATAATTCGACCATAATTGCCGATAGTAATAATACAACGGTAACAATTCCATCTAAGAACTCTGCAATTGTACAGTTCCCTTATTCAATTCCTATTTTACAAAGCCCTATCATTCCTGCCGGGGATACATTAAAGCTGAGAATAATTAATGTTACAGGCAACGGTGGTATCAGAGTTTATTCTTTAGATGGCTCAGATTATTGCTACGTATCCATCCCTGCAAAAACAGTAATCAATGTTGACAGTATTTCAGTTGCCGATAACGCTACAGGTTTATCGGTTAACAAAATCAATTCAGGTGCAGGTATTTCAATTGAAACCATTGTGAGTGATCCATTTGGTTCATTCGATATTAATTCAGTAGATTTAAGTGCAATAGATGCTCAAGGTAATACTGTCTTTAATAACCTCCCAATGACTATATTAAATGACACAGGTGCATCAACTAAAACCTTCAAGTTGAACTACACAATTCCTACTAGTGCCCAAACCGGATACTGGAAATTTACAGTTCGCGCTAAAGAAGGTGAAGAAAATACAATTGATCATAGCAGTGACTTTATGCTGCTAGTGAATCATGCGCTACCAGACATAAAACTTGATAAGTCGATAACGATACATTCCGACCCTATTCACGGTATCAATAGCGCTGGTAATTACTCTAAAGCGTTACCAGGTGCGATTCTAACTTATACCATCAAAGCGACAAACACAGGCCAAGGTGTTGCTGAAAACAATTCCATCTGGATCAGTGATGCCATCCCAGCAAATACTTATATGGTTGTTAATGATTATGACGCTATATCAGGGCAAGGGCCTGTAATAGAGCAGCCAGTCAATCCTATTAGTGGATTAACGTATCTATTTACATCACTTGATAGCACTACAGACAGCATTGAATTCTCTGACAATAACGGCCTAGATTTTGATTACCCTCCGACACCTGATAGCGAAGGTATCGATAAAAAAATCACACATTTTAGAATAAACCCAACCGGTACTTTCCAAGCCCCTGCGGCAGGCGAGAGTGCTAATCAATTTAGTATTAAATTTCGAGTTCAGCTTCAATAGCTAATTCTCATATATAGATAGGAATAAATAATGAAAAAAAATAAACTTAGTTCAATTCTTACTACCTCATTAATCGTGGGGTCGGCACTTATAGGTTCAAATGCTTTTGCTGTCGGCACAGATGCGGGTACGGCTATTAGCAATACAGCAACCGTTAGCTTTACACGTGGCGGAAGCCCCGATAGTGAAGAAGCCAGTATTAGCTTTAATGTCGATGAGATCATCAACGTTAACGTGACTGCTGCTAATGCAAGCAGCAATATCACCAACGGCGATCAAAATGTTGCGATTACTTACACTGTGACGAACACTGGTAACGGTCCTGAACTATTCAAATTATTTGATAGTATCAACTCCGCTAATAACGGCTTACCATTATCAGCCAGTGATTTAACGGTTTATGTTAATACCAGTCAAACACCAGGGGCTTTTAACCCTAATACTCCAGGTCAAATAGCATATGCTGGCGAAAGCATCAGCATTAATAATGATGAATTCATTACTGTTTACATCGTTACCGACGTACCTAATGGTTCAGCAAAAGACACTAAAACTGAGTTATTACTTGCAGCAGTATCACAAACTGAAGCGAATGGCGTAAAAGCAAGCGAATCTTCTTTTGGCACAGTAATCCCTACCGCAGGTGAAGGTTCAACCAGTGCCATCATTGCCGCTGAGCAGGGTCGTAATGATGCCAGTACTGAATTAACTGTGACAACTTTTGACCCAAGCAAATCATTAGTTGTGACGATAAACAAAACAATTCTTGGTTCAACTGCGTTAATTTCTAATGCGGGTACTGACGTGCTCACCGATCAGAAAATACCAGGATCGGTAGTAACTTACTTCATTAAAGTTTCTGTAGAAAACGATGGTGCTACAGCTCTTAGCATTAGCGATATTATCCCTACGGATATGACCTACATTGCAAATAGCATGCGAGTTCAAAATGCAGCTGGAAGCACGATCAATACTCCAACGTATATTGCACCTACATTACCTGCTGCAACGCCTATAACGTATTCAAATTTCGCTGCTTTAACTGATGCAGCAGATGCTGCGGCTGTTGGCGGAGATGGCGCATCAACTTCAAGTAATGCCGCTGGACGTGTTCTGTCAATTACAGCTGACCTTGGCAATTTAGCCATCGGTGAATACGCAATCTTGCTAGATGCTACGATTAATAATTAATTTTAACTAACTTACTTTAGGAGGTAATCAGCATGCTTAAAAAAATTACTCTCGCATTAAGTCTCTCTCTTATGAGCTTAGCGGCAAGTGCAGAAGTTACGCTTACCAATACTGTTTTCGAAGTGGTTACGATCATAAGCGAAGATGGCAGTAAGCAA
>Ga0105356_10004715_pt1 | contig 13120 bp, 9 predicted proteins | sample GOMGulsemesocosm_3_FD_83502 | JGI IMG/M metagenome (GOLD analysis project Ga0105356, IMG submission 83502) | Methane-oxidizing microbial communities from mesocosms in the Gulf of Mexico - GOM9D Gulf of Mexico | ecosystem: Environmental > Aquatic > Marine > Cold seeps | place: Gulf of Mexico...
AACGATTGAATAAATACAAGCCTAGGTTGAAGCATAATTCTTGTTTGGCTTTTAAATAGTTATCTTTTGGTTCCCCCAAGAACATTTTGAAGATACTGTTCCGCTCTTCATCGCGGTCTTCGAATTTGGTCCAAAAGTTTTTCCAAGATTTGTGCAGTGTATCGTCATAAACGATCTTCTCTGGTGCTTGCATCCACTTTTGGAATTTACGTTGGGCTGCTTTCTCTAAGCGCTGACTTAGTTCACCTTGAGGGACTTCTTTTTCGGCTAGACGGCCGTAGTTCTCGAGTGTTTTAGAATGAATACGACGGCGCAGCGTTAAATAGCGTAAATAACGGAAGGTGATACCAAAAACGTTTAAATGCTCAGTTGGATTATTAGCAAGGAAGAAGCTTGATTGGCGCTGAATTTCACCTAATTTATCCGATGGGGATAAAAAGCGTGTCACGCTGCGCTGGTAATGCTCCATCAAATACGGATTGTTTCGGGCAAATTCTGTTGCACCGTCTTCAATAGAGGTGATACCCGATACGATGGCTTGTAATAGATTATGCTGCTTTTCAATACCGTCGCTCGGCGCATAATCAATGATGCCATCAATAACACCGATTTGTTGTAATTCGTAGGCGGAAACACCGACAAACTTTGCACATTCTTGCCAGCTTAAATTGTACTTACGGGCAATGCTCGCTAAACCTTGAGGCTGAATAGTATTGAAAATACCATCACGAACAGAAAGTAATAGGTTGGCTGTCGCAAGAGGGATTGCGCCGCCTGAATAACCCGCACCCCAAATAATACCCAGTGAGGGGACATCGAGGTTAGCCATTTCGGTTATTAAGTGTGAAATTGAATGAGCCTGGTTGTTGGCATTAGCTTCTTCCCCCGCATCGGCTCCAGGAGTATCAATTAAGGTAACAACAGGAATTGAATGCTTGGCAAAGTTACGCATTTGTTGAGCCGCTAAATGATGATGGCGAGGTAACCAAGCCCCATTATTATGCTCGCGGTTTTGACAAATAAAGCCAATACGGCGGAAGAAGCTACCAAAATCAAGTTCAACTTCAGCAACGTAAAGAGCGCCTTCATCAACTTCAGTGATTATTTTATGCGCTAACGTATTAACCATCGCTTTAGCCGACATACGAGCATTGTTTTCACTCGGGCTTACAACACGTTCAATGTAATTGTCAATATCGAGATTGCGTAACTCTTCGCGTTCACGTTTGCAATCGTTACCGTTCACTAACCCTTGCACATGCTTATAGATAGAATCATCGTCGATGTTAGGAAATAATGAAAAATCTTCTGCTAGTTTTTCAGCAATTTGGTATAACTTATCGATGCCTTTATCTTCTGGCATGGCTTGCTGTATTTTATCGTTGTCGATGATTGCTTGAGTCATTCGATCTGAATCCGTTTGGAATTGCTATTCGTTATTGTTTTAGTATCAATCGTGGCCGATGTAATAATTATGTCGATTGATCGTTAAAGCCCGAGTATGTCACTTTTATACTGACTTGAAAATCAAACTGGCGTTTGTACCGCCAAAACCGAAGCTATTCGACATAATCACATCTAGATTAGCACTCTGGTTGTTTCTAATGATGTTGAAATCTCTAGCGCTGACATCCAATTGTTCAATGTTATCTGAGCCAGTAATAAAATTGTGCTTCATCATGAGTAAAGAATAAATTGCTTCTTGCACCCCTGCAGCACCTAAAGAATGTCCACTGAGAGATTTTGTTGAGCTAATTTTCGGTAAGGCTAAGCCGTTAAATTGTTGAAAGGCATCGGCTGTTGCTAAGAGCTCAGTCACATCGCCAGCGGGGGTGCTGGTGCCGTGAGTATTTATATAATCAATCTCGCATTGTGCTTCATTCATCGCTAACTGCATGCAACGAGATGCGCCTTCACCAGAAGGGGCTACCATATCGGCACCATCTGAAGTTGCTGCATAACCGACTATCTCTGCATAAATTTCAGCGCCCCGTGCCTTCGCGTGTTCATACTCTTCTAGTACGAGAATGCCACCGCCACCAGCGATAACAAAGCCATCGCGATCTTGGTCGTAAGGTCGTGATGCCTGTGTTGGATTGTCATTGTATTTAGTAGATAGGGCGCCCATACCATCAAACTGCATGGTGAGTGACCAGTGCTCTTCTTCGCCACCGCCAGCAAAAACAATATCTTGCTTGCCCCACTGAATCAGCTCAGCGCCATGGCCGATGCAGTGCGAGCTCGTCGCGCAGGCTGAGGTGATGGAATAGTTAATGCCTTTAATCGAAAAAGCGGTGGCCAGGTTTGCTGAAATAGCGCTGCCCATAGTGCGAGTGACTCGGTATGGGCCAACGCGGCGCACACCTTTCTCTCGCAGAATATCAACGGATTCAACAATATCACTGCAACCTGCACCGCCAGAACCCGCAACGATACCCGTGCGGAAACTACTCACGTGTTCAGGAGTTAAGCCAGAATCTTCGATTGCTTGCTGCATTGATAGATAAGCATAAGCCGAGGAAGCACCCATGAAACGTTTGAGTTTTCGGTTAATGAGTTCGTCAAGATTGATATTAGGGCGACCTGCGATATGGCTGCGTAATCCATTTTCTTTGTAGTCGGCAACAAACTGAATGCCAGATTTTTGGGCCTGTAATGAGGCCAGAACTTCTTCCTTGTTATTACCAAGGCAACCTACAATTCCCATACCTGTAACTACAACGCGGCGCATAGCTGAATCCTACTTTAAATTAGGCCTTAATCATGCAATATTACGCGCTGAGTTTAAAGATATGCCGACATTTATATACAGAATAATATTGATGCCTAAAAATCAATAAAGCCAAACGAGTAATAAGTACTTATGACGAATAAGAAAGTAATTAGACAGCAGCAAGCTCAATTACTCATGCGTGAGAATGCCATTGATGTGCTGGAATTAGCCGCTTGCTTGGGTTTGGATGAAGATAAACTGAAAGCTATGGTAGGAGAAAGCCCTAGTCGTCAACTGACCGATGCTTTAGCACGCTTGATGGAGCAAACCTTCAGTAAGCCAATTGGCTGGATGGATAGCGGAGAAGATGGTGGTATTAGCTTCGATCTCTTTGGTTAGCAATGAACTATTTTTTTGGTAGGCGTATTAAGAACGTAGCCCCTTCTTTTTGTGAGCTATCAACAGAAATTGAGCCACTCATATTCTGAGAAATAATATTATAAATTACATGTAATCCTAAACCAGTACCGCCTTGGCTACGCTTAGTAGTGAAAAATTGATCAAAAAATTTGCGCTGATCCTCAATAGATATTCCTTTTCCGTTGTCGTGGTATCTTATCAATATCTGGTGTCTTCGATTTCATTTATGTCGATAGTTATTTCGCCACCTTCAACGCCCTCAAATCCATGCAGTAAAGAGTTAGTAATTAAATGAGTAAAAATTTGCATTAAAGAGCTTGTGAAACTTTTGATTTGAAGCTCGTTATTGCAATTTAAGATAATTTTTTGATCATGCTGTTCCAGGCTTGGCATCAATATCAAAAGTACATTTTCTAAATTATTTTTAATATTTAAAGTTTGTATTTCTTCATTAAACTCATCGGCGGCAATTTTTTTGAAACTTGAGATTAACGTGGATGCACGATGTAAGTTATTCAATACCATGCCTGAAGAATCTTTAATTGTAGTCAGGTATTGATCGACATTAGCTTGCTGTAATTTTTTGTTATTATTTAATTCAATCAACTCGTTAGTCTGATTGTTTAAATAAGAAGCCGCAGTTACGCTGATCCCTGGAGGCGTATTCAATTCATGTGCAACCCCAGCAACTAATCCTCCTAATGATGCCATTTTTTCTTTGGCGATTAATTGTTCTTGAGTTTGTTTTAAATGTTCTAAAGTTACATTTAGTGTGTTGTTCATTGTCTTTAGTTCGGAGTTTTTATTAATGATTTCTTTTTCAATACGCACTCGTTCAGCGATTTGGGTGATCAGCTCATCATTTGCGGCCTGTAACATTGCAGGGCTGGGGCAATAAGGGGAATAAAACAATTGCAGTAAGGATGGATGCGATGGCCGTTAGTACTTTAACGAATCCGGTTAACCAGTAGGCGGGTTTCCATACGGTCACCACGGCTAATAAGTGAGTTAAGCCACAGGCGATAATGAATATTCCGAATAATACAAAGACCCAGCTAAAGGGAAGATCTTTTCGTTGTCGAACAAACCATACTATGGCAAAAGGTATTGCTGAGTAAGATAAAAATATCGCCAGATCAGAGACAACATGCATGCCCAATATTACAGGCTTCCATAGGTAGTAATGCCCATGTGGCATGAACCCAGTTGTAGAAAATAGAGTTTGCAACCACTCAAATATGAGGCCTCCTTATTAAATTGCACTAATGCTTTATATAGTAGTTCATTCGGTCATAGATAATAGCGTATGAGACTAATATCTGATCGAAATGGTGGTTAGGGTTATTGAATTGTTTTATTACACTATTCGATAGTCGTTTTATAACTGACTATGCTTTAGATATCTCTCTTATGAATGAGGTGTCTTTATGGCAATACGCATAGTAATTAATGGCTTTGGTCGCATCGGTCGATTGGTATTTCGAGTACTGGAGGCTTATGAGCAAGAGCTTGGTGCTGAGTTAGAAGTGGTGGCTATTAACGATAGAATCACTCCAGATTATATGGCTTATCTACTTAAATACGATTCAATTCACGGGCGCTTTTCTGGCGAGGTAAGCCATGAAAATGGTGTGTTAATCGTTAACGGTAAACGCATTCAAGTTTCCAGTTTCAGCCAGCCAGGGCAAGCAAATTGGGCTGAATTACAGATTGATATCGTTATCGAGGCCACCGGGCTTTTCACCCAGCTCTCTCAGGCTCAAGGGCATCTAGACGCTGGTGCAAAAAAGGTTTTGATTACAGCCCCTTCCAATGACGCCCCAATGTATGTGATGGGTGTGAATCATCTAGACTATAAAGCCGAGCAAAAGATTATCTCCAACGCCTCTTGCACCACTAACTGCCTCGCACCGATTGCTAAGCTGCTGGAAGATAATTGGGGTATCGAAGAAGGGTTGATGACAACTGTTCATGCAGCAACGGCTAGTCAGAAAACAGTTGATGGTACCGATGTTAACGATTGGCGTGGAGGAAGGGCGGTAATGGGGAATATTATTCCTGCGAGCACGGGTGCTGCGAAGGCTGTTGCTAGGGTGATTCCTAGCTTGGCAGGTCGATTAACAGGAATGGCGTTTCGGGTACCGACCACGGATGTGTCGGTGGTGGATTTAACAGTACGATTATCTAAATCAACGTCTTTGGCTGAAATTCAGCAGGTTATTAAACGCTATAGTCAAGGTGAGCTTAAGGGCATTCTAGGCTATACAGAGGATGCGGCTGTATCTTCAGATTTCATTCATAATAGTCACAGTTCAATTTTTGATGCAGGGGCGAGCTTGGCTCTTAATGATCGTTTTTTTAAAATCATTAGCTGGTATGACAATGAGTGGGGTTATGCCAATAGAGTGGTCGATCTGATTCGACATATTCGCTAGCGCGTTTTCAGTAGGCGACAAGCATGATGTAAATCAATTAATTCTTCATTGGCTTCCTTGGTCAATGACTCTGGCTTTAAAAATCATAGTGTATCTGGTGACAAGGTTTGAGAATGGCTTAATGTTTAAGTTTGATGTCGCTTTGTAAGTCGCGCGAATACCTTGAGGGAAAACAAGATGAATAATAATAAAAAGAATCATGAATACGATACTCCCGTTTTGGTGATCGGTGGTGGAATAGCAGGTATTAGTGCAGCGATTGAATTGTTGGATAATAAGCAAACGGTTTTACTCATCGATCGTGATTGTGAAGAAAAATTTGGTGGTATGGCAAATGAAGCCTTTGGAGGCATGCACTTTGTCGATACACCCGTGCAGCGTTCCAATGGAATTAAAGATAATAAGCAGCTTGCGCTCGATGATTGGTTTGCCGCCGCCGAATTTGATCGCAATGATGGCAAGCATATTTATGCCAAGCAATGGGCGCGAACCTATATTGAACGCAATAAAGAAGATGTCTATGACTGGTTAACAGGGTTTGGTATTCGTTTTTTTCCAATTGTTCATTGGGTGGAGCGGGGTGACTACGGTTTTACGAAAGGCAGTCGAGGCAACTCTGTTCCTCGATATCACGTAGCGTGGGGTACAGGCTGGGAAGTAACACAGACATTGATTAAGAAATTACTGAGTCATGTTAATCGCGATAAGCTGACGGTCAAGTTTCAGCATAAAGTTGAGCACTTTATTTGGACCGATGGCCAGTTAACTGGATGTCAGGGGCATAAGCGGGATGCAGATTCCGCACCGGAAGCGTTCACGATTACTGCTGACAATACAATTGTCTGCGCTGGTGGACTTAACGGTAATCTTAAGCAAGTTGAAAAGCATTGGGATAGCGCAAGCTATGGCCCATATCCTAAAAATATATTAGCCGGGTCCCACCCTTTCGCCGATGGCCTTTTACAGGATGAGCTTGATGCAAAGGGCGGTAGTATTAAAAACCGTGGCTGGATGTGGAATTATGCCTCTGGGGTTAAACACCCTAAGCCTGAATATGAAAATCATGGCCTAAGCCTTATGCCATCACGCTCTTCTTTATGGCTAGATGCCCACGGCAATCGGGTTGGTCCTATGCCATTGATAAGTGGTTTTGATACGCATAACTTATGCAAAACAACGGGGCATTTGCCAGAGCAATACACTTGGCAATTAATGAACTTGAAGATTGCACATAAAGAATTAGCGGTCTCAGGCTCGCATATTAACAAAGCCTTTCGTCATAAAAGCTGGTTGGGGGTGATCAAGATGGCACTGCGAGGGAATCGTGAAATTGTTCAGATGTTGATGAAAGATTGTGAAGATGTCGTTGTTGCCGATAGCTTGCCTGAGCTTGTAGCGGCTATGAATACAAACAGTCAGCAGTATAAAGACAAAGCGTTTTCAGCGGAGGTCTCGCTAGAAAATGTTGAACGTGATGTTCAGGCGTATGATAGCCAAATTGAACGTGGGGGGAAATTCGCCACCGATGATCAAATCCGACGCATTCATTTTTTACGACAGTGGCGTGGGGATAAAGTAAGAACGCTCAAAAACCAAAAGATTAACGATCCCAAAGCGGGTCCGTTTATCGCCATTCGTACGCGAATTATTAGCCGTAAGAGTATGGGCGGGATTGAAACAAATACGGCTAGCCAAGTACTGAGTCAGCAAGGTGAGGTGATTCAAGGCTTGTATGCGGCGGGTGAGGCTGCTGGTTTTGGGGGTGCTGGCTGTGCGGGCATTCGGTCTTTAGAAGGGACTTTCTTATCGCTGTGTATTTTGAATGGACGCATTGCTGCGCAATCGATTGCGGCTCAGAAGTGACTGATTTAGCGGCTCGTGGTATAAAGACGGCATAAAACATTCGCACTGTTTATTCCAAGTGCGCTGCCTATCCAAGTTGTAGCTAAGGTTTCTCGATGAAAGTACTGTTGGTAAAAATGTCCTCTTTAGGAGATGTATTTCATGCACTTCCTGCCGTACAAGATGCTTTCCAGCAAGTCCCCAATGTTGAGTTTCATTGGCTGGTGGAAGAGGCGTTTGCCGATATTCCTAGCTGGCACCCGGCGGTAACAAAGGTGATTCCGATTGCTTGGCGTCGCTGGCGTAAAAATCTTTCTAACGTGACTGTTCGTGCTGAAATGAAAGCTTTTTATCAAGACTTGCGTAGCACAGAATACGACATTGTTTTAGATGCTCAATGCTTAATCAAAAGCGCCGCTGTTACTCGTATGGCAAAGGGCCCGCGTTATGGTTTGGATAAAGCGAGCTGCCGTGAACCACTAGCTGCTTTGGCGTATCAATATCCGCAAGCAATTGCTAAAGGTCAGCATGCGATTCCTCGCGTGCGCCAACTTTTATCTCAAGTATTAAATTACACCCTTCCTGATACCTTTTCTTATGGCATTGATAAAAGCCGCTGGCAGCGCCCCGAAATGGAAGGCGGTTATGAAGGAGAATACTGGCTGTTTTTGCATGGTACGACTTGGGATACTAAGTTGTGGCCTGAAGTCTATTGGTGCGAGCTTGCACGCTTAACCGTTGAATCGGGCCGTAAGGTTATTCTGCCTTGGGGCAATGGTGAAGAAAAATCCCGAGCAGAGAGTATTGCGAGTAATGTTGAAGGCGTAGAAGTGTTGCCTAAAATGGGCTTGAATGCGTTAAATGCTTATCTTGCACATGCTCAAGCTGTTGTCGGCGTTGATACAGGATTGTCTCATGTAGTCGCGGCTTTAGAAGTACCTTCTGTTGCCATTTACGGAGCAACGGATGCAGTATTGACCGGAGTTCTGGGACCGAAAGTAGAGGTGCTGAGCAGTACGCTAGAGTGTGCCCCGTGCTTGAATAAACAATGTGATCACCCTGATCGCAATGATGGAAATCCAGCTCAACCGCCTTGTTATCGGTCGATTGCACCGCAAAGGGTTTTTGATGCAGTGCTGAATAAATTAGTCATTATTAAAGGCTAATTCTCCACCTCATGGATGTATTGAAATGCCATTTTTTGGCTAGCTTTTGGTATGAAGCGTTCGATACTCGCCGGGCGCATGCCCAGTCCAAGATTTAAATCTGCGATGAAATGAACGTACTTCACTAAACCCTAAGTTGCTGGCAATTTCATTGATCGCAACTTGAGTCGTCGTTAGCCATTCTATTGCGGTTTCGCGGCGAATATCATCCAATAAACTTTGATAGCCTGTGCCTGCTTCTTGTAGCCGGCGTTGAAGGGTGCGCTCAGTCATATCTAGCGCTTCGGCGACTTTTTCTTTACGCGGTAACTCATGTTCAATTAGTTGACGAAGCACGGCGCGCACTTGCAGAATAATGGTTTTCTTTTGTTTTAATTCATCCATTAACGATTCAGCTTGCTGGGTCAGGCTCTGCAATAAACCAGGGTCGGGCTGGCGTAATGGGATTTCTAAAACTTCTTCATCTACGATGAGCGCACTGCGCTTGGCATTGAATTCAATGTCGCAGCCAAACATCTCTTGGTAAATGGTTAACTCTTCAGGATTGGGTAGGTCGCGTTCTAATTGCACGCAATAAGGCTTGCCTTCCGGTAAGTCGGCGAGGTAACGGGCAAACTGTGTCCAAGAATAAAGGACATTATCAATCATATGAGGAATGATAATCGGGTCATCGTATTGGCAATTCCAGCGTACCGCTAAGCGCTGTCCTGATTTTTCAAGCTTGGTTACGCCCATGTCGCCGACAATGGATTCGTACATAGGGGTCATGTGCAGAGCTTCTCGAGCACTGCGACAGTTCATTATCATGTAGCCAAAGATGCTGTAAGAACCTGGTTGAACGTAAGAACCACTCTTTAAACCAAAAAGTGGATCATTACAGGCGTCGACAAGCCAGCGAATTAAGCGCTGAAATTCAGTGCCGGTTACGCGAGTGATGCTATTGTCTAAAATGCCGATAGGTAGATCATTTTGTACAAGCGCGTCTTCTGCATCAATGCCATAATCTTGCGCGGCTCTTAAATATTGGCGCAATGCGGCGGTTGAGGCGGATCCAAGGCGGTCTTCAGTCATAGGGCGATCTTATGATTTCCATCGTGCGATGGCCTAATTTACTACGTAGCTGTCCGAAAGCGTCGTTGCTTATTTCGGGTGTCTCCGTAGACTAATCGACATATTAGCGCTACCTGCGCCATGGGTCTATTACTGACTGTAAATAATTAATGTAATAGCTTATTGAATCGTCTACAAAATAAAAAGTTTTAGGAGTAAGGATATGCGTCGTTGGAATGGTTGGGGTGATGATAGTACAACTAAAGAAGTTTCAGAACACGGCGGTGCATTAATCCGCAGTTTCATCGGTGAGCCAAAGGCATTGACCGATGTTTCTCTTGAGAGTGTGATTGCAAAAGTGCCTGCATCTCGTCTACCAGAGCACCCTTTAATTAGCACCGATGCTGAAGAACGTGTACGCCATGCTCGTGGCCAAAGCTTCCCTGATTGGTTAGCGATGCGCAGTGGTGATTTTGATGTTTTCCCTGATGGTATTGCATATCCTGAAACCAGTACTCAGGTGCGTGAAATTTTAGATCTTGCAGTCGAGCATGATTTTATTGTTATTCCTTATGGTGGCGGTACGTCTGTTGCTGGCCATATTACGCCTAAGGCTAATGCCAAAGCGATTTTAACCATTGATATGGGCCGTATGAATCAGCTAATGGAGCTGAACGAAGAAAGCCAGATTGCTACGTTTGGTGCTGGTACGCCTGGGCCACAGGTTGAATCTCAGCTGCAAGCCCGAGGTTATACGTTAGGTCATTATCCTCAGTCTTGGGAATTGTCGACTATTGGTGGTTGGGTAGCGACGCGTTCATCTGGACAGCAGTCTTTACGCTATGGCCGCATTGAGCAAATGTTTGCCGGTGGTAAGTTGGAGACAATGCTAGGGACGATGGATATTCCTACGATTCCTGCTTCTTCTGCAGGCCCCGATATGCGTGAAGTAACGATGGGTATGGAAGGCCGTATGGGCATCTATACCGAAGTTAAAGTACGTGTTGTGCGCGTTGCTAAAGAAGAAAAGTTCATGGTTTGCTTTATGCCAAGCTGGGAAGCCGGTAAAGCGGTTGCTCGTGAAGTAGCGCAGCAAAAAATTCCGATGTCGATGATGCGTGTGAGTAACGCTGCAGAGACTCGTGCTCATGCAAACTTGGGTACAACATTGAAGCAGTTTAAAATGCTTGATGGTTATTTACGCTTGCGTGGTTTAGATGATAATCGCTGCATGTTGACGTTTGGTGTGACGGGTACCAAGTACCAGAATAAAACGTCGATGAAGCAAGTTAAGAAAATCTTGAAGCAACATAAAGGTGTGGGTGGTCCTCTGGCGAATATCATGGGGTCTATTTGGGCTCATGGTCGCTTTAAATTCCCATACTTACGTGAAACGACTTGGGCTCAAGGCATTGCTGTTGATACGTTAGAAACGTCTACCGATTGGGATAACGTTGATAACATGATGAATGGCATGGAAGAGTCTTTGCGCACGGCGCTAAAAGATGACGGCGAAGAAGTGATGGTCTTTACCCACCTTTCTCATGTTTATGGTCAAGGTTCGAGTATTTACACCACTTATTTCTTTCGCTGTGCTGATACTTATGAAGCGACGTTGGCACGCTGGAAGAAGTTAAAAGGCAATACCTGTGACGTTATTGCTCAAGGTCGTGCGACGATTTCTCACCAACACGGTGTAGGTCGTGACCACGCTCCCTATATGCCTGCTGAAAAAGGCGAACTCGGTATGCGAGTGATTGAAACCTTGATTAAAGATTTTGATCCAGAAAAGCGTTTGAATCCTGGTATTTTGATTGAAGATGACAAGTAACCTGCATTAGAAAGTGCGTGTTAAATTTCTTTTATTTATCACCGCTGACTTATAGTCAGTGGTTTTTATAGAGCAGTAATTATGTGGCAAGAAGCATGGCAATCAGGTAATCGTGAACTGTTGCTAAAACGCTTGAGAGAAAACAAGCAAGACGAATGGGATGTTGTTGTTGCCGGTGGTGGCATTACAGGCGCAGGTATTGCGCGTGAAGCTGCACGTCGTGGCCTGAGTGTCTTACTTGTAGATCGTCAGGATTTTGCTTGGGGAACTTCGAGTCGTTCATCTAAAATGGTCCATGGTGGTTTACGTTATATCGCTGCTGGCGATATTAAAACGACTATGCATTCGGTATCTGAGCGTGAGCGCTTGATGAACGAAGCACCGGGTTTGGTTGACCAAATGGGCTATTTGATGGCTCATTACAAAGGTGGTTTTCCTGGACCATTTGTTTTCAATAGCTTGCTGCGTATTTATGATTTCTTTGCCGGTAAAAAGTATCGTCAATTTCATAAATTATCCAATTTTGAATATTTAAGCCCGTTAATTAACGAAGATGAATTAATTGGTGGTACTCAGTTTGCAGATGCGGTAACCGATGATTCCCGTTTGGTGATTCGTGTTTTACGCGAAGCGCAAAAAGACGGTGCTGAGGTTGTTAATTATGTGGGTGTTGATTCTTTAATTAAAGAAAACGGCCATGTGGTTGGCGCTAATCTTAAAGATGCAGAGACTGAAGAAGTCTTTGCGGTCAAAGCTAAAATTGTTATCAATGCAACGGGAGCATGGGCGGATGAATTACGCGGTGAGATGAGTGATGAAAAGAATATTCGTCCTGCTCGTGGTAGTCACCTTGTTGTGCCTAGCTGGCGCTTGCCAGTGGCTCAAGCATTTACTGCGATGCACCCAGATGATAAGCGACCTATTTTTATCTTCCCTTGGGAAGGTCGTACCATTATAGGAACGACTGACTTAGATAATAAGGGGATTGATAATAAAGAAGTGTCGATAACGCGAGCAGAGCTTGAGTATCTGATGCGTGTTGTTAACTTTCAATTCCCTAAAGCAGATTTGGCGGAGAAAGATATTATTTCTTCGTGGGCAGGGGTTCGTCCTCTGGTAAGTTCGGGTGCGTTAAATCCGTCAAAAGAAAAACGTAATCACAGTGTTTGGAATGACAAAGGTTTAGTAACTGTCAGTGGTGGTAAATTAACGACCTTCCGTTTGATTGCCTTGGATGTATTAGCCGCCGCAGAAACTTATTTGCCGGGTTTTAATGCCAAAGATCATGGCGCTGATATGTTCACCAAGTCGATCCCTACGAATGCATTATTCAAATCTCTTCCAGGGTATCTGAAAAAGCGTTTACAGGGCCATTACGGCATGGACAGCGATCGTCTTTTAGAGCAAGCACAGGAAAATGAACTGGATGTGATTCCAGGTGCTCGTGCTATGTGGGCTGAATTACGTTGGTCTGCTAAGAATGAAGCGATTGTTCATTTGGATGATTTATTATTACGCCGTACTCGTTTAGGTTTATTGGTTGAGCAAGGAGGTTTGATTTATGAAAATAAAATTAAAGCCATTTGTTGCCAAGAGCTGAGCTGGACAGAACAGAAGTGGCAGACCGAGCTCGAACGTTATAAGTCAATTTGGAATAAGTACT
>Ga0105356_10004718_pt1 | contig 13116 bp, 12 predicted proteins | sample GOMGulsemesocosm_3_FD_83502 | JGI IMG/M metagenome (GOLD analysis project Ga0105356, IMG submission 83502) | Methane-oxidizing microbial communities from mesocosms in the Gulf of Mexico - GOM9D Gulf of Mexico | ecosystem: Environmental > Aquatic > Marine > Cold seeps | place: Gulf of Mexico...
AAAAAGATTTACCTGCCGCTTTTGAACAACTTAAACATAGCTTTCCTAATACGCGTTATCATTTAATTGGGCATAGTGCTGGGGGACAACTAGTAGGGTTAATGCCAAATGCTGGTGAATTAAGTTCTATCTTTAATTATGGCTGTTCTTCTGGGAGCATGAGAAATATGCCCTTCCCGCATCAATTAAAAGCCCACTTTTTTATGAATATTTTTATCCCTATTAGTAATGCTTTATTTGGATATACTAAATCTCACTGGATAGATATGGGAGAACCTTTACCAAAAAATGTTGCCAAGCAATGGCAAAAATGGTGTAACGGCAGTGGTTACGTAAAAATGGCCTTTGGGAAAACAATCCACAAACATTGCTATAATGAGCTAGAAACTCCTTCTATGTGGGTAAATGCTTCTGATGATTATATTGCCAATAATAAAAATACAGATGATATGATTTCAATTTTTAAAAAGCTTCCTGTCAATAAACTAACAATATCTGCTAAGGAACATGATTTAGATGAAATAGGTCATATGAAATTCTTTAGTAGAAAATCAGAAACATTATGGGCATATGCATTAAATTGGATTGCTGATAATTAATGGGATCGATGCTTGATATGTCACACTAGTGCTTCAGCAACTCGGTCAAACTCGGTTCTTTTGACAATAAAACCTTGGTACCAAACGCTAGTCTGTGGGTTCCGTGGCATCGGGCGCAAGCCAGTACTGCCAAAGTGCCCAGATCCCTTCCTTGCTCTTTAAGCGTACCCGTTTTCAAGCTATTTTCCAGACTTAACAAGGTTTTGTTCATCTGATCGTTCGGGTAATCTTTTCTATCTTTTTTATGGCAATCAGTACATACCTGACCAAGTTTTTGCATGCCCTGTTTGAGGTTGGCTAAAGAAGATATGGCAAGATCTGGCATATTATCTTTTGATGCTATCTTAATCTGGTTGACGTGTTTAGTTAATGCTTTCATATGTGAGTTAATAGATACCGAAGGTTCGATCTCTACTGTTGAAAAATCTGGTGCTCGGTATGCCAGTGCAGTGATCGCCTGATAGTCGCTGTGACAAGAATCACAATTCTTTTGCAGAGTGTTTACCTCAACTAAAACACCGGCATAATTTTGATCAACTACATGACCTTGTAAACGTGAAAGTGTCGTTAACGCTAGCTTTTTATTCCAGCTAGGCACCATTTCACCTATTTTACGGTAATGTTCATTTAATTCTAAAGCCCACTCTTTAAGATGTTCATGGTCATTCTCTTCAGCATAAAATTGTACTGCCTGCATTTCCCTACGCAGCTTAAACATATTATGCAGCCACACTTGACGCTTGTTTTCCGGCTTGTACCACAGGGCTAGCTCTGCTGGCGGTGTTTTGATAATGGTCGCCTTATCCCTATGTTTATAGATAATTCCAGATATAACTAGAACAAGAATAAATTGAAGTACAATAAAGTAAGTCCATCTCATAGTGTTTGCTATTCCAACGCCAAATAAAAATAAGCGCATAAATAAATGTAAAGGAGCAGTGATTATATACCAATGGAGTATATAATCAGTTGATTAAGCGCAAAAAATTTCAACTTCATTTATGTAAGTTTATAAAATGATAACAACCAGCTAACACCATAAAACTGTTGTTTTTAAATTTGCTTTTATGGTATTACTTTATGAATTAGTTAACTCTTCCAGTAAGTTATGAATCTCAGCTTTTAATTCTTTATCAATAATTTTATTACAACTGATTTTAGCTTTTTCTAAATGCTCAATGGCCCCTGTTTTATCACCTAACTCGACTTGTAGAGTCGCAATTGAAAAACCAATTGATGAACGGAAATCTTTAGAATTAATAGCTTCAGCCTTAACTAAAGCTTGTTGATAAATTGTAATTGCTAATGCTAAGTCATCGGTAAAATCAGCAAGGGTTTCCCATTGTACCGGATGGTCTTTGTCCGTAGTTTCATAATACTCACAGAGTTGTTTTAATTCTAAATAAAAACCATCAAATCTCGCCTGATTTTGTTGTTGAGCAGCCGACATTAAGCTATCCGTGAGTGAAAGCACTTTTTTGTATATTTTGGTATTCATATTGTGGCCTTATCAATTATGGTTATCGAAGAATCAAGCTGTAATTATAATGCTTTTACAGCAACTAAACAGAAACTTTATACCATCGATGATTCGAGAGGCCGCGTTTATTTGGTTTTCGCAAAGTTACATCAGTTGAATTTTTGCCAAATCGTTATAGCCTGTTAATTGTAAATTTTGTTGAAATGCTTCTCTGCAAGCAATAGAGCGATTTTGAGATAACTTAAACTTGCTCTTAACCTTGATTATTTCTAGCGTAAATACCGTGATTGCTGACAACATCTGTTGCACCATTTTAGTATTACCAGCGTGGTTAAAATTGCTAAAGTTCCATTGAGGATCAAAGTTGTGACTGATCCTTTCCATCGCCTTTAATTTATCGTTACTATTTTCAATAATATTTAGACGACAAGTCATTGATACAGTTGCATAGTTCCAAGTGGGGACTACTTGCTCCTTGTGCCATCGAGGAGATATGTAACCATGAGGTCCGCTAATTATCACCTTGACCGTAGGGTTAATTTTTGCTGCTTTTATCAATGGATTATTTGCTGTTAAGTGCCCTAGTAGTAAGTTGTTCTCTATTAGTTGTAGAGGGCAGTAAACCAGTTCAGCAAAGCCAGAATCACTTACTTGTGATGATAGTATTTGTGCAAAAGCATGAGATTCAATGATTGTTTGTTCTTCGACAGTTAAGTTAATCATGCGCTAACTCCATTTTTTGTTGAAGATTTTGTTTTACTGCTTGCCATTCATTGTCAATGACTGAAAAAATAGCTGTATTACGATAACTACCATCAGGTAAAATTCGTTGGTTACGTAAGACTCCTTCGAATTTTGCGCCCAACCTTGCAATAGCATTACGTGACTTAGTATTTTGTTCATGGGTTTTAAATTCCACTCTTATGGCATTAAGGTTTTCAAAAGCATGTTTCAACAAACAATACTTAGCATGAGTATTGATATAGCTACGTTGAAATTGTGGAGTAATAAAAGTAAAGCCGATTTCTAAACTGCTATCCTCTGTATTTATGGTGCAATAACGTGTGCTACCAACAAATTTTCCACTATTGTTATCAAAAATAGCAAAGGGCACATGTAAGCCTTGCTCAGCCATTTGTTCGGAGTACTGTAACCAGTGTTTGGTTGCTTCAATCGATGTACATTTGTCAGGTAGTGACCAAGTCCAAATTTCAGGAAAAGCCCCCGCGGAGAAAAAATCAGGTAAATGCTCCAGAGTTAAAGGGCGTAATGTAACTTTGTTGGTACTTAGTGTGATTGCAGTTGGTTTTATCATTGTCAGACTCCATTAAATTAATAGCGGTTATTCTGCCTACTTGTGGTATAAACAAAACAACCAGATTAATAATTTTACATACACCAACAAAAATCTAATGAAAACGTTAAATATCGTTATTGAAAACACGCAGTCAAAACTCTACTTGAAAATTGCTGATGCAATTCGTAGTGCAATTAAAGACGGTGCAGTAATGCCTGCAGAAAAATTACCTTCAACCCGTACTTTGGCTGATCAATTATCAGTTAATCGTCATACCATTATGGCGGCTTATAATGAACTAATTGCTCAGGGTTGGGTTGAAACAAAACAGAGGCAAGGTTATACCGTTGCACATACGTTACCGATATACAGCTCACTCGCTAATAAATCAAAACAAGTAATGCAAGGTGAAAAGCACTGTTGGAGAGTAATAAAGCCAACGGTAGATTCATTTGTCCGCCCTGCCCCTGATTATCCATTTAACTTTGCTGGCGGAAATCCAGATATTGAATTATTTCCCTTTAACGAATTTCGAGGCTTTATTAATGAGGCACTAAATCGTCCATCTATAAAAGAATTAAATTATGGTGAGAACAGCGGCTTTAAACCGTTTATTAAAGAGGTAAGTACCTACTTACGCAGGGTAAGATCAATAATAAATAAAGAAATAATTGTCGTTAATGGCACACAAGAAGCTTTGTATATTATTTCGCAAGTCTTATTAAAAGCAGGTGATAAAGTCGCGGTTGAAAATTTAGGTTATCGCCCTGCGTGGGCAGCATTAAAAAATGCAGGCGCAGAATTAGTTGGCATAAAACAAACAGATCAAGGCATTGATGTTGAAGATTTTGAATCTTTAATTAAAAAAGATAAAATCCGATTATTGTATTTAACACCTTTGCACCAGTACCCAACGACAACAACGCTATCAGGCGCAAAGCGAGTACAAATTTATCAACTAGCGCAGCAATACAATATCCCCATAATTGAAGACGACTATGATCATGAATTCCATTATAGCAGCCAACCTTTACCACCTATGGCAGCCAATGATCCATCAGGGTTGGTTATTTACCTGTCGAGCTTTTCTAAAATCATGTTTCCAGGAATTCGTCTTGGCATTATTGCGGTAGATAAGTCATTAGCTGCGCATATTGTAAGTTATCGTACGCTTATGAATCATAAAGCCAATGTATTACTACAAGATGCCGTGGCAAGGTGGATGAAAGATGGTGGCTTTGAACGACATTTACGAAAATCTACACGCCTATATCAAAAAAGAAGAAAGTGCATGGTTGATCTACTGAACGGTTTTATTGAAGAAGGGCTCAACATAACATTTACTATGCCAAAAGGCGGTATGGCGCTGTGGATCAATGTTGGCAACAATGCACAAGAAATTGCTTGTTTAGCGAAAAGCCAAGGCATATTTATACTTGCCGAAAATGCCTTTCATTTAAACGCTCAAAACAATAAAAATAAGTTTATTCGTTTAGGTTTTGCCGGACAAAGTGAAGAAAAAATTAAACAAGGGCTGTTATTACTTAAACCTTTGATAGCTGGAATGAATTAATAAAAAAACCACAGAGCACTATTAAAATGTCTGTGGTTAATAAACTACTCAGGGAAGTTATCATCTCTGTAAAGTAATTTATTTAAGCTCAACAACCATTTGCCGTTGCGTTCCAAGTCCTTCAATACCTAAGTTAATTCTATCCCCTGGCTTCAAGTATAAAGGGGGTTTTTGACCTAAACCAACACCAGGAGGAGTACCTGTTGAAATTACATCGCCAGGTTGCAAACTCATAAATTGGCTTAAGTAACTAACAATATACGCAGGCTTAAATATCATCGTTTTAGTATTACCATTTTGATAAATTTTACCGTTAACTTCTAACCACATAGAGAGGTTGTTATCATCTTCTATTTCATCACGGGTGACTAACCAAGGGCCAATAGGACCAAAGGTATCACAACCTTTTCCTTTATCCCACTGACTACCTTTTTCCAATTGAAATGTACGTTCAGAAACGTCGTTACAAACACAATAGCCAGCTATGTAATTGTGGGCGTTTTCTTCGCTTACATAAGAAGCATGTTTTCCTATAACAATTGCCAACTCTACCTCCCAATCAAGTTTATCGCTATTTCTTGGTTGAACGATGTCATCATTTGGACCTGATATTGCGCTGGTTGCTTTAGTAAATACCTCAGGCTCGCTAGGAATTGGCATACCAGACTCTTCGGCATGATCGGCATAGTTAAGACCAATGCAAATAAACTTACCAACATTACCAATACACGCACCTAAACGAACATCAGATTCAACAACAGGTAAGCTTGAAATGTCTACTGCTTCTAGGCGTTGTAAATTATCTTCAGAAAGCGTAGTACCATTGATGTCACCAACTATACCGACAAGACTGCGAATGTTTCCTTCTAAATCAAGGATACCTGGCTTTTCATGACCCAACGGGCCGAAACGAAGTAATTTCATTTTATAAATTCTCTTTTAATAGTGATGATTAATTATTTAAAGTGACAAAGCCACCGTCGATAGGAAAGTTACTACCCGTGATAAAGGCGGCATCTTCAGAGCAGAGGTAATCGACTAGTGCCGCTATTTCATCAGGTTGCCCCATTCTTCCTATCGGTTGGCTTTTTGATAATTGTTCAAACATTTCTGCTTTATTATCTGCATAATTTTTTTCTAAGAAGTTATCAACAAATGGTGTATGTACTCGCCCAGGAGAAATGCAATTACTACGAATGCCATCGGCTAAATAATCTTTCGCCACAGAGTAGGTCATGGTCAATACCGCTCCTTTGGTCATTGAATAAGCAAACCTGTCAGCGATACCAACCGAAGAAGCAACCGATGCCATATTGATAATCACACCACTTTGTTGAGATTTCATTGCACCAATAACACCCGAAATGCAGTTATAAACGCCCTTCACATTGATGTTGTACAGGCGATCGAGATCCGATTCACTGGTTTGTTCAATATTCCCGATATGTGCAACACCCGCATTATTTATCAAAATATCAATGGTATGCTCTTCGTTAATATTGTTAAATAACGCTAACACTTGCTCGTTATTTGATACGTCCACGGCATAAGCTTCAGCGTTGCCACCATTTTTGGTAATTTCTTCAACGGTTGCTTGTGCGGCTTCAAGGTTAAGATCGACAACTAAAACCGTTATTTTTTTCAAAGCAAGACGTAAACAAATACTTCTCCCTATGCCACTAGCACCGCCGGTTACCAGCGCAACTTTACCTTTATTTTCTACGACCATAATTAATTCCTAAATTTATAACTAATGCTTAGCTTCATAACGAAGATGAAGGTAAACGATAAAAATTCCGCGCATTATCAGCCCATATATTACGTTTATCTTCAACTGAATGATTATTGAGTAATGATTGGGTTAACGATACCCAAGTGTCATAGTCGCCATTGAGCTCGATTACTGGCCAATCGCTGCCCCACATTATTCTGTTTGGGCCAAAGACATCTATGATGTGGTCAAAAAAGGGCTGGATAACATCCACGGTGACTTGACCTTGTGGTGCTTCTGTTAATAAGCCAGAAAGCTTGATAAAAACATTTTTACATACCGCAACATTGGCTAATCTCTTTTTCCAAAACTCAGAAGGCGCTTTTGATAAGTCGGGTTTAGCGCAATGGTCGATAACAATATTTAACGAGGGATGCCGACAGGCTAATATATGAATATTGGATAAGTGAACATCCCTTATCAAAGCATCAAACGTCAGTTGTTTTGCTGCCATAAACTGAAAGATAGGCGTAAATTTATCCTTTAATACCCAATTGACGTCATCAATATCTTGCAGCATCGGGCGAATGCCTTTGAAGTACGCGTTTTTGGTCAGGCTTTCTAACTTAGTTATCGCTAAAGGATCTTCCATATCAATCCAGCCAACGACCCCTGCTACCGATGCGGTGTTACTCGCGAGTTCAAGTAAAAAGTGTGTTTCTTCTTCGCTGTCCGCGGCTTGTACTAATAGGGTTTGCTTGACTCCGTTGGTAGACAGCTCAGGTGATAATTGCTCGGGTAAAAAATCTTGATAAAGCTCCGTTAACTCCGGGGTAAGCCAGCTATAGTCGCCACGTGATAATTGCCAGAAGTGCTGGTGACTATCAACTCTGCTGGTCGCTGTTTTGATTAACGCTTTATCTATACTCATAGGGAGCTTATCGTTGAATTTGGTAATGGCGCGGCTTGGTCAAGCAGGTTTTTATCTTTCAATGTTTGCCAAAATTCACTGGGGATCACTTCATTAAATAACGCCATGGTATGCTGCACGCGTTTGGCACTCCCTAAACCAGGAATAACCGAAGCAACCACAGGGTGGCCTAGTGGAAATTGTAAAGCGGCCGCGGCTAAGGTAACTTGATACTGAGCACAAACGGTTTCAATTTTTGCGACTCTGTCAATAATGTGTTTAGGGGCTGGCTCGTAGTCATAGTAAGGAATAGTGTTACTATTTACCCCTGTCGCTAAAATCCCTGAATTGTAGGGACCTCCTAATATAATAGATGCGCCATGGGCTTCACATTGAGGAAAAAATTGATGTAGGGGGTCTTGCTCTAATAATGAATACCTTCCGGCCAATAAAAAGCAATCAAATTGACCTATATTCATCACTCTTTCGCAAATCTCTACTTCATTCACCCCCAAACCTACGGCTTTTATATCGCCATGTTTTCTTAGTTCATCAAGCGCTTTATAACCACTGGTTTCAAATTGTTCAAAGTAACGTTTATCATTTTCACCATGGGTATGTGCGCCAATATCATGAACAAGTAATATATCAATTTCAGCTAAGCCTAAACGCTGCTGGCTATCTTCAAATGAACGCATGATGCCACTATAAGAATAATCATAATGGGCCTCAAACGGCATTGGGGTAAGGAAGCCATGACGTAACTGATTAATATCCGCTTTTGTATCGGGTTTGAGTAGGCGGCCAACTTTGGTTGATAACACATAGTGATCTTTGGGTAAGGATCTTAACGCATCACCAATTCTGCGTTCACTAAGCCCTGCACCATAACGCGGGGAGGTATCAAATAAGTTCATCCCCAAGTCGATAGCAGCAGCTAACGTTGCCTGTGCTTCTTTGTCAGGAACTGCTTGATAAAGGTTGCCCATGGAAGCGGCACCAAACCCAAGTGTTGACACATTAAGTGAAGTTCTACCGAGTTGACGAATACCTAAAATACTATTCATGTTAGATCGCTTCTTACTATTTAAATATTGTTTATTTGACAAGATGGGCCTTTTGCATCGAAAGTTTTATAGGTCAAAATAAATTCGTTATGCCCTAAAGCTTCTGATTTACTTTTGTAGCCGCTGGCAACATTAATAATACAATCAAAAATTGTTTGTCCCACTTCACTTACCGTGGCTTTACCTTCGATAATACGTCCCGCATTTATGTCCATATCTTCACTTAGGTTTTGATACGTTTCAGGGTTCGCACATATTTTTATTACTGGCGAAATAGCTGAGCCAACAACTGAGCCTCTACCGGTTGTAAAGAGGACCATTAATGCACCAGAAGCGATCATTTCAACGATCTCAGCGTTGTCAGCAATATTAGGGAAACCAAACATTGGTTCACCATCAGGTACTACATCCATTAAGAATAAACCTTTCTTTTGTGGAATATCACCCGGTTTAATGATGCCATTAATATCTGATGATCCCGATTTTGCATAGGCTCCCATCGACTTTTCTTCTTGAGTGGTTAACCCACCTTCGGCATTACCTGGCGCAAAACTACCATAGCCCATTTTTGTATAATATTTTTCAGCCTTTTCCACACAAGTAATTAACTCTTGCCCTAATTCTACTGATTCAGCTCTGTCAGCCATGATGTGTTCACAGCCAATCAACTCTCCTGTTTCTTCGAAAATACATGTGGCATCAGCTTCGAGTAATATATCAAAACAAGTGCCTACTGCAGGATTAGCACTAATGCCACTAGTACCGTCTGAGCCACCACAAATAGTACCAATAACTAAGTCTGAGATAGTCAGTTCAACACGCTCAACATCAGCAATGTTCGTTAACATAGTTGTCGCTTGTTTTATTCCAAGATCAATGGAGGTTTTTGTTCCACCGCATTTTTGAATAATTACCGTTTCTACAGGGCGCCCACTCGCTTGAACAGTTTGGATCAGTTTTTCGCGGTTAAACCCTTCACAACCCAAGGAAACAAGAACTACGCCACCCACATTTGGGTGAGTACAAAGCTTCTCCATCATCTGTAAAGAATAATCGTTAGGATAGCACCCTGGAAAACCAATAAGTTGAATAGAGTCATGATCACTTTTTGTCACAATTGTTCTGGCTACATGGTGAGCACATTCAACAAGGTAGACCACTACAATTGTATTTCGAATTCCTTTGCGCCCATCTGATCTTAAAAAGCCTTTCATGTTATTCCCCAACTAGTGATTGTCGAGTATGACTAGAAATGTAATCACTTTTCATATTATGAATATGTACGTGCTCTCCAATCGCTATATTGGTAATTGCTGAGCCTATCGAAACCCCATATTTAATTATTTTTTGGTCTTTTTTAATGGGTTTTCGAGCAATTTTATGTCCAACGTTAATTGGAACAACCATTTCGCAATACTTATCATCAACCATAACTGATTCACCAGCTTTGACTGTTTGGCAGCTAACCAAAACATTGTCAGCGGAATTCAATAATACAAATTTTATCTTTGTCACCACATCTCTCTTTTTTTGTATGTAAAAATTCAATTCACATGTAAAATACAATAACTAAGAGTAAAAAGTCAATTTATATTTCATATATAAATTGTTTTTTTAAAGATGTACTATACGCAGTATATTTTAATTCATTGTGTTGAGACTCCTTTATGCAAGGATACGCATCTTTAATACAATCTCTATAATTGGTTAATGAAATGACATCTATTTTAAAAAAAGAAGTTGCTACGAAAAGTAGAAAGGTATATTCAGCGCCTGCTCTTGAAAAAGGACTGGATCTTTTAGAACTACTTGCAAACGAAGCTGATGGTCTTAATATTTCTGAAATCACAAACAAACTCGATAAGTCTGTAGGTGAATTATTTCGCATGTTAGTTGTTTTGGAACAACGCGGTTATGTCGAAATGTCCTCAGGTAGTGACCGTTACCGACTAACGTTAAAGATGTTTGGTCTTTCTAATCGATTTCCACCAATCAAAAGACTCAGTGCAATTGCAGGCCCCATAATGCAGGAGTTATCTTACTGTATTGAACAATCATGCCATTTAGTTATTTATTATGAAGGAAAAGGGCATGTTGTCGTTCAGAAAGAGCCACCTTCAGAAAGAGTATTCAGTGTTAGACTTGGCGCTGAAGTCCCTTTAATAAATACATGTTCTGGTCATATCTTATTAGCTTTTTCAGATAAAGCATCCTACCAAATGATGCTTAAAAAAATACCTAGTTATCATTTAAAGGCTGATGAAAAAGGTTTACTAAATATTTTGAGCAAAGTTAAAAGTCAGGGGTGTGAAAGTATTATAAGCGCTCAAGCTCAAGGCGTTAGAGATATAGGCTATCCAATTTTTGATGCTAATGGAACGATCATTGCGGCTTTAGCCGTCCCGTTTCTTGAATACCTTGATGGATCACATAAAGTCAGCTTTTCTGAGGCTCAGCTTAAAATTAAAGAGGCTGCAATTGAAGCATCACTCAAACTAGGTTATGAGTTTGATTGAACATTTCAGCAATACCACCTAAATAGACCGACTTTTCACTTAGGCTAAACCTCTGTTTTTTAATGAGTTGCCCAAACCAAAAAGCATATATGAAATTAATTTGCATATATGCTTTTTTTATGAGATGCTAATTATGAATTTCATATATGATAATATATTTTATATATAGCATCTGTATCTTCCACAAAGAGAAGTTAATAAACAACCGTTTTGGAGAGCGTCAACATGAACAGGTATGAAGGAAATCAAAGTTTCAAAATAAATACAATCACTAAAATTCTTAATATTGCAGTGAAAGGTTTAGCCGTTACTGCACTAAGTCTTCCATTTTCTGCTATATCCTCCGCAGAGGAAGGAAGTAAAGTCAAAGAAAAAAGTATCGAAGTAATTGAAGTGAAGGGTATTCGTAGTAGTATTCTTAAAGCTCAACACTTAAAAAGAAATGCCGACTCTGTTATTGACGCTATTTCAGCCGATGATTTAGGTAAGTTTTCTGATGCTGCTATTTCTGATGCTATTCAGCGAATTCCTGGCGTTCAAATTGAACGTAATGATGGGGGTCAAGAAGGTGATCGTGTTTCTATTAGGGGCTTAGGTCCTACTTATGTGACAACCACCGTTAATGGTCGTACAGCAATGTCGTCAGGTACTGAAGGTTTATCTAATCTTCGCTCATTCAACTTAGAAGTCATACCTACAGATGTAATATCAACTGTTGTTATAAAGAAAACACCAACGGCAAGTGATCCAGAGTCAGGGCTTGCTGGCTCAGTTGAATTAATAACAAGAAAAGCATTAGATGCTTCTCAATTCAGAGACGATAAAAATTATTTCGGCTCTATGACACTTCAAGGGGATAAAGGCTCTATTGGCGATGAAGTAGGTCACCGTGCTAGTTTCATTTTTGGTGCGAAAACAGAAGATGACTCTTTAGGTTTTTATGTGTCTTATTTAGACTCAGAATCAAAGCCAGGCCGCGATCAGTTATTCCCAACGGTTATACAACAAGATATTCAAATTGATAATAGCGGTGATGGGCTTGCCGATGAAACTGTTGAAGGTGTTCATATTATTAATGCGATTGACTTTGAGCCTATTCGTGAGACTCAATTACGTGAATCATTCGCTGCTGGTGTACAATGGCAGGTTAATGACAAATTGATGATTACCGCTGATACTGTATTTACCTCTTTTGATAACGCTTCGATACGAAACCGAATTGCGCCTGTTTTTGGACCTGCTATTGCTGGTTCTGTTTTTTCACCTGAAAATATTGTTATTTCTGATGTGAATGGTCATAAAACCTTACAATCTGTAGCACAAGGTGGATTTTCTGAAGGTCAAAAAGTCACCGTACAATTTATCCCTTTCCTATTTGGCAATAAGACAGAGTCTTCTGTTAGTGGTTTAAATTTTGATTATCAATTATCAGAGAATTTACATATGAATGTAGATTTTCATTATTCAGATGTTGATTATTTTCAAGATTTAGATTTACCAATTTTGCTGCAAGATATTGATGCACAGCAAGTAAGTTTCAATACTGACAATGGTTTATTTCATGCGGATTTAGGTGAAATAGATAATTCTGCTTATCAATACCCTAAGTGGGCTTCTCTTATTCGCGATGTTTTCATGGAAGGTGAACAATACGGAGCTAGAGCTGATTTTGAATATATATTAGATAATGGTTTTGTAGAATCAATTGAGTTTGGTGCTCGATATACTAAAGAAGAAGTTGATTCAATTAGAACAAATATTTTAGATGTTAGTGGCGACTTAACAGAAGACGAGCTGTATGCAATTGGTCAAGCGGGTATAGGCGATACCAATATTGATTATAATTACTATCCTGGAAAAGGCGTTTTCAATGACTTCCCTGATGGTGACTTCCAGTACTTTTGTGATGAAGTTGTGCAACTATGTAAGCAAGGAAATGATTTAGGTGTAGATCCTGCTTCTT
>Ga0105356_10004720_pt1 | contig 13115 bp, 9 predicted proteins | sample GOMGulsemesocosm_3_FD_83502 | JGI IMG/M metagenome (GOLD analysis project Ga0105356, IMG submission 83502) | Methane-oxidizing microbial communities from mesocosms in the Gulf of Mexico - GOM9D Gulf of Mexico | ecosystem: Environmental > Aquatic > Marine > Cold seeps | place: Gulf of Mexico...
ATAATCCAATCGACAGTCGAAATTTTAGCAATGTCATCCTCGAGATTTCCAGTGCTAATTCGCGTCGCAAATTTTTGATTGTAGATAGGGGAGGGCTTAGATTTTAAACTTGCTTTTAGCGAATCATTAACAAGGCGATTTCTAACTGCTTTATCCTCTAGACTTAAGTTTTTAGCTTTTTCTTTTTCATTTAATTCTCTTGGTACAATATCAAGTAATAATACATCAACACCAATATTTGCGAAATGACAAGCGATACCACTTCCCATAATTCCAGAACCTATAACGGCTACTTTTTTTATTCTACGTGTGCTCATTTTTATTTTAGAATGTTATTCTTTTGGTTATATATTTTTTTATTTGAGACCAGCTCATTTATAATTTCTGCAACCTCATAAAAGTTGTTTAATTTTTCTTCTGAAATATTTTTACGTATGGTTTCGTTGAAAATCAAAACACGATCTTTAGAATATTCTCGTTTCTCTCTGCCAAAATCGGTAAGATGAATTAAAACACCACGGCCGTCATTTGGATTGGGTTTTCTCTCTATTAAACCCTGAGTCTCCATGGATTTCAATATTCTAGATAAGCTAGTGGCTTCCATACCCATTTTGGGACCAAGTGATGTTGATGGCGTCCCTTCGTCAGGGTCTATGCTTAATAAGGTAAAACCCGTGGCCATTGTGCTTTCAAATTTTGATGCTTCTTCATTATACATCTTATTGACTGCTAACCAGGTGGTTCGGAGTACATAATCTATTGTTTTGTCCTTCATGTAGTTCTAGTGTTGATGTCAAAGATACAAAAATTTATTATGCATGCATAATAAATTAGCGAATATTTGTATCAAAAAAAAACTCCCTAAAGAAATTAAGGAGTTTGAAAATTATGGACGATATATGTTTTCTATTAGATCTTTATATTTTTCTTTGATCACCTTACGCTTCATTTTCATGGTAGGGGTGAGATGGCCTTCATCAATAGTCCATATGTTGGGTGTGAGTTCAAATTTTTTAACGGTTTCCCATTTGGCAAACTTGGTATTTGCATTGTCTATCTCTTCTTGAATACGTGCGATTAAGGTTGTGTTGGACGTTATTTCTGCATGAGAGTTGAAATCTATTTGGTGACGTTTAGCCCATTCTCGAACAAAATCAAAGTTTGGTTGAATTAAAGCTGCAGGCATTTTTTCGCCTTCGCCTATAACCATAACCTGTTCAATAAATCTTGATTGTTTAAGCTCGTTTTCAAGTAAAGAAGGCACCACATATTTTCCGCCAGAGGTTTTAAACATATCCTTTTTACGGTCCGTAATTTTAAGAAATCCGTCTTTGCAAATCTCTCCAATATCTCCGGTATGGAAATACGCATCAGACATTACTTCTGCTGTTTTATCAGGGTCTTTATAATAGCCAAGCATTACATTAGGTCCTTTGACTAGAATCTCACCATCAGCGGCAATTTTAACGTCTACATTATCTATAACGCGCCCAACAGTTCCTACTCTAAACCCGCCATTATTTTGGCAGTTTACAGAAATAACAGGAGAGGTTTCTGTCAGACCATAGCCTTCCATAATAGGTAAGCCGGCTGCTGCAAAAACACGTGTCAGTCTTGGTTGTAAGGCTGCGCTTCCAGATACCATAAGTTCTAAATTACCCCCAAGGCCTTCCTGCCATTTCGAAAATATTAATTTACGGGCAAGAGCTAATTGTTTTTCGTACCACCATCCATTGGCGCCATAAGGTTCATATTGTAAACCTAAATTAACAGCCCAAAAGAATAGTTTCTTTTTAATACCTGTTAAATCTGACCCTTTAGCATAAATTTTATCATAGACTTTTTCATAGAGCCTTGGCACTGCTGTCATCACATTAGGCTTAACTTCTTTTAAGTTATCGCTCATTTTTTCGATGGATTCAGCAAAATGAATTTCTACACCACAGTATTGGTATAAATAGAGAATCATACGTTCAAAAACATGACATACAGGAAGGAAACTCAATGCCTTTGCTTTTCCGTAATTTAAAGGCACACGTTTTTCGCTATCGAGTACATTCGATACGAGGTTTTTATGTGAAAGCATCACGCCTTTAGGTCTTCCGGTAGTTCCAGAGGTATAAATGAGTGTCGCTAAATCCTGAGGTTCAACAGCTTGTTTTCTTGTTTCTACCTCTGCTTGATTGCTTTCATCTTTTCCTAGATTAAGCACTTCATTCCAGTTGTCACAATCGTTGAGCTCGTCGAAAGCATAAATCCCTTTTAAAGAAGGCACTTCATCTTTTATCGCCTTCACTTTTTCGAATACCTCGGTACAAGACACGAAACAGTATTTCGCCTCACTATGATTGAGAATGTATTTATAATCGTCTTCTGAAATGGTTGGATAAACAGGAACATTTTGTGCGCCAATTTGTAGAACGCCAATATCCACAACATTCCATTCCGTTCTATTAGCGCTAGATATGACCGCAATTTTATCATTAGGATTAACTCCTAATCGCAATAAACCACGACTAATAGCATTGGCTTGATCGATATATGCCTGCGTTGATAATGATTTCCACGCTCCATTATATTTAGTGGTAAGCGCCTTATCTAGATTATAAGTTTCTAATTGATAATAGGGAAAATCGAAAATTCTTGTTATGTTAATTGACATCAATATTTTTTTTGAAGAATGGAAAAGTATAAAATTTAATCTAGACTTTCAAAATATGCACAAAAAAAAGGAACATCTTTTGAAGATGTTCCTTTTCTGACATCATAAAAAACGATTCTTAATCCAATACTTTTGCATAGTTGATATGCAATGCATCCCAACGTTTTTGAATGTTTTTTAAAGCGGTTTTAAAAGCCTCGTAATTTTTAATATTAGTCTTTGTCCAGCCCACTTCCGCGAAGGCCGCAATTCTAGGGAATGTTTGATATGCAATATCCTTATTTGTCGGTGTCCATTCACTCCACATCTGGCATCCTAGGCCATAAATATTTTTGTGATATGCCTGATCCAATCCTTCAGGAATCGGATTAAAATTATAGGCTTTTTCCAAACTGATGGATTTATATCCATAATCTAAATAGGTATTGCTATGCAGTGAATTTACAATCCCATAACCTTGTTTTGCAGCTTGTGTTGCCAAATCTAAATTGCCTTTCCAAAAATGAACCACCACATTTTGTGCTAAGGCTGTTTCGGCTTCTTTATCATCCTTCTTTTCTTCAAATCCCTTGTGGATATTAATACCCATGATTTCATTCCAACCCATCATTCGTCGTCCTTTACTTTCGATAAATTTTGAGATATTATTGGTGAATTCAATCTGTAAATCGGCAGGAGTATTCAGTCCTTTTGCTTTCATATACTCTTGAACATGTTCAGAGTCATTCCAGACTTTATAGCCAACTTCATCACCTCCAATATGAATCACTTCTGAAGGAAATAAATCAAATATCTCATTGAGAACATCCTTTATAAAACCTATAACTTCAGGTTTGGTAACATCGTAATTATCATAATGGCGGCCAAATTTAATAGGAACTTCAATGGGTTTGGCAGCTGTTCCTAACCAAGGATAGGCAGCAATGGCGGCACTGGAGTGTCCCGGCATCTCAAATTCTGGAACAATGGTTATATTGCGTTCGCTGGCATAAGCCACGATAGCCTTAATTTGATCTTGAGTATAGAATCCTTCATGGGCTTGGCCCGAATATTTATTGGATCCCCAAGTTTCAATTTCAGAATCTTTACGTTTGGAGCCGATACTTGTTAATTTGGGATATTTTTTTATTTCAATCCTCCAGCCAGCATCATCTACCAAATGCCAGTGAAAGACATTCATTTTTAATAAGGCCATTTGGTCAAGTAATAACTTTACAAAGGCTTCTCCATGGAAATAACGAGACTCATCCAACATATATGCCCGCCATCCAAAACGCGGCTCATCATTAATTAATACTCCTGGAATATCATGAGAGATGGCAATTAATTGACGTAAACTCTGGATGCCATAAAACCATCCATAATCCCCAGAAGCCGTAATTGTTATCTTATTTGCATTAATATCCAATTGGTAGGCCTCTTTTTTAAAGGCTGGATTTAAAACAAAAGCGATGTTGTTTTTATTTTTCTTTTTAGAAATTTGGAGTGCTAACCCAGTGTCTATATTTAAGATGTTTTGAAGCTTCTTAGCGCTTGATATACTTTCAGGCGAGCTAAGTATACTTGTGGCCTTCGTGAGGTTAAAGCTGATGTTTTCTCTAAGTTCTATAGCATTTGGCTGTGGTGTTATATTTAAATATTGTTGAGCATTACTATACGCGCTTATGAGCAGTATAAGTAAGAGGCAATTGTTTGAAAATCTTCTTTGCATTATTTTTGGTTTTGTATATTGGTTCTCCATTGTTTGTGAAGTGATTTTAATTCGTTCAGAATCTCAGGTTGTTCTTTTGCTAAATTAGTGGTTTCTCCCTGATCATTTTCTAAATCATAAAGATAGTCTCCATATTCCATCTCAACCATTTCATAATCAGAATTTGATTTTGCTTTATTTCCAGCGGTTCTTAATTTCCATTTCCCTTTTCTTAAGGCGGTTTGTGCATTATTGTCCCAGAAAAGCATCTCATGCTCTATGCTTTTATCCTGTCCATTAAGTAATTTAGAGAGGTCTATACCGTCGATATTAGTCGGGGTCTCAATGCCTACTGCATTACAAATGGTCGGTAGGATATCCATAGAACTGACTAGATTATGAGAAAGTTCACCTCGGGTATATTTTGATGGATAAGATAACATTAATGGAACGCGTATTCCACCTTCATATAGGGTGTATTTTGATCCTTTTAAAGGCCTGTTATTTGCATATATTGGAGTAGAGCCACCATTGTCACTAATGAATATAATCATGGTGTTTTCGAGAAGCCCATTTGCCTTCAAACTAGCGGTAACCTTGCCTATCTCGGTGTCTAAAAAATGTAATTGGCCCAAATATTGTGCTCGTCCTTCTGGGTTATTAGGTAAACGTCCTTGTCTATACCAATCGTAATAGTCTTCCTTCGCCGGGTCCCAATCACGATAACCTTTTAATCCATTTTTTTCTAGATATTCTTTGGGCAATTGATGTGTGAAATTATGAACTGCATTAAAGGATAATTGCAAAAAGAAAGGTTCATCCTTGTGTTGGTTTATAAATTGATTTGCTTTTGCACCAAATAACTCTGTAGAAAAGCCTATAGTATCTACTTTGTTTTTATTCTCCCATAGGGCTTGTTGTCTTAAACTTTGACCTTTTTTATTGTGAGCTGCTTTTACAGATTGAAATGAAGATTCAATACTGTCATTATGATTTAAATAATGTTTTCGCGCCGAGGTATGTCCATAAAAATAGTCGAAACCATGGTTTAAAGGAAAGCTTCTATTGTCAAGTTTATAATCATTAGAACCATAATGTACTTTACCCACATAACCCGTGGCGTAGTTTTTTTGTTTTAAAAGTTCTGGAATTGTTTTAAAGTCGGCGTTGTGAATACCTGGGCCGCCATACCAAAAGGTTCCCCAACGCTGTTGGTAACTTCCTGTAATTAGACCTGCTCTTGAGGGGCTACAAATAGAAGAGGATGCATAAGCATTGGTGAATCGAGTTCCGCTATTAGCGATCTTATCGATGTTTGGTGTGAGGACATCGTTTGCCAAACCCGTAATACTCATATCGGCATAGCCTAAATCATCGACTACAATTAAAACAATATTTGGAGATTGTTCACTGTCGATTTCCTTATGCTGTTCTTTTTTACAAGAGCATATAAGTATACACAGACTTATGGAAATCGTTAATGAAAGTGTTTTGTTTAAATACATGATTTAGAATTTTATTAATTATTTTATATGATTATAGTCTTTACCCTGCTCACTTTTTTTACAGGATGCAACCCATTCAAACAATTCTTTTTTTAGCTGATTTGCTAAGTCAGGGTATTCCAATATAATATTCTGTTGTTCGGTAGGATCCTTTTTTAAATTGTACATTTCGAAGGGGGCATTCTTCTTATTTCTGATTAATTTATAAGTATCAGTGACCCAAGACATTCGGTTCGGATATTGAAATCCGATAGGGGCATTTCTTTCTGTTTGCTGCCCATCAATGATTTTTGTCAAATCAATTCCGTCCAAAGGAACGTCAAAAGAATGATCCATGGCTAACATCTTCGTAATTGTGAGTAAATAGTCGCTGGTAAGAGCAGGAACACGAGTTGTTTGTCCAGAAGGGATCTTATCAGGCCAAACACAAAAAGCAGGTACGCGCAGTCCACCTTCGTATAAATCACGCTTTTTGCCTCTAAAGATTCCAGCAGAAGCGGGTGTTCTTACTTCAGGACCATTGTCTGAAGAAAACCATATCATAGTATTATCTGCAATACCTTGAGTTTTAAGATAGGAATTTAGTCTGCCTATTTGTTCATCCATGGCACTTATGCTCCCATAATAAAGTTGTTTCTTATGATCGTAATCTTTATATAAGTCTCTATGCTTTTTATCAGTGACCAGAGGTAAATGAGGTGTATGGATCCAAATTACTGTAAAAAAAGGAGTCTTTTTAATAAAGGCATTTTCAATAAAGGGAATCACCTTATCCATAATGACTTTGGTATTTTCCCCTTTAATTTCTGAGGCTGGTGATTTTTGCTCTTTGCCATACCAATACGAGGTTCCGTAGAGTTTGGAGTTTTCATTGTTCTCCATGGCTGCCCATCCATAGCGCATATTTTCTCCTTTTCCCATGTCAAAATTATCTGGATAGATTAGTGGGTCATAGGTAGGGATTTTAGATTCCGTGACGAAATACTCATCAAAACCATGTCTATCGGGAGTGCTATAATGAGATGAATCTCCGGGAAGTCCTCTATTGGCATCTTTTTCTTTGGTGGTTAAGGTTCCCAAATGCCATTTTCCGAACATTCCGGTGGTATAGCCTTGCTTTTTTAATAGTTCAGGAATCGTGGTTTCTTCAGATTTTAAATGACCGACATTGGCAGTATAGATACCTTGTCTGTAAGGGTTTCTTCCTGTTAAACAGCTCGCTCTTGTGGGAGAGCAAACCGGCGCTGCTGCATAGAACCTGTTAAAAATGATGCCCTGAGAAGCCATTTGGTCCAAGTGAGGCGTCTTTATGACTTTATTGCCATTAAAACCAACATCTCCCCAGCCTAGATCATCGGCCATGATAAGGATAATATTGGGAGCTACCTTAGGAGATTCTTTTTGACAAGTCGTACATATTAAAAGTAATAAAAATGAAATACCTAGTCGTAATAAAGTTAGCTGCGACAAATATGTTCTCCTGTTTAAGAATTTCATGGCAATAAATTAAGATATTATAATAATATTAATTCCAAACTTCATTTAAAATCTCCTGCATCTCCGGATATTTTGAATCGGTATCACCATAAATTGCACGTTGCTTCTGCAATTCAATTTTCATCTCTTGAATGATTTCAGCATATTCAGGATCATTATAGGCATTGTGATTTTCTTTGGGATCTTTATTCATATCGTAGAATTCCCAAGCTGGAACTGTTGTTTCTTTAGACGAGCCAGTCATGTCTAAGGCTTGTCCATAAAAGAAAGCCAGTTTGTAGTTGGCATTACGAATTCCAAAATGACCAGGTCTTACTGGATAATGCTGCCAATACCTGTAATATGCAGTGGTTCTCCAGTCTTTAGGTGTTTGGCCTTTAAGGTTTTCTCTAAAGCTTTCCCCTTGCATGGAACTTGGTAAATCGACACCGGCATAATCGGCAAAGAGGGCTGGGAAATCGATATTTAAGATGATATCATCGATGCGTTTACCTGCTGGGATTTCTTTTGGATATCTGATAACAAAAGGCATTCGAAGGGATTCATCATATATTAATCGTTTGTCAAAGAAACCGTGTTCACCCAGAAAATAGCCTTGATCGGCGGTATAAATTACAATGGTATTTTCGGCCAAGCCTGAGGTTTCCAAATAATCCAAAATTCTACCAATATTATCATCAATCGCTGCTCCCGATCTCATGAAATCTTTAACAAACTTTTGATAGACGGCTTTTCTGGCTGTAATGCTATCCATTTCGTTGGTATAGAATGGAAGCCCAGGATATTTACACCACCATTTATCGGGGTCATTTGAGGCTTGTTCATAGCGCCAGCTTAGGTTTTCCAATTGTTGACCAATAAAGCTCCTTCCCGTAGTTTCTGTCGAAAAATCAAACAGGGATTCTGGTTCAGGAATATCGATGTCCTTATACAAATCATTGAATCGTTCTGGATAATCAAAAGGCTCATGCGTCGCTTTAAAATGCGTCATTAATAAAAAGGGTTGCTCTTTACTAATTGTATCCAACCATTTTAGAGACAAGTCGGTAATGACATCGGTAGAAAATCCTTTGTGAACATCCCAGGCTTCTGGATCTTTATGGAAATTTTCTGAAGTTCTTAAAATTGGATCCCAATAACGCCCCTGATCATGCAATATGTTGTAATAGTCAAAACCACTAGGCTCCTTTTTTAAATGCCATTTCCCAATAATTGCCGACTGGTACCCATTATTAGTTAATAGTTTTGCAATATTTAAGCTATCTGGATTCAAAGCATCAGATAAGGTGTATACCCCATTTTTATTCGAGTATTGTCCAGTTAAAATGGCCGCTCTACTAGGAACGCAGATTGAATTGGTACAAAATGCATTATTCAATACGACACCCTGGTTGGCCAGTCTTTCGATATTTTGATTTTGTACATAATCTTTTAAAACACCATCATAAATTCCCCAGGCTTGTGATGTATGATCATCAGACATGATGAATAATATATTTGGTTTTTTATCTTCTATAATTTCTTTTTTATCAGAAGCACAAGCAAAGCAAATAATAAGACCGATAATGGATGTAATATAACTCAGTTTATTTGTTCTCATAAGGTTTCTAATTAGTTCGTTTTGATGTATTTTGGATTAGGTTCTGTAGGAATAGGGGCCTCTGTTTTTGCCCGCCAGTCCTCTAGTTTTTTTAATAATTTACGCGTCTTAATAGGATGTTTTTGAGCGAGGTTGGTGGTTTCTGAAATATCTTTGTCTAAATCGTAAAGTTCAATAGCAGCATCTTCAAAATACTGATGTAATTTCCATTTTCCATAACGCATAGTGGAACCTGGCCGTGTTCGGAAATTAGAATCTCTACCCGTATTTATATTTAAGCCTTTAATGGCCTGAAGATAAATTGGAAAATGCCAAAATAAGCTCCGGTCTTTGATTTTGCCCTGATCAAATAATATGGGTAATAAACTTTGTCCATCTAAAATTTGATCATTGAAAGTCTGTTGCTCTATGAGTTCTAAAAACGTGGGATAAAAATCTAAATTAATTACAGGAGTCTTAGAAACTGTTTTGGCTTTTATTTTAGCATCCCATCTAATTATTAAGGGCACTCGAGTCCCACCTTCATAATATGCGCCCTTTCCATATTTAAGTGGCTGTTGTCCCGAAACATGCTGTAGACCACCGTTATCTGAAGTGAAAATTATAAGGGTATTATCGGTTAAATTTAATTCTTCTAGGGTATTTATAAGTCTTCCGACATTACTGTCCATGGCTTCAATCATCGCGGCATAAGTCGCATTATTATGGTGCTGAGATGCCGTTTTATTTTGATATTTTTGAATCAGGTCCTTTTTTCCTCCTAAAGGTGTATGCACCGTATAGTAGGTCATATATAGAAAAAAAGTATCGGTTTTATAGGTGTTCAAAAATGAAATGGCTTCATTGGTTAATCTATCGGTTAAGTATTCACCAATAGGGCCATCTTCTAGATTTTTATTTTTATAAGGACTAAAATAAGATTTTGGATGTCCTGCATGGGTTCCTCCTATATTGATATCAAAACCTTGTGATTTAGGATCTTCTCCCAAATGCCATTTACCCATGGACGCTGTGATATAGCCCGACTTTTTTAAAACTTCAGCAATGGTAATTATACTATCGTTTAAAGTATTGGTGTTGGGTATAGGAATGAGTTTTCGATCTGTCGCTTTGCCTCTTTCAGAACTGTTTACCGTATAAACCCCATGTCTAGGGCTGTATTGACCAGATAACAATCCAGCTCTGCTTGGAGCACAGTTGGCAGCGGATGCATAAGCGTCTGTGAACTGCATTCCCATTGCTTTTAAACGATCAATATTGGGCGTTTCATAGTATGAGCTGCCATAACATGCCAGATCTGTCCAACCGAGATCATCAATGTTTATATAGACAATATTGGGCTTGTCTTGGGATATTCCAGAGGTTAAAATGAACAATGAGAGTAGTGTTAAAAGCAGCTCTTTTTTCATATTTCTGATCTTATTTAATAATAATTTCATCAATAAATAACCAGGCTAATTGTCCTGCTCCAGGATGTCCTTCAGGACAGGTGCCAATATTTTTTATACGAATCTTTAGGTATCTGCTTTTCTGACTGAGTTTCAAGTTTAAGAGTCCTGAAAAATTACTAGTATTTTTTATGATTGTCGATGGAGTAGACTCTTGAATTTTACCAAAAGTTTTACCGTCATTAGAAAAACTCAGTTCAAATGATTTCGGACTAAATATCCAGTTCTGCGGTGAATGCAGGAAGGCAACACTAATCTCTTGGAGTTGCTTTTTATTTTTTAGATCGATAATAAATTCCAAATCCTTTCCTTCCTGGCCAATCCATTGTCCAGAACTGTAGTCATTATAACCACGTTTCGTATCGAGCAAGACCTTAATATTATTGTATTTAGAATGTGGCTTTTTTACTGAAACGATAGAGGCTTCATCTCCCAAGTGGTTTACAGTTTCTAATTTTCCAGGGACTTCTTCAGCCGAGCCGTGCTCCCAAGATATAAAGTCGGCAATCAATGCTTTGACAATCTCAGGGTGAGCATCTGCAAGATTCTTCATTTCTGATACATCAGCACTCAAATCGGATAGAAATAAGGCGTCCTTTTCAAGGTCTAAATCTCCTTTATGTGAGGTGTCTTTAGGGTATCCCATCAGTTTCCACTTGCCTTTTCTTACCACCCATTGATTCCCATATTTCCAGAAAGCGCTTGTTCGCGGAGATCGTGTATTCGGATTTTGAATCATAGCAGTCATATCCAAACCATCAATATTGGAAGGCCTTATTTTTAATTCACAGAGATTGGCTAAGGTTGGCATCCAATCAATATTTACCATGAACTGATCATTTATAGTCTTTGTAGGGAGGTGATTCTTCCAGTTTATGATAGTAGGAAGCCTTATGCCTCCTTCAAAAAGACTGCTTTTTGCACCGCGATAAGGACCTGAATCTCCACCACCATTAAAAGCTCTAACTTCTGTAGAGTAGCCGTTATCTGATTGATATATGATGATCGTGTTTTCACGAATACCTAATTGGTCTAATTTGTCTATTAAGAATCCGATACGTTCATCAATAGTCGATATGAATGCCGCATAATCTCCTCTGGGTTTTTCGACATCTTTATAATAATCTCTCCATTTTTGTGTTGGTTGATAGGGATAATGTGGCATATTGATGGCATAATACATGAAAAATGGATCATCCTTATGGGTCTCAACATAGTTAATGGCTTTGTCAGATGCCAAATCTGGAAAATATTGTCCTTCATAGAAGACCTCTTTTCCATTTTCATAAAGATCGTGGATATTTGGTCCTTCCCAATAAAAATAATGAGAATAATTGTCGATACAGCCTCGTAAATGCCCGAATGAATAGTCGAAGCCTTGTGCATTTGGACCGGAAGCTTCACTCATGCCCAGATGCCACTTTCCAATATGTCCTGTATTATAGCCATTGTCTTTAAATAGTTCGGCTAAGGTATATTGCTCAGCAGGTAAGCCATGGGATCCTGGACTGGCCGAGGTATTACTGGATAAACCTGCATTTTGAGGATACTTTCCTGTGAGTAAAGCAGCTCTAGAAGGAGCGCAAACAGGAGCGGCAACATAGGCTTGTGTAAATCGTGTGCCTTGCTCTGCGAGTTTGTCCAGATTTGGTGAATAAATGTCTTTAGCACCATAACTACCAAGATCTATAGCACCTTGGTCATCGGTATAAATTATAATGACATTGGGTCTTGTTTCTTGCTGGGCGTGGCCGATACTAATAAGCAGGGAAAACATATAAAATAAGAGGATCGGTTTTCTCATCATTATTTGTAATGGCGTTTAGTTAATGTCGATTTGGAAGGTTTGGAATATGATTTATTCTAGTATCCTCAGTATTAATTCGAACTAAAATATGATTCATTTTCCTTTTTTTTGAAAATAATACGGTCTTTAATAAAGTGTATAAGTAGTCTTTAATCATAAGTAAAAATTTTAGAGGCTAGTAAATTAAAAAAAATATGTGATAGTTTTATTTTTTTTTAGACAAATAACACTCATGAAGCTGTTAAGGAAATGTATGTTTTATGAATAAAATATTTTAATTGAAACTCGTCGGAAATTTTAAAATTATTATTAAAATACACTATTTTCGTGATTCACTAATCCTAATTTATGACTCATCAGAGGGTTATAAGATTTAAATAAAAATGTAGAAATGAGGTATATTGTATTTGTCGTTTTTCTTTGTTGTTCAATACTCTCATTTTCTCAGGAAAAAAAGCCCAATATTTTATTTATTATAGCCGATGATTTAACTGCAACGGCCGTGTCTTCATATGAAAATAAAGCTTGCAAAACACCTCATATAGATAAACTGAGTTCTGAAGGGATGCGCTTTACGAAGGCCTATACCCAATATCCTGTATGTGGTCCTTCTAGAGCTTCTTTTATGTCTGGATATTACCCCAATGCTACCACCACATTTGGTTATGTCAGTGGTAGAAAAAATATTGGTCCCAATAGAAAAACATGGTCACAGCTATTTAAAGATAATGGTTATTATACGGCTAGGGTCAGCAAAATTTATCACATGGGAGTCCCAATTGATATTGAAACCGGGTCTAATGGCCAAGATGATGAAGCCTCCTGGACGGAACGATTTAACAGTCAGGGACCAGAATGGAAGGCCAAAGGTGAGGCAGAATTAGTTCAAGGAAATCCCGATGGAAG
>Ga0105356_10004721_pt1 | contig 13112 bp, 13 predicted proteins | sample GOMGulsemesocosm_3_FD_83502 | JGI IMG/M metagenome (GOLD analysis project Ga0105356, IMG submission 83502) | Methane-oxidizing microbial communities from mesocosms in the Gulf of Mexico - GOM9D Gulf of Mexico | ecosystem: Environmental > Aquatic > Marine > Cold seeps | place: Gulf of Mexico...
AATGCACTAACACAGTGCAGCAAAAATAGAAGATGTTCAGAGAAGGTGCAGGAAGATTACCGTAAAAAGTAATTCCTCAGAAAAGTGAAAGCAAACACTAATTAAAAAGCTTTTAATTAGTGTTATTGAAAATGTTGATTAAGAGCTTCTGAAAAATATAACGCTATATTAAGTGCCACAATAACTGCCCCTGTGGCTATCTATGATGAGACTGCAGAGTTTAAGCTATATAATTACATTTTTGCTGCTTGGAATAGTTTCAAACTGCCCTTAAGATACTTGATATTGTCAAAATACGGCCTTAATTAACAAACCGGTTCGTCTATTGAATAAATTCAGGCCGTTCTTAGGCATCCTGATAGTTAAGCTAAAACCAAACTTATGTGAGCGAGCTTACATGACATACTTCCATGCGTATTAATAGTATAGTTGTCATATTTTTAATCAGATATCCGATACGGCTAATAAATCATCGCCGCACTCGGTTTCAAAACAGCCAAAATGCCCAAACGTTCCATATCACAAAAATTTCTTGCTGCAGCTAATAACTCTTTACGAATATGCAGTGCCGACATTTTTTCATCGCTTAACAAGCTGTCAGCGGTTAAAATACTTTTCTGTTGATTAACTAACATCATACGTTTAGCCATAAATAACAATTGTGTTTCTGTGGTGCTATATTCAAAACTTTCTTCGTCTTGCTCTCGAATAGGCTCAATTAAGCTATAAGGCAATTGCCATAGTTTCAACAACTCACTCGTACATTCAGCAAAAGTAAAGCCAACAGCTTCTTTTTGCTTCTCCCATGGAAAGTCAGCTTCACTAATAGCTTGGCACTTCGCCACTTCATCAGGCATAAATTGATGCATAACTAACTCACCAAGATTATGTAGCAAGCCCAAAATAAATAAACGTTCTGCGTTCGGTACGCGCAATTGATGACCCAAAAACTTGATAATTAATGCACAATCGACACTGCGCTCCCAAAAATTATCTAAAAAGCTATCGTTACAGTCAAAAGACTTAAACGCATCCGTAGTAAAATAAGCAATAACTAAATTATAAACTTCAGTAATTCCTAGCACTAAAACAGCTTTAGAAATGGTATCAATTTTACCTGGGTAGTTAAAAAAAGAACTGTTGGCCAACTTTAAAATTGTGCCTGCTAATGCGGGATCAAGCAAGATCACATCGGCGATGTCATCAATAGTCGACGACTCATCATCTATCAACTCTTTTATTCTAATAAAAGAGTCCGATAAAACAAATATTTCGCTCGCTTTTTCCGCATAATCGATAGCATCCATAACAATCATCCTACAATAAATTGTGATAAAAAGAGTTGCTAAAATCTATCGCTATATCATTACTGCCTACAAACCTCGTCCTGCGGATCATCGAAGAAATAAAATAACAATTACATTTAGTATAGACAGAAAAATTTGTCATGTTGAAATTAATTCACTTGTACTGAAACATGATAAGAAGAAAACTTCCTGATATTGATCACGCCATTATCGAAAATAAGATACTGTCCTTTGATACCAACCAAGGTGCCACTAACTTCGGGAGTTTTGTCAAAATTAAAAGACGTAATTTTACTTGGAAACTCAGTAACAGGAAAATCTAAGCTGACAATATCTTCCGATAATTCTTGTACCGCTTTATTACCATACTTCAACATGATATCAGCCAGCTTATCGGCTATTTTTGGTTTTAATTCTCCAGCTTTCTCTTGTAAGTCTATTGGCTCAGCATTGCCTTTTAACATAGTTCGCCAATTGGTTTTATCGGCAATAAATTCGGCTAAAGCAATTTCAACTAAACCTGATTGTAAACGTGTACTGACTTTAAAAATAGGCAAGGCTTGAGTTGCCCCTTGGTCAATCCAGCGAGTAGGTATTTGGGTATGACGAGTTATTCCAACTTTAAGCCCTGAGGTATTGGCTAAATAAACATAATGATCTGTCATGCAATGCTTTTCAGCCCATTCAGGCTCTCGGCAAGTTCCTTGCTCAAAATGACACGTTTCCGGTTTCATGATACACATATCGCATTGTGCTAATTTTTGCATACAAGGGAAGCAATGGCCCTGCGAATAACTTTTCTTAGTTTTTCTTCCGCAATGACTACAATTAATTGCGCCATGAAAGGTAAGCGTTAAAGTTTTACCAATCACTTCATTCAGCGACAATAGTTGCTCACCTACCGGTAATTGATAACTTATCTGGCCATTATCGTTAAGTTGCGCCGTCATTTTTCGAAGCGCGCCAACACTCAATTCAGTCATTTACTTATTTCATTATTGATTCATACCTATATATTACGTAAAAAGTGCCGATGACTCTAGAAATAAAGCTGAACGATTGCATAGAAAACAGTAAAATAGCCATTAAATTATCGACTCGGAAGATTATCTTGGCTGCTCAATGGTTTGTTTATTATTTACGCTGTGCCGACAATAGCCTTTATGCTGGTATTACCACCGATCTTGATCGACGATTAACCGAACATAACGGTTGTAATAAATCAGGAGCAAAATATACACGTGTACGACGACCTGTTAGCATGGTATATCATGAAGAGCATTTAGATAGAAAAAGCGCCAGCCAGCGGGAATACCAGCTAAAGCAGTTAACCAAATCGCAAAAAGAAAAACTAGTTAGCAACTTCGCCACATCAAAATAATTTACAGCTGTACACTCAATCGCCCGTCATTACTGGTCTGCTTAGTTAGATTCATTATTATTTTTTTCGATTTTAACTGTAACTACTGCTAGAATGCGTCGGTTTTGAACAGTTAAAAGTGAAGTAATAAATGTTTCTTGATAAATATTGTACGGATATCAACAGTAAAATAAGTTTTTCTCGTGAACAAGCGAGTAACTTTGCTAAACAAGTCGCTGATGACTTTAATCCGTTACACGATGTAGATGCAAAAAGATTTTGTGTTCCTGGCGATTTATTATTCTCACTTGCGTTGGCAAAATCTGGGTTATCTCAAGAAATGACCTTTACTTTTTCAGGTATGGTAACAAACGGTATCGAGTTAACCTTCCCTAGTAGCATAAACAGTCATGCAGCGATTATTGATGACAATAATAAAGAATATGTAACTATTGATGTTAATGGCGAAAAGACGACAAATCAAAGCGCGATAGAAGCATTAACCCAAGCATATGTCGCTTTTTCAGGGCAAACTTTTCCTCATATATTAGTCGCTTTAATGGCTGAAAATGCTGTGATGATCAATCCAACGCGTCCTATGATAATGTATGAAAGCATGTCTATTCACCTAGAAACATTAGACTTTGCTGAGGTAGAGTTAGTTTTAGCTAGCTCAACATTAACCATTGACGGCAAACGTGGCACCGCTGATTTAATCTTTGACTTAATTGCTAGCGGTAAAACCATAGGTCACGGTAAAAAACACATGTTGTTAAGTGGTTTACGTCCATACGATCAAGAAGTCATCGATAGTATTATTGAAATTTATAATAATAAAAAGTCGAATTATCTAGCAATTAATGCCTAGTAACGGCTAGCAGCAACGACCAAGCGGTTTATTCGAGAAGTGAACCGCTTCTATATCCAGCATGTAGAAGCTGCAGAAAATTGATCGCCATTCAATCTATATCATCAAGCCTATTTGTAACGATATTTAACCACTAAACTATCCATTTTTACTGCACACTTTCTCATCCATCGCTGACAGCGGCGTAAGCAAAGTTTTGCCCAAGCAAACTCTAGACTCAATAAAGCCAAGCCCAGTGGTAAAAAAATCACTGCGGGACCAGGTAATAAAATAAATATTAAGCCGATCAATAAACAAATAAAGCCAATTACTGTAACTATCGTACGTTTTATCTTTAACAACATCATTTATCCTACTAAATAATTAATAGAATTGGTTAAGCAAGATTAACACCAGCCAAATATATACCGGATATTCAATAACTTAAATCACAAAAAATATTTTTCTCATAAGTCATATGGTCAAAATAACTAAAATATTAATAATTTACTTATCTATACCTGCTAATAGTGACAGCTCAAAAAATAGCTGTTGACGTTCCTCATCTTCTAGACAATAAGCAAAGACTTTAGTCGACTTTATTCTTTTGCATTTGTCAGGCTTTCTATAATAATCAAGCCAAGCTTGCTGTTGATGTCCTTGATATTTGCCTTTGATCACCAAATTATTAGTAAAAGGAGTAGAAGTTTTATTATTGCGGTAGCGAGGAATGATACTCTTTTTAGGCGACGATTCTCTTTTGGTTTTCTTTTTATCCTTTTTCTTCTTAATCTTTGATAATTTACCTTGTTGGCATTGCCACCACTTATTACGGGCTTTTTGTTCTCGCTCGGCAAGAGACCTACCTTTGCTATTACTATGACCGACTCTTTGCTGCGCTTGAATATCACGCAATTTAGTTAAATAAGGTTGGCAGGCCTTTTTAGCTAAAACTTCAAACGAAAAAAGATAACAGACTAGGGCTAAAATAATCATCGTTTGCTTCATTTGAATATCCATATTCGATTTTGTTAACTATAAATAAAATAGTGTAGTACAAAATGACAGACTTATTAATTCGCACAAATCTAATGCTGAACTATACTCTTGCCAATACAGAGCTATTGAACAAGGACGTTCACCATCGCTTATTCTAGTAACTCACTTATTTTCCTAATTATTTGTTTACACCTCTTAACTATCGACTGCTTAGCAAAACCAATAAATCCACCTCTACAACATAGCATTATTGCCAAATCTGAGTTTGACGTTAATCAATATTGGATCAGTGAAAAACTCGACGGCGTACGTGGTTATTGGGATGGTGTAAAACTAACTACTCGACAAGGTAATATCATCAATCACCCCGAGTGGTTTACAAAGGATTGGCCAAAAACGCCATTAGATGGCGAGCTGTGGACTAATCGTAATCAATTTCAACATATTGTTTCTTGTATCAAAAGAAAAATAATTAAACCTGCTTGCTGGAAAGGTATGCGCTTAATGATTTTTGATTTACCGTCACATAAAGGCAATTTCAATCAGCGTATAACTGCAATACAGCAAATAGTTACTGCCCAACATTCACCCTACTTAGCTATGGTTCAACAATTTAAATTGGGCTCAACAGCTGCCATTTACGCCAAACTAGATGAAATAACCTTAATGCAAGGAGAAGGGCTAATGCTGCATCACCAAGCAGCACATTATCGCGCCGGCAGGAACCCCAAGTTAATGAAATTGAAGAAATATCAAGATGATGAAGCAATTGTTATTAAACACTTCTCTGGTAAAGGAAAATATACTGACCAGTTAGGAGCCTTATTAGTTGAGGATAAAAACGGCTTACGATTTAAAATTGGGTCAGGATTTACTGACAAAGAGCGTAAACATCCGCCGCCAATTGGCGCAATCATTACATTCAAATATGTTGGTAAAACACTAAGAGGTGTGCCAAGATTCGCAAGTTATTTGCGTATTAGAGAAGAGTAAAACAGTGGAATTTCATTTATGGCTATCTTTAGCCTTAATTTGTGTAATGGGTGCATTATCGCCAGGGCCAAGCCTTGCTGTCGTGGTGAAAAACACCTTATTTGGTGGCGCCAAACAAGGTTATGCAACAGCTATTAGTCATGGCGCAGGCGTTGCTTTATACGCTGCAATCACAGCATTAGGGATAGGTGTAGTTATTGTACAATCTCCTATGCTTTTTAGTTTCATTAAATACGCAGGCGCTGCGTTTTTAGCCTATTTAGGTATAAAAGCATTATTACGCAAAAAACAAAATCCTGCTTTAGAGCAACCTGATGTAAAAGACCAATCAAGCACACAAGTTATAAACGGCTGGCGAGATGGTTTTTTGATCGCGTTTTTAAACCCCAAATTAGCGATATTTTTCTTAGCACTCTTTAGCCAGTTTGTTGATGAAAATGCCAGCATAGAACAGAAAATCATTATGGTTTCTACTGTAGGTACTATCGATGCATTATGGTATTTAATGGTCGCTTATTTATTTTCTCGCGGCCCTGTATTAGAGAAGCTAAAGAGAAACAGTCATATTATCGACAAAATAACCGGCAGCTTTTTAATCCTCTTAGCCGCCAGAGTAGTAATAACCTAAATATAAAATCAATATATCTTAGGGCTGATAAACAATCATAAACTTTCAGCCCTATTTCCTTAAGTACATAAAATTTTATTTAAATAGAACAATGGTAAAGCTTAAGGTTGATAAACAAAGCGTAATACTTTCAGCCCTTTACCCTGTTCTGCTTCTTTAAATACAGCGGGATTAGCGATCTTCTCTTGAAAAACACACTCAGAACACTCTCGAGCCACCTCAGCCAATAAAAACTCTTCATCTAAATCAGGTGAGTTTAAACATAATAACAACTCAGCATTAGCGTTCATTAACTCGGGAATGCGTTTAATAATTTTCTTGTAGTCCCGCTCAATTTTAACGCTACCCTTTTGAAAAGATGGCGGATCACAAATCAATAGATCGTATGGACCATACTTTTTCAAACGACTGTAAGACTTAAATATATCAACACCTTCAAACTTAACTTTATTTAAGTCTTGATGATTCAATTTATGATTTTCACGACCTTTAGATAACGCGCCTTTAGCCATATCAATATTGACTACTTGCTTAGCATCACCTGCCAAAGAAGCTATAGAAAAAGCACAAGTATAGGCAAACAAATTCAAGACATTTTTATTTTTACTGTTCTTTTTTACCCAGTGACGACCATTCGCTATATCCAAAAATAGACCAACATTTTGCGCACGACCTAAAGAGATATGATATTTAAGAGCATTTTCTGTAACCACAACATCGGTAACTTCTTCACCCCAGACAAGTTCAATAGGAGCTCTAGACTGATAACGATGTTGTACTTGAATAGAGCGACAAGTACTAATAGTTTGCTGTAATTGCGTCACTTGTTGATTAAGCCATTCAGGTTCTACTGCAGTATATAAGGTGATCAAAACTACTGGCGAAAACCAATCAACATTAACATGAGATAAACCTTCGTAAGTATGGCCTCGACCATGAAATAAGCGTTGGCATTGGCCTAAGTCACTTTCTGAAATATTTTGTTTTAAGTAGTCAATCATCAAGAAATAAGTTTTTTGAAAAAGAAAAGCCGCATAATAACAAATTATGCGGCTTTATTAAGTACATTTTATTTGACTAATTTAGAAGCCGAATAAACTAGCACCGAAGAATTTATTCGCGACTGTATTAATAAATATAAACAGCACAACAACAGGAATAAAGGTACCTAATGAGAAATTAACATACTTCTCTACCCAAGAGCCCTTATAACCAGCATTACCAATTGACAACTCTTCTGACAACTGCTTTTTCTTCCAACGATAGCTAACAAATACACACAATAAAAAGCCATTCAGCGGTAAAATAGTATCGTAAAAAATATCATAAACGATATCGAAAAATGAGCGAGTGCCACCTGCATAAGAAGTAAATTCAGTGAAAAATGTCACCATACCAAACGAAACCGTAGCAAAAACCGTTAATAAACCTGCAGTCATCAACAAAATCGTTAACGCTTTTTTACGGCTATGACATTTTTCAGTAACTAAATAAGATACTGGTACTTCTAAAATAGAAACTAATGAAGTGATGGCAGCAAAAAAGACGAGTATGAAAAAGAAAGCAGCTACAGCACTAGCACCGATATAACCAATGGAGGTTTGCAACGCAATAAAGATTTTAGGTAAGAAGGTAAAGATTAATGATACCGAGCTATCACTCAACTCAGCAGTATTGACTTCTGGGTTAAACGAAAATACTGCAGGTAAAATCATTAAGCCGGCAGTAAAGGCAACCGCAGTATCCGTTATAGCAACTAATTTTGCTGACTCAGGAATATTGGTTTTATTGTTAATGTATGAGCCATAAGTAATTAATATGCCCATACCTAAAGAGAGTGAAAAGAAAGCTTGCGATAAAGCACCATTAATTACCGACGGAGTGATTTTATCAAAATCAGGAATAATAAAAAATTTCACTCCAGCCATAGCATTGTCTAGTGATAATACAAAAATAACCATCAATATAAGCATGACAAACAAAGTAGGCATTAATACTTTAGCAGCTTTCTCTATACCGTCTTTAACGCCGGCTACTAAAATGAAATTGATTATCGCAGCTACAATTGCCATAGCAACAAAAAGGTATGGGCTATTAATAAAAATACCAAAACCTTCGCCACTAGCGAGAAAATCAAGGTTACCAGATAAAGTTAGGACAATATAACCAAAAAGCCATACCGTTAATACCATATAAAATACAGCAATCATAAAGGGGGTAAGTACACCTAAAAAGCCTGCCGCTCCCCATAACTTACTACCGCCACTTAATGCTTTATATGCACCTACAGGTTCTTTTTGCGTTTTTCGTCCTACCGACATTTCGGCGATCATTACAGGAAGACAGATAAAAAAGACAAACAGCGCATACATTAATAAAAATGCACCACCGCCATTTTTTGCGGCGTTCACCGGAAAGCCAACTAAATTGCCAATACCAACCGCTGAGCCAGCGGCGGCTAAGATAAACCCTATTCGGGAGCTGAATTGTTCTCTTGGTGCGGTCATACCTTTCCTTTATTATTATTTGGGTGAATTTTTACGCAGTAAAATTCACCTCATCTTTTTTTTAGCTGCCCGATGCTAGCAAGGTTTTTTTGAAATGTCTCGTTTTACTCAGGGGTTATATTGACCACGCTGTATCAAAAAATGACCACTTGAGCATTTCAAAGAAAAAAACTAATAAAAACAAGTATTACTTAGAATAAAATTTTGAATCCATAATTTGCAAAATGCTTTCTGCTTCTTGAGCAGCAAACTCTTGCGCAGCATTTAAATCGTCAATGGTAATTTTCAAGCTTTGGCATAACGACTCATCAACGGTCTCATCATAAGAAAATACCTCAGGATGACAGTCAACTAGAGCCAAACGTGAAGCTAAATACAAAACTTTAACGTCTTTATTAATTTGAATGCTATGCGCGTCGTTATAATGGCGAATTGGCAAAATAATTTTTTCAGGAATTTGCCAGATTTTTAATAACTCAGCAGAAATATCCGTATAAGTAAAACCAATCGTTTCTTGCTGTAAATCCCATGGCAAAATATCAGCAGAATATTTCTCACAATGTTTGGCTAGCTCAGGACTAATTTTGGCAACGATTAATTCACCAAAATTTTGTAATAAACCAGCGACAAAAAGTCGTTCGATATCACGAATACCCGCTTTAATCGCTAAATTTTTTGTTGCCAAGCCACAAAAAACACTCATTCGCCAAAAGCGCTTTAAATCAATCGAATCATTAGAGAAATGCTTAAATGCCGATGCTGCGACATCAACCAGCATCATATTGTAAATAGCTTGCGTGCCAATAATAGTGATCGCACGAGAAATGGTACTAATTTCACCGGGAAAGCTATAAATAGCACTATTGGCAATTTGCAACATACGTGATGTCATTGAAGGATCAACGCTAATAACATTAGCAAAATCTTCAATGGACGAATTTTCATCCTCCATTAATGTTTTAACTTTGAAACAAGCATCAGGTAAAGCAAACGAGCCATTGGCCTGAATCGCATATTCATGAGCATTCATCGTATTAATTCCCTTCATTTATCTAGCTAGGTTAATACCAGTCTAGCTTGTTGTTGTCATTGATAAAACAAAAAACGCAGCCTTTTTACAGCTGCGTTTTTAATATTGATTGCGAATTAATTCAAAGGACTTTATTGCGCAAAGGTTTTACCGAAAAAGTCACCGTCGTTCCAACTAGGACGTTTTTCACCATTAGCTATTTCAAGACCAATCATCATGTTCACTTCAGCAAATTTGGCTGCTGCGTCATAGTTAATAGGTAAATCAAGTTGGTCACTGTGTTGATGATAATGATTTTTGAAAAAATCGCCAAAAACTTTGCCACCATCAATACTTTCATCAGTCGACTTAAACCCTGTCATTAAAAATACTGACGGAATGCCCGCTTTAACAAAATTATAATGATCACTACGAGTAAAGAGTGCTTGCTCAGGCATAGGATCAGGGCTTAAACCAATATCAATTTTTTTAGCTGCTGTTTCAACAATACTTCCTAAACTTGAATGAGTAGAGCCAAAAGCAATAACATCGGCAAACGGGTATAAAACCAACGGCATATCCAAATTAACATTCGCTACCATTTGCGTTGCCGGCACTGTTGGGTTATTAGCAAAATAGCTCGACCCCAACAAACCTTTCTCTTCTGCTGTAACTACTACGAATAATACTGAACGTTTAGGCGCCGTAGGCATAGATGACAATAAACGTGCTGTTTCTAATAATATAGAAACACCTGAGGCGTTATCTAGCGCACCATTGTTGATCACATCAGCACCTGCTTCATCGCCATCATGATGTTTACTAATACCGATATGATCTAAATGCGCACTAAACACCACATATTCATTTTTAAGTGTGGGATCACTGCCTTCTATAGTAGCAACCACGTTAGGACTCGTAATTTGTTCATGACTCGCTTTACTCGCCATTGTCACTTTTGCATTTAGCGCAAAACCTTTAATCGCAGCATTATTACTATCATCAGCAAAAACCTCTGCTAAGCTACGCTCTGCTCCTTGAAATAAAACACCTGCTTTTTCATGAGATATATAAGCACCAGCTTTTATTTCTGGGCGTTTACCAAACGGCATACCTTCTTTGTTCAACCAGGTGAGCCTAGGTGTACCGGCATATTTCGCCGATTTAACAAAACTACGTACCTTTTCACGCTTAGGGGTATGAATAGTGATAAATCCGACCGCACCACGTTCTGCCGCATGACGAATTTTTTCATTTCCAGAGCCGATATGAGCGCCTTCTTCTGAAGGTAAGTCATCAGGGCGACCTGTTAAGACAACAACAATTTTTCCTTTCACATCAATGTCTTTATAATCGTCGTAACCAAACTCTTCAGCAATGACGCCATAACCAACAAAGACAGTTTCGGCTTGCAAGCTAGTTTCAGTTAAAAGGCTTGAACCCGACATAATGAAATCATCTTTAAAGGCAAGTTCGACTTTACCCTCTGATGTTTCAATTTGCATATTGGCACTGTCTTCAATTAGTGATGCTTTACGGAAAGTTACCTCTTGTTCAAAACCACCATGTTCCCCCATCGGCTTAAGGCCTAATTGCTTAAAATACGATTTCACGTAATTCGCTGCAATTTGATAACCTTGGCTACCAGTATCACGACCTTGCAAAGTATCATCAGCCAAAAAAGCTAAATGTGCTTTGATATTATCGGCATTAACTTTTTCAGTTTGAATGCTTGTTGGTGATTGATTTTTAACTTGTTCATTGCCACAACCAGCAATAACGGCAAGCGAAAGTAAGCTTGCACAGGTAATTAACTTAAATTTCATTGGGTGTCTCTTTTTCTGTTGTAATACGAGCCAATAGGCTCTATTTTTATTATCTGTAATGCCATTTACTATATCGTTAGCCCATAAAAAAAACTAGCCTTGTCTTTGTTGCATATGTAACTGAATGGTTAACTATTTATTGAAAATTAACCATGAGCGCATACAAGTTTAAAAAATCGGCACACCATAATCTTCTTTAACGTGTTCCATTACCACGTAGGTGTGAGTTTGCGAAATCGATGGTAATTCAACAATTACGCCGAGCACTTCACGATATCCATCCATATCTTTAAACCTTAGCTTTAATAAATAATCAAAACCCCCGGCAACCATATGACATTCTGCCACTTCCTTTATTTTAACAATTTCTTTTTTGAACTTATTAAAAACATCAGAAGTTGTTCTATCAAGGGTAACTTGAATAAATGCAGACATGCCATAGTGTAACTTCTTGGCATCAAGCCAAGCACCGTAACCTTTAATATAACCTGTACTTTCTAAGCGACGCACTCTTTCTAAGCAAGGACTAGCACTTAAATTGATTTTTTTTGCCAAATCAGCATTCGAAATACGGCCGTCATTTTGCACAGTATTTAATATATTTAAATCAATGCGATCGAGTTCTCTAATTTTTTCCGTCACAAGCCCACCAGTAGAAACCATCTAAAAACAAACATTATACCGTAGATTATTCTGTATTATGGCTAATTACGCAAACACATTCCGCTGTATTATCCGTAGAATGCACAATACAAACAATAAACACCCAAGTTATAGGTTTGGGTCTAAATATATTACTACAGGTGAATTTATGCTTTTTACTGGCTCTTTACTTACAACAAATATAATACGTCAATCGATTCGCGATAATTACCGCGCAAACGAAAATGATGTCTTAGCCAAATTACTTCCTATTGCAGAAATCGACGTAGATGCAAAATCTCGCGCATGGGAATTTGCTAGGCAATTAGTAGTAAACATTCGTAAAGACCAAGTTGGTAAAGGTGGTGTTGATGCACTGCTTAACGAGTTTTCGTTATCAACTGAAGAAGGCATAGTATTAATGTGTTTGGCCGAAGCATTATTGCGTGTACCTGATAAATTAACCGCAGATGACTTAATTCGCGATAAATTGGCTAACGGTGATTGGAGTTCTCACATAGGTAACAGTGACTCCATATTTGTTAATGCATCTTCTTGGGGATTATTATTAACCGGTAAATTAGTTAACTATTCTGATAATAAAAAACAGTCTCAATTTGGCTTATTAAAGAAAACTGTCGGCCGTTTAGGTGAGCCAGTAATTAGAAAAGCCGTACGTTATGCGATGAAAATTATGGGCACGCAATTTGTTATGGGTCACCATATCAAAGGCGCTATTTCTCGTGCGATAGAAACAGAAGCTAAAGGTTATACCTATTCTTACGACATGTTAGGTGAAGGTGCTCGTACCATGACCGATGCTGATCGTTATTTTGATAGTTATATGAATGCTATTGATGCTATTGGTGTTGCTGCTAAAAATAAAGGCCCACAAAATAGCCCAGGGATCTCAATTAAGCTATCTGCTATTCACCCTCGTTATGAGTTCTCTCATCGCGACCGTGTTATTGAAGAAATTGTACCTCGCTTAAAG
>Ga0105356_10004722_pt1 | contig 13112 bp, 11 predicted proteins | sample GOMGulsemesocosm_3_FD_83502 | JGI IMG/M metagenome (GOLD analysis project Ga0105356, IMG submission 83502) | Methane-oxidizing microbial communities from mesocosms in the Gulf of Mexico - GOM9D Gulf of Mexico | ecosystem: Environmental > Aquatic > Marine > Cold seeps | place: Gulf of Mexico...
ACCACTTCTCTGAAGTAATTTTATCTCCTGTAATTATAGTTAAATTATTACTAGTAGCTAATGTTAAACCAACATTCTCCTTATCAAATATAATTTTACCAGAAGTATTATTTATGAAACACTGATAGGTATTAGTAGTATCTATAAATACCCAGTAATTTTTAACATATTCTTCATTAGGATACTCTACGCCATATGAAACAATAGTACCTACTGTAGCTCCTCTTGATGGATTAAAAGTTAAAACAGAATTATCGGATTTCTTTAGAGAAAAACTAAAATCTTGATAAGGACTTCCATCTGTTTTTTCTTGGAATATAGAAAGATTTGTTAATCCTGTATTTATTACACTTCTGTTTCTTGTTACATCTGGATGACCGTGAACATCTTCTTCTGATATCGTAGAAGTATATGTTGTAGCATCTATTGAAGTAAATAGTATTTCATTTCTCCATAATACACCATCTTTAACTGACGAATGTAATTTTTCATTTTCAACACCTCTTCTTGTAGGTAAAGCCGATACATATTTCTTACTAACACTACTTCCTATCTCAATAACTCTACCTTGCTTAGGGTCTACTCTGAATTCTACGATCTCACCATCTACTCTGTCGAAAGTTTTAAGAACCATATTAGACATATTAGAGTCTTTTCTAAATCTAAAAATATAACTAGTATGATGTGCATAATAGGAAAGATCCAAACTAGATCCAAAAACCAATTCTAAAAAGAAAGTTCCTTCAAATAAAGCATTCATACCAAAACCTCCTTGAGAGAAAAGACCAATACTTGCATCCCCTGTTGCAAATCCAAGATTAATAACAGTTATAGGATGAATACCCGTAAACCTAAATTTATTGTTAAGCTGACCCGCTAACCTTAAAATCATGTTGTCATGTCTTTCTACAAAGAAAGGATTTCCTACATATATATCTATAGACTGTACAGCTACTGGATATTCATCATGATAAACTGCTTTATTAGGTATCTTAAATAAACCGTTGTGCCTATCAGAAGGAGGAAATGACGACTCTGGTGCATTACTTGCTACAGCATCTGTAGAAAACACATAGTTGTCAACCTCAAATCTAGCTCCACTAAAAGATCTATTGAAAGCTGTACTCCCTTCCCCTCTATGAGGTCTAACGTCTTTAATAACATAAGTTACATTAGGAACTTCAATATCTGAAAATTTCATATAACCTATATCTTTATTTATCTGATTTTCTAAAATTATTTTAGAATTTAGTCCGTGACCTATTGCAGGTACTAAAGCATTAGCTACTGTTCCTGTTGAGAAATTATAAAATCTAGCTACTAAATTGTCAGCTTCAAATTTCATATGCTTATCCTTAAAGGTACACCAGTTAGAAGTAAAATCAGTCTGTTCTGTAACAGTTAATTTAGACTCAATTATACAATGATCTAATTTTTTTATTGATTTTACTTTCCATTCATACATACCATGTAACTTACTTCTAACAACACTAAGTGTATCTATTGTTGCTATGTACAAGTATATATCACAATCTTCAATAGTTATATCAGCTCCGTTGTAACTTCCGCTATTATTAAATTCAAGAGCTCTAATAGTACTATTTACAATTTTAGAAGGCAATGGAATACCAGATTGCCCTCCAGAAGAGTAAAATCTAAAACTATCTTGAGGACTTTGCAAGTTGTCAATATCAAATGTAACATTAGGGTGAATGTACCCAGGGTGACCATAAGCCCCTATTTCATAAGACAAATTAAACCCTGTATAATCACCATCTGCATGGCCACTTTGAAGTGTAAACTGCTTAGGAGAGTCAAATGTTGATATCAACACCTGAGTTCCAGCGATATCAAAAGTCATTGTTCTAGGATGATAAGAATAGTTTAAACCGCTAAAATCAGCAGTAGAATCTATTGTAACAACATTATTTAATATACTAAATGTTAGATTAGGAAACTGCCATTTACAAGGGCTGTCGTTTTCATCAGTAGCAAATTCTCGACCTATCTCTCCTTTAAAGTGATTGGACCAAAGTGATAAATCTACATCTTTAATCACAAGTTTATTGTATGGTCCGTCTTGTGAAAATACAGATATACCTGCACCTCTTCCTTTCTGTTCACAATTCTCTACTGTAAACACTTGGTAATCTATCGTAGAATCTGCATTTAGTATACCTCCTCTTGAATTGTTTAATATAGAGAAGAAGTGACAATCTTTTCCGTTTAAATCCCTACCTCTTCTAAGTTGATTTTTTATAGTTATATCCCTAGCTGATCCAGTTGAAGTTCCACAATCTACTAGCTTAGGAACACCTCTAACAAAACTCAAGCCTCCGTTACTAGGTGGTATTACATTAACTTCTAATGAAAAAGATCCTTTACCTACATCTACGTTAAAAGCACCATGATACGCATTAAATATATCTTCATTAGTTAATTTAATTCTTCCAGCTCCAAATATGGTTAAATCTGAATTTTCAGAAGATCTTATCTTAATAGATTTACTCACTTCAGCCACATCTATAGTTCTAAAACCTGCTATACCGCTATCTGCAAAGATAAGTTTAGATTTCTTTTGCCAGATACAGAAGTCTACAGCTCTCTGTATAGCAACAGCGTTATTTGTATAAACATACGAATCCACACTTCCTGTAAGGTTCAATGTCTTATTTATTGTTATAGAACTACCGTCGCCATTTACGTTTAATATCGTGTAATCTCCAGTAACTTTTCTTCCTAAAGGAGTGAATGGTATTTCGTTTCCGTCTGCCACATTTGGATTGTGATAAGATTTCTCTATAGAGATATTTTTACCTACATCTGTAGAAAGAAAGGTCCCTATAGGAGCAGTTACAATATTGGTAGCGTTTATAACAATACTGTTTACATAACGTAAATCAGGAATCACTCCAAACATCGATGCAGGTACTGTTGAATACTTTTTTACATCTATTATACTATAAGTACTATTTCCATTATCAATAACTGTCAATCCATCTGGTTCAATAAAATAAGGCAATGCACTTACTTCTATAAATTCTTCATTACTTTTTCTAACGAGACCACTGTCGGTAGTGTCATTCGGGTGCCATATATATTCAAACACTTCTCCTGATTCAAGAATTCCTACGGTTCTACCTGGCCGCATTGCTATAGAAACCCCTGCTATAGCAGCAGCTGTATCTATCCAAGCTTCCTCACCACCACCATAATACCAATCGGCATTACCGTTTGTAGTGGATTTTAATTTTCCGTCAATTTCTAAATTTGTTTTTATCATAACTTATCTATTTTTGATGCCTATTGGAAGTTTCACAAAAAACATAGGCTGTTTTTTTTATATTTATTTGTTCTTTCAAGGATCTAATTCCCCTAGCTTCCAAGACAAATATCAAACATAAAAAGGCCATCCTAAAAAAGATAAAAACCCTTTGAACAAACCTGTTTAAAGGGTTTTCAACTCCATAAAACTACTTGACAACATCTATTGAAAGGGTTTGATTTTTTTAAAAATTCATATTGGAATAACGCATCAAAAAAAAGACTGTCTTTTCAGACAGCCTTTTTAATACTAAATAACACTAGGAAAGGAGAAGTTCTTGCCTTTCTGCTTCTTCTATTTTTTTTAATTCTTTTGTTACTGGCGTTCCCAAAATAGTGTAAAGCGTAGTTCTGCTAATATAAAATTTAGGGTAGATATACTTCCTCCAAATGACAGTACATGGAATGTCTTCTGTTTTCTTTTCCATATATACATTTAATATATCTCTATACCTTAGTAATTTGTTCTTTTGAATTCCTCTTTTCTGAGCTACTGATCTTTTTTTCATAGTATCGTTTTTTAATTCTTAGCAAATATTTATTGTTTCAAATAACAAACAGACAAGCAACATTTTTTTAACTATTAAATATCGCTATTCTTAATAGTTAAAAAAATGTTCCTTGGGCAATTTATTTATTCTCTCCATTTTACAGCCAATATCCAATATAAAAGAATGTTAAAAAAAAAACAGAAAACCCCTTAAACATATGTTTTTAAGAGGTTTTCATATATGTAAAGTTTCTTTACAGTTTTTATGCCAATAGCATATTATTGGTTCTTTTTAAGAAAGAAGCATTTCTTGTTTTTCTGCTTCGCTTATTTTTTTTAGTTCTTTTACTACTGGAGTCCCTAAAACGGTATACAGCGTAGTTCTGCTTATATAAAATTTAGGATAAATGTATTTTCTCCAAATAACAGTACATGGAATGTCTTCTGTTTTCTTTTCATTGTATACATCCAATATGTCTTTGTATCTCAATAATTTGTTTTTTTGTATTCCTCGTTTTTGAGCTGTAGATCTTCTTTTCATAGTATTTTTCTTATTTATTGTAACATTGTTTTATATACATAATTTAAATGGGTTGATTTTTATTTACTTTCTTTTTACTCAGTTTTTCAATACTCATTTTTTAAGTAGTGTTTATTCATATGTTATTTCTATTTTATTCATAACTTTGACAATTCAATTTCGAAAAACAAATTTAGCAAATATATTTACACAAAAATAATTATTATGAAAAATAATTTTACAAGTATCAAAGAGAGAGTTATAAAAATAGCTGAAAACATAGAAATAAGTAAAGAAAAATTTTTCACTGGCATTGGAATGACTTCTGCAAACTTCAGAGGAAAAGCTAAAGAAACGCCATTAAACTCCAATGCTATTGAAAATATAATAACCACTTATCCAGAAATAAATTTACATTGGCTCATCACAGGAATGGGAGATATGTTTTTAATAGAAAGTAAAACTCTAGAAAGATTTGATTTGATCACAGATAGAAATATACAAACCCAACGTGTTCCTCTATACAACCTAGAAGCAATTGCAGGCTTGGTTCCATTATTCAACAATCCAAACGATACTGTTACGGAAGAATATATCAGCATCCCAAATTTACCGAAATGTGATGGAGCCTTGACAATCACAGGAGACAGCATGTACCCCTTATTAAAAAGTGGAGACATTGTTGCATACAAACAAATTAGAGATTTTTCTGGAGATGTTTTCTGGGGAGAAATGTACCTAATATCTATAGAAATTGCAGATGAAGAATACATTTCTGTAAAGTACGTGCAAAAATCGGAACGAGGTGAAGAATACATCAAGCTGGTTTCTCAAAACCAACACCATCAATCAAAAAATATACATTTGAGTAAAGTGCGTGCAATGGCATTAATCAAAGCATCCATACGAATCAACTCCATGGGATAAACCTTATTAAACCAAAGCCTATAAACCCATACAACACAACAAACCTTCAACCATAAAAAAACAAACCATTTCTTAAATTAATCACAAAAAACAATACAAAGCTTCATTTCTAACTCCATAAAAGCAACTCCTAAATATATTTGGGTACTTTTACTTTCAAAATAAAATTATCACTTTTAATTTATATAAAAAGTACCTAAACATGAACTCAAAAACTACACTGCAACTTACACTCTTTTTAAGTATTCTTTTTTCTTTCAACAGCAATGCTCAGGTTAAAGACCTGAAAAAATGGATAAACACTCCTACCAATGAAAGAACCTCCATGGAAGAACAAGCGTTTTCAACAAAAAATTTATCTAAAAAAGAAGCCAAACAAGCTATAGCACTTCTTACCAAAGACAAACAAACTGCAATGTTGAAAAACTACGAAACCCAATGGAAAGAACGGGAATTGAAATTCGACAAATTCAAAATGCCATTCTACTACCAAGCTTTTGGAGAACAACCTTCAGACGGACGTAGTTTATTTATTTCATTACATGGAGGTGGAGGTGCACCTGCCAGAGTAAACGACGGACAGTATAAAAACCAAAAACATTTGTATGATGCCACAATGAAAAACCTAGAAGGTATTTATTTGGCAGCGAGAGCTCCTACAGACTCTTGGGATTTATGGCACCAAAGTCATATCGATGACTTTTTAAATATCATCATTCAAATGGCAGTAATTAAAGAGAATGTAAATCCTAATAAAGTTTATATCCTTGGATATTCAGCTGGTGGAGATGGCTTGTATCAACTGGCTCCTAGAATGGCAGACAGATGGGCAGCAGCTTCTATGATGGCAGGGCATCCTGGTGATGCTTCGGCTCAAAATTTAAGAAACACTCCTTTTGCAATTCATGTAGGGAACCTCGACAAAGCCTACAATAGAAATAATTTAGCAAAGGAATGGGGTAAAAAACTTGACAAACTTGAAGCAGATAATCCTGGACACTACAAGCATGATGTTCATACACCAGAAACTGGTCACTGGATGAAATTAAAAGATGCTATTGCATTGCCTTGGATTCAAAAATTCAAACGCAATCCAGTTCCTAATAAAATAACTTGGCAACAAGACAATCGTTACCATACAAGTTTTTCTTGGCTTCAAACACCCAAAGACTTAATTAAAAAGTCGGGGAAAATTGAAGCAGTCTATTCTAGAAACTCTAATGAAATTAACATCCTTGAAAACTACAGCAGCAACACTCAACTGTCTATTAATGATGCTATGCTTAACTTAAACAAACCTGTAACAATTAAATACCAAGGAAAAGAAATCTATAAAGGGAAATTGAAAAGATCAATTTTAAACATTTACAATACGCTAAAAAACAAAGGAGATGCAAATCTTGCTTTTCCAACAGTAGTATCTGTTGTAAATAATCAAAATATTCTACAATAAATTCCTGTTTTGGGAATGCAACTGATCTTTCAAAACTGAAAGACAATTGCATTCCTAATTATTCTTACTAGGATTGAGTTCCTTTATAATTTATAACAGTACCACCACTATGATCCTTGATTGCTCCTGTTACACTTTTCAAACAATTAACTTTCTCCTCCACTCTTAACACTCCTAAAAAAGCAAAAATCAAAGCTTCTTTAAATTCTACCAGCTCCTTTTCTGGAATTTTTACATCGATATTTGAAAGACTCTTAATTCTACCCATTAAAAATTCATTGTAAACACCACCACCAGTAACCAACATTTTTAATTCTTTAGCTTTTTCTTCTGCAGGCTTTACCTCCGAAGAAATTTGAATAGCTACATGCTCTATAAAAGTTCGGAGTATATCTTTTATCTCTAATTGAAATTTTTCAATTTCTGGTAATACATTTGACACTACAAATTCAAACCCCAACGACTTAGGGAACGACAACTTATAAAAAGGATCTGAATTTAATTTTTCTAAAAGCTCACTATTTATTTCGCCAGAAGAAGCCAATTTCCCTTTATCATCATAAGACTTCCCTATTTGATTGGTAAAATAATTCAAAACAATATTAACGGGACAAATATCATACGCCTTCCTTTCTTCCATTTCTTCATAAGAAATATTTGCAAAACCGCCCAAATTCAGACAATAATCAAATTCAGAAAACAACAACCTGTCACCTATTGGAACCAATGGAGCTCCTTGCCCTCCCAAAGCAACATCTTGGGATCTAAAATCATTTACAACTTTGGTTTTTGCTATTCTAGCAACCTCATTTCCACAACCAATCTGTAAAGTATAGTTTTCCTCTGGTCGATGAAAAATCGTATGTCCATGTGAGGCTATAAAATCTACTTTATCAACAGCAAATTCCTTTTTAAATTTCAAAACTAATTCTCCAATGTATTTTCCATATTGAATATTTAAATCGATCAAATCTTCCTTCGATTTAGAAAAAGCTCCTTTCAATAACAACAACCATTCCTTGCTATACTCATAGGTTACACCTGCAATTATTTTATATTTATAACTAAGATTGCTTTCAATTTCTGTATACACAAGGTCTACCCCATCTAAGGAAGTTCCTGACATAATCCCAATTACACGGTAAACTTGTTTCATTTTTAATTATTTGATTTTACACAAAAATAAGAAATTCAAATCCCTTTCCATTGACTTCAATTCATAATAAATATTCTCAAACAATTCACACAATAATATCCAAAAATTCCTATATTGAAAACTCAAATCATTTAATAATATTTCCATGAATTTTCAACTTTCCGAAGAACATATTCTTATCCGTGATGCAGCTAGAGATTTTGCCAACACAGAATTATTACCTGGTGTTATTGAAAGAGACGAAACACAAACGTTTCCTCATGAGCAAATAAAAAAAATGGGAGAACTTGGTTTTTTAGGCATGATGGTTGCCCCAGAATACAATGGAGCTGGATTGGATACAATTTCTTATGTTTTGGCAATGGAAGAAATCTCTAAGATTGATGCATCAGCAGCTGTTATAATGTCCGCAAACAATTCTTTGGTTTGTTGGGGACTTGAAAAATATGGAACTGAAGCTCAAAAACAAAAATATCTAACACGCTTGGCAACAGGTGAAATATTGGGTGCCTTTTGTTTGAGTGAACCAGAAGCGGGAAGTGATGCTACTTCGCAAAAAACAACAGCAATTGACAAAGGAGATTATTATTTGGTAAATGGGGTAAAAAACTGGATTACAAATGGCGGTACAGCCAGTGTTTATTTAGTCATCGCACAAACGGACACAAGCAAAGGACACAAAGGGATCAATGTTTTAATTATTGAAAAAGAAACAGACGGTTTTGTAGTAGGAAAAAAAGAAAATAAATTGGGAATCCGAGGATCCGACACGCATTCTTTATTATTTACAGATGTAAAGGTTCCTAAAGAAAATAGAATTGGAAACGAAGGATTTGGTTTCCGATTTGCTATGGAAACATTGGCGGGAGGTAGAATAGGAATTGCATCTCAAGCACTTGGAATTGCATCTGGCGCTTATGAATTGGCATTGCAATACAGCAAAGAAAGAAAATCTTTTGGGAAGCCGATTTGCAAACACCAAGCGATCGCTTTTAAATTGGCAGATATGATTACTGAAATTGAAGCCGCACGTTTTTTATGCTTTAAAGCGGCATGGGACAAGGATCAAAATAAAAATCACGACCTATCCAGTTCCATCGCTAAATTATATGCTGCTGATGCTTGTATGAAAATCACAACCGAAGCTGTGCAAGTTCATGGTGGTTATGGATTCGTAAAAGAATACCATGTAGAACGTATGATGCGGGATGCTAAAATCACACAGATCTATGAAGGTACTTCTGAAATTCAAAAAATTGTAATTTCGAGAGCTATTTTGAGTGACTGAACGTCTTAGTGCCTTAGTGCAAACAAAAACACCTCAAAATAAAAAACTTAAAAAACATGGCTGAACCTTTAAAAAACGTATACAACCTAGAATTTATCAAACCTTTTGCATCGGTTTGTAAAATACACATTCCAAATTTTGACACAGAACTGTTTGAAAAACATGTTTTTGACAAAAATTGGAAAAACCTAGAATTAAAAGCGCGCATGCGCCATATTGCCAATTGCTTACACAAACAACTTACAAATGATACGGTTACCAATTTGGAATGCATTACTCAAATTTCTGAACACATAAGAATCAATGAAAATAAAGAGGATACTTTTGAATACTTAATCCTACCTGATTATGTTGAAGTTTACGGACTGGAAAATTTAGAAGCATCTTTAAATGCTATTGAAAAAATAACAATATTGGCTTCTTGTGAATTTGCAATTCGACCTTATATTCTTAAATACCCAGAAAAAACACTTGGCAAGCTTTTAAAATGGAGTAAGCACAAACATGCTTCTGTAAGACGTTTGGCTAGTGAAGGCTCAAGACCTAGACTGCCATGGGGAATGGGACTGGCTCCTTATAAAAAAGACCCAAGTCCGATTTTTCCTATCCTAGATATTTTAAAAGACGACCCTTCTTTATATGTAAGAAGAAGTGTAGCCAACAATATCAATGACATTTCTAAAGACCACCCCAAACAAGTGCTCTCCTTATTAAAAAGGTGGAATGGAACTTCTGAAGAAAGAAATTGGATGGTAAAACATGCTGCAAGAACTTTATTGAAACAAGGAAACCCAGATGCACTTGCCTTGTTTGGTTATGCAGATATTAAAACCTTGGAAACAAAAAATTTCAATGTAAAATCGCCAACCGTCCAAATAGGAGATTACCTTCTCTTCGATTTTAGTATTTCCAACAAAAGCAAAACCCCACAAAAAGTTCGCTTGGAATATTTTGTCCACTTTTTATTAGCCAACGGAAAACAATCTAAAAAAATATTTAAAATTTCAGAAAGAGAACTAGCTCCCAATGAAACTTTAAACTACGAGAAAAGACATTCTTTTAAAATTATATCCACCCGAAAATATTATACAGGAAGGCATCAGGTTAGTTTGGTAATTAATGGTATCGAAATGGAGAGTTTGAGTTTTGAATTGGCAATTAGCAATTAGCAATTAGCAATTAGCAATTAGCAATTAGCAATTAGCAATTAGCAATTAGCAAAATTTAAAAAACAGGAAATACAATGCGTTGTTTCTAAAGATTGATTTGATGTTTTTTTTCGATAAAGAAATATTGAAGAAAAGGCTATTTTATCTCAAAATCAAAATACGTATTCGGAAAAGGCTCTTTTTCTAAAGTAAAATGCCACCATTCACAAACATAAGGCTTGAATCCGTTTGAAATCATTAAAGTCCTCAACAACATCCGATGTGCTTTCTGTTCTTTGGAAATACTTTTATGAAATGGCCAAGAAATTTTTCCGAAAAAATCATAAGGACTCCCCATATCGAGCTGTTCTCCAGTACGCAACGAAATCAAAGTCAAATCTACCGTACTTCCACGGCTATGACCTGATTTACTAGCTATATAATCTAACTTGAATAAATTTTTCTTTTGAACATTTGGATAAAACTCTTGTTTCATCAACGTATCCTTTTCATCATTTGCCCATGTTACAAAATGATCTACAGCCCGTTGTGGACGGTAGGCATCATAAATTTTCATCCCTAAATCAAATTCTTTCAAATCTTCCTGAACCTTTTTCAACTGAACCAAAGCTTCTTTCGTCAAAAAAACTTTTGGCTTCAGGTAACCATCAATACGCTTTCCTATAAAATTATGATTTCCATAATAACGAACCTCTAGCTTTATGCTTGGAATTACTTTTTCCACCTCTTCAAAAGAATCAGGAATTGCAGTGTTCTGTCCAAATAAAGCACAAAAATTACTAGAACATAAGCTTATAAATAACAATAAAACGTATTTCATTTTTGTTTCCATTTAACAATTCAAAAAGTCATTTTCAACAAATCTAAATAACTATATTTGCAAGACAATTAAAGATTATGACAAATAACGATATACTAAAAAAATTACGCGTTGCCTTACAATTGAAAGATACGGATATTGTTCATATTATGGGCTTGGTTGATTTTAAAGTTTCTAAAAGCGAAATAAATGCTTTGTATAGAAATGAAGAACACCCTAAATATGTAGAATGTAAAGATCAATTTCTACGTAATTTTTTAAATGGGTTGGTAATTCACAAAAGAGGTCCAATGCCTCCGAAAGCACAAAAAAAATAAAATATAAAAATAGTACTCACAAAAAAAATATTATTTAAATACACCACATTAAACCAAAAACCATGAAAGAATATAAATTCATCAAACAAAAAAGTACTCCTATAAAAAAAGATGCTGATTTTGAAGAATTATTAAATAGCTATGCAAAAACTGGCTGGAAAGTAGTCAACTCTTTTGTTCACAGAGGCGTTGTAAAAGCTATTTTAGAAAGAGAAAAAGAAGAAGCATAAACACTATTATTTTATTCCACAGAACTACATGTCACTTAAAATAGCCTTCACAGATATTGATGGAACTTTATTAAACAAAGAAAGAATTCCTTCTCCTTCCTTAAAAAAAGAAATTGCACGAATTTCGGCTTTGGAAATTCCATTTGTTTTAATTTCTTCAAGAATGCCTAGCGCGATGTATCACATACAAGAAGATTTAAAAATTAAGGACACCCCTATCATTTGCTATAATGGTGGACTTGTTCTTGTAGATAGACAAAGTATTCACTCTACAGAAATACATGCATCAATTGTATCCGTTATTGCTGATTTAAATACGGATAAAGAATTTCATATTAGCCTATACAACCAAGATGATTGGTACGTAGAAGAAATGGATTTCTGGGCAAAAAGGGAAGAAAACAACACCAAGGTTACACCAACCATAAAACCAATAGAAGCTGTTTTAGAAGATTGGAAACTGAACAAAAAAGGAGCACACAAAGTAATGTGCATGGGAAGCAAAGAAGCTTTAGATGTTGTTATGGAAAGTCTGACATTGGCTTTTCCTGATGAACTGCATTTGTACAGATCTAAAGATACCTACATAGAAATCGCTAGTAAAGAAATATCTAAACTTACTGGAATTAAGACATTATTGGAGCATAGTTATACTGAGTTATCTCTTGAACACTGTATTGCATTTGGAGACAATTACAACGATATTGAAATGCTTTCTGCTGTAAAAGTAGGAGTCGCAGTTCAGAACGCAAAAGAAGAAGTTTTAAAAATTGCAGACGATATAACAGATACAAATCACAACGATGGTGTTGCCAAAGCAATATTGAAACACCTTAAATAAATTAGCATACCTTTAAAATAATTCGTTATTTACCAAAAAATACATCTATCATGACAAAACAATTTTTATTTTCATTACTTACAGTTGCACTTTTAATTTCTTGTTCTAAAAATCAACAAAACGAAATGTTGGTTCAAGGAGAAGTCAAAGGATTGAAAAAAGGAACCTTATTCCTTCAAAAGATTCAAGACGGAGTGTTGTCTACTGTAGATTCTTTAATCATCAAAGGAGATGGAAATTATGAATTGTCATCTATCGTAGAAAGCGCTGAATTGTATTTCTTATCTTTAAACAAATCGAACGAAAAAACCATTCCTTTTTTCGGTGAAGCAGGAATTATCACTATCAATACTAACTTAAATTATTTTGTATTCCAAGCTAAAATATCTGGTTCTAAAAATCAAGAAATCCTAGACATTTACAATAAAATGTCTGACAAATTCAAAAATCAGAATTTGGACATGATCAAAGAAAGTTTTGATGCTCAGATTGCTAAAAACCAAGAAAAACTAGATGCATTAGCAAAAAGATCGAAACAACAAGTGAAGAGAGAATATCTTTACACAACAAATTTTGC
>Ga0105356_10004723_pt1 | contig 13110 bp, 8 predicted proteins | sample GOMGulsemesocosm_3_FD_83502 | JGI IMG/M metagenome (GOLD analysis project Ga0105356, IMG submission 83502) | Methane-oxidizing microbial communities from mesocosms in the Gulf of Mexico - GOM9D Gulf of Mexico | ecosystem: Environmental > Aquatic > Marine > Cold seeps | place: Gulf of Mexico...
CCATTGGATTATCTGGCCAAACATTAATTGCTCGTACCGTTCCTGTTCTATGGTTGACACGTGTTAAAAATCCATCATAACTTCCACCGTATATAATATCATTATCTTCAGGGTCTACCGCAATATGTGCCGATTCTCCCCCTGCTGTACTTTCCCAATCATCTGCGCTAATTGCTCGTCCATCTGTTCGGTGTGGAATTCTCACTGTTGAATTATCCTGTTGTGCAGCATAAATTCTATAAGGAAAATGATTATCTGTAGTCACTCGGTAAAATTGCGACGTTGGCTGATTATGATACGTACTCCAGGTTTCACCTCCATCATAGGTTACTTGAGCTCCTCCATCGTCACCAATAATCATTCTATTCGGATTTTCTGGAGCGATCCAAAGATCATGATGATCACCATGTGGGGCGCCGTGTGTACTAAATGTTTTTCCACCATCGGTACTTTTATGATAACGCACATTTAACACATAAACAATGTCTGCATTTTTAGTATCGGCATAAAGACGTGTATAATACCATGCGCGTTGACGCAGTTTACGCTCACTATTCACTTGAGCCCAAGTCTCACCACCATCTTCACTTCTATACAATCCTCCTTTTTCCTTGTTTTCTACAATGGCCCATACGCGTTGGTTATTTACTGGAGACACTGTTACTCCAATAATTCCTAAAGTATCTGTTGGAAACCCTTTATTAGTAGATATTTCTTTCCAAGTTTCACCACTATCTGTACTTTTCCAGAGTGCTGATCCTTCTCCACCTGAACTTAAACTGTACGGGGTACGTTGTATTCTCCAAGTTGAAGCATATAATATTCTTGGGTTTTTGGGATCGATAATTAGATCGACAACACCAGCGTGTGCATTTGAAAACAACGTTTTTCGCCATGTTTTTCCTCCATCGGTGCTTTTATAAACACCTCTATCATCTGTTGATTTATAAATATTTCCTAGAACTCCAGCATATACAATATCAGGATTGCTAGGATGCACGGCGATTCTTGGTACATGTCTCGAGTTTTTTAACCCTGAAGACTGCCATGTTTTTCCAGCATCAACTGATTTCCATATTCCGTATCCAGAAGACACATTCCCTCTTACGGTTTTTTCCCCTCCTCCAACATAAATCACATTGGGGTCGCTTTTTGCAACTGTGATAGCTCCAATACTTCCTCCAAAATAGCCATCGGAGATATTCTCCCATGCACGACCTCCATCAGTCGTTTTCCAAATTCCACCACCAGCAGAACCAAAATAGTATAAATTGGCTTGATTGGGAACGCCTGTTACGGCTGCACTTCGCCCACCTCGAAAGGGGCCTACCTGCCTATATTCTAGTGCTTTGTACTGATTTTCACTAATGTTTTGTGATTGGATCTGGGTGTGACTACATAACAATAAAGCTATTGCTAAGAAGAGTGTTGATAATCGCATGTTAGTTATTGGTTTGGTTATGATGAATAAATGTAAGAATTAAAAATTATACCCCCTTAGCAGAAGGCAATTTTAACTCTTTTTAAGAACTCCATTCATTCATCCATTTGGCCAATAATGCGACCCATGCATCATCATCATTCAAACATGGAATAGTTACAAATCCTTCGCCTCCCATTTCTTGAAAAATTTCTTTGCCTTCCATAGCAATTTCCTCAAGGGTCTCCAAACAATCACTTACGAACGCAGGTGTTACAATCGCCATATTTTTGACCCCTTCTTTTCCTAAGCGCTCAATGGTTCTATCGGTATAGGGTTGTAACCAAGGGTCAAATCCTAGACGTGATTGAAATGATGTTGAATATGCCCCTTCATTAAGTTGCAATTTTTCGGCAACTAAACGTGTCACCTCATAACACTGGTGACGGTAACAAAATTGATGCGCCTTGGAAGCAGTTGCACAACAAGTCCCATCAATTTTACAATGTGATTTTGTGATATCTCCCTTTCTTATATGACGCTCTGGGACGCCATGGTATGAAAATAAAAGGTGATCGTATGTTTTGTTTTTTAATGATTCTTGAATTGAATTTGATAACACTTCAATATAATCTGGGTTGTTATAAAATGCAGGAAGTGATGTCATTTTCAAATTCGGAAAATATTTTTGACGCAATTCTTCAGCCAGTACAACAATAGTTTCAGTCGTCGCCATAGCAAATTGTGGATATAAAGGAATCACCAACACCTCATCTACTCCTTTATCAACCAATTCTTGAAGTCCATTTTTAATAGTCATGCTACCATAACGCATGGCTAGTGCAATGGGATGATTCACTTGTTGTTGTGTTTTTTGTTGAAGTCTTTCAGATAGTACAATAAGCGGAGACCCTTCTTCCCACCATATTTTTTTATATGCTGCTGCTGAAGCTTTTGGCCTGGTGTTTAATATAATTCCTTTAACCAATAATAGTCTTGCCCAAAGCGGTACATCAATAACACGCTTATCCATTAAAAATTCTCCTAAGTACTTTTTTACATCTTTAGGCTCCGGACTATCGGGGGAACCAAGATTAACGAGTAAGATTCCTTTCATTAAATTAATTTGAAACAAAAATACAACTCTATTTTAATATGTTAAATACAAAAAACAAATCAAATCTTATTAGTTTCCATCTGAATAATTAATTTCAATATATTTACAACTCTTATAACCCAAATCATTATGAATAAACGACTGCTCTTTGTTTTTTGTGTAGTTATTTCTTTTACTTCGCTATCACAACAAAAATATCAAAGCTTACTATGGGAGATCACTGGAAATGGTCTTGAAAAAACGTCTTATTTATACGGCACAATGCATGTAAGCAAGAAAATTGCCTTTAGACTTGATGATGTCTTCTATAAAGCTCTAAATGATAGTGATTGTATTGGGTTAGAATCGGACCCTGCGACCTGGCCAGCATACAATTACGATCTAATGGTCGCTAATTTCAGTAACTATAATTATAATGACGATATGCCCTACGGTCTTCTTGGCGACAGTTTTTATTCCGATTTATTTCGAATTGTACATCCTTCAGAGATGGAATTAAGAAACTCCATTAGGATGGATAATACTATAATTAATAATTACTTATACAGAAAGAACAGTTTTTCTGATAATTTTGAGGAAGAAACTTATCTTGATATGTTTATTTATCAAGCTGGAAAGAAAAATAATAAAGAAATTATTGGGTTAGAAGATCTGGCGGAATCAAAATATTTGGTAACCAAAGCCCTCTACAGCGAACAGAAAAAAGAAGTTGCGCCTTGGCTCCAAAAATTATTCGCAAAAGAAAACTCGTTTTTAATAGAAGAAAATTTATATAGAGACCGGAATTTGGATCTATTAGACTCTATAGGTGAAGCTGTTAATACCTCTTATTATCGCAAAAATATGCTTTTTATTAGGAACGAAAATATGGTCACTTCTCTGGATTCCGTTATGAGAAAAAAATCTGTTTTTGCTGGGGTCGGTGCAGCACACTTACCAGGTAAGAATGGTATTATTAATATGTTAATTAAGAAAGGATATACTGTAAAAGCTCTAGAATCTGAACAAACAGAATACAGTAAAAATGAAAAGAATAAGCTCGATAATTTATTTCTTGCTCCCAAATTATCACGTCATACTACACCCGATGGGTTTCTTAGCATAAAAAGTATTGACAAATTAAGAGAGTTCTCTTTTGGAAATCAGAAATATTATTTGGACCCTGATGTCACTAATGGTTCATACTTGACAATTAATAGAATAAATACCTTCGATTATTTGCCAAATGACTTAAGAATCTCATTGGATAAAATTGACAATTTACTTTATGAAGATATCCCTGGAGATATTATTAAAAAAGAAAAGATTACTGCACCCTATCCTGGAATAAGTATATTAAACAAAACTAAAAAGGGCGATTATCAAAAATATCATATCTATAAAACTCCATTAGAGATTGTAATCATAAAATTTGGCGGAAAAAGGGACTATGTTTTGAAATATGAAAAGGAAATTTTCAATTCTATAGTTTTTAAAAAAAATGATACAGAACATCGTAACATTTCACTTCCGAATCTTAAATACAAGGTGTTATTTCCAAACTATTATGTTTCCGATAATTTTGATAATTCGGGCAAAAAACTATTACAGGGTTTTGATAATGATGCTTATTATTTTCTTCTAGAATCACCTATTCAAGATATAAACTACACTGAAGATGATGCGTTCGAAGCAAAATATATACATGATGCATTTTATAAAAATTTAAAGACCGAACAAATTGAAGGTCACTTTAACAATAACAGTTATAAAAGCTACGAATCTTATGCGAACACCAAAAACGACTTATCCCTAAAAATACATCTCAAAACTATTGTTAAAGACGGAAGTTACTTCCTTCTTGGTTATGTTGGGAATAACCTCATTAAACAACAATCATTTTTTAAATCTTTTACCTATAAAAAAATAGACTATTCAAACTTCAAAAAGGTAGTGGACACATCATTACATTTTTCGGTTTATACCAACACAAAACAACCTACTCCCGAGTTCTATACCAGTTCAAATAGATTAAAAAAAGATTATGAAGAATCTATAAAACACACTTCATATAGCTCAAAATCCAATGAGAAAATATATATCAGAAGAACTAAATTTCATGATTTACAAATGTATCATAACCTTGATAGTCTTTGGTCTTCATTAGAGCGAAAAAGTTTGTATGATAATGGCGCTAAAAATAGCTATACGATTTCTAATAAGAATAAAAACAGCATAAATGAAACTTCAAGCTATAGTTTTTCCTTAACACATCCATCTAGTTCTAAAATTATTCTAACCAAAAACATTCTAAGAAAAGGTGTGCTTTTCGAGTTAAAAACTCTAATAGACTCCATTGCAAAGCCTTCTCTATTTATCGAAAATTTTTACAACTCATTTAGCCCTGTTGACTCTTTACTTGGTAAAGATGTTTTAAAAGATAAAACTACTGTTTTTTTCAAGGCCCTAAGAGAGAATGATAGCTTGGTGTTAAATTCTTATTCTAAGATTAAATTTAAACCTCATAATGCCGAGGAAATTATTGACGCTCTTGATCATTTCGACTTTCCAAAAGATAAAAATCACATAAAGTCCTACTTAGTAAGAGAATTATCTAAGTTAAAAAATAAAAATACCCCTTCTTTTTTAAAACAATTATATGTACAATCTTATTCTGACCCAAGAACACAAACTACTATTTTAAAAGCATTATTAAATCAAAAAAAAAAATCAACCTATAAATTATTTGCGGAGTTAATGGAGATCGATTTGCCATTAAGCTCTAGAGAGGTTAAGTCCATATTTGTCAATTATAAGGACTCTATAGAGCTTAAAAGGACGCTTTTTCCTAAACTATTAAATCACCTTTCTATTCAGGAATACAAAAATCCCATCTATAGTCTGTTAGCAAAAGTAAAAGATAGTGGTCTAATTAACCCTAAGGCTTATAAAGACTATAAATATCAAATCATCAAGGATGGAAAAATTCAAATAAAGCGAAGCTTAAGTAAAAACAAATTTGCTGCAAATTCCCTTACTCATGAATTATCAAATTATGTGAAACTTATATTTCCATATAGAAAGGAGAAATCGGCCATGCAATTCTTTGAGACATTATTAAATAGTGATGATGTCCAAGCGCTCTCAACATATTTTGTTTTGCTCAAGAAAGCTCAAGAAAAAACACCATTAAAATTATCGAAAAAGACCATAGATAATCTTGAGAATATATGGTTAACAATAGAAAAATTAGAATCGCAGGGCTTACTCGAAACGATTTCCGATAAAAAAATAACTCAAAAACAGTTTGTAAAATCTAAACTGATCTCTTTTATCGATTATGAAAAGGACAATGATTCCATTTCCTTTTTAGCTCAAAAAGAATTTAAAACAGATGACAATAAAGTCTATAATATCTACTTCTATAAATTAAAACAGAAGAAAAAATCCTATGGAAATTCTAACTACCTGCATTATTTGGTGTTTTCAAAAAACAAAGCCAATTCATTAACCTTGAAACATTATTTTAAGTCTGCTTACAGCGGAATTCCAATAGATCAAACCAAGACAGATGAGGAACAATTTCAAGACGTTATTAATCTGGCTAAGCATAAAACTAGAAAAAGGATAAATAATTCAGGCAACAGAAACACTTACTCCAATAATTTTTGAGTTAACTCGTCTAATTAAATGACCCTAATGTCCGAGAGAATATAAAATACCTCCAAGTAAATGCTGTCTAAAATCGGGCTCGCTATATGAGGTTTTGGTATGACCTCCACCAGTATAGAATGATCGTCCTCCATCAAATTCATGATACCATGCAATGGGATGATTTGCTCCATTTTCTCCTCCTTCATAAGACGTTTCATCAAGTTTCAAGAGTACATTAATATCTGGATTAATTGATTTATAATTATACCATTCGTCTTCACGCACGAAGTGCTCTGGAAGGTGTACACATGATGCATGTGTATTATTTACTTTAACAATACTCGCTTCAGTAATTTTAGGGTGACTCATAAAATAAGCCCCTACTAATTTTCCGTACCAAGGCCAGTCATATTCCGTATCGGCAGCCCCATGGATTCCCATATAACCACCGCCTTGTTTTATAAACTGCTCAAAGGCTTTTTGTTGATCTTCATTCAAAACATCCCCAGTAGTACTTAAAAATATAACCGCATCAAATTGCTTCAATTTATCAGCAGAGAATATAGTAGCATCTTCAGTATGACTAACATTAAAACCATGTTCAAGACCTAATGATTTGATACTAGCTACGCCAACCTCTATCGATCCATGCCTATAGCCCTCTGTTTTAGTAAAAACAAGCACCTCATCTTTAAGGCTACAAGAGATTAATGAGGTCATAAAAATTACAATAAACACATATTTCATAAGACTTAATTTATCGATTGAGTATATTTTTTTGGAGTCGTACCATACTTCTTTTTAAAGGCTGCAATAAAATGGCTTGATGTACTATACCCAACTTTTAGACCAACTTCATTGACATTATGTTCACCTGATTCTAATAATTTTCTCGCCACTTCCATTTTATAATCAAACAGAAAGCTATATACAGTATCTCCATATATATGCTTAAAGCCCTCTTTAAGTTTTTTTAAGTTCAAATCTATTTCATCTGCTAATTCCTGCAAACTAGGGGGCTCTGCCATTCTAGAGATTACAATATCCTTTGCTTTTCTAATTTTATCCACATTAGTTTCATCAACCAAAAACGGACATTGTTCAATATTTGCATCCTCACTTCTATTAAAATATAAACTCAAAAGCTCATAAGCTTTCCCTTTAAAATATAGATTCCGTATAGATTGATTCAGGTTGTAATTAATAATTTGGTTTAACACAATAGCCATTGATGGTGAAATTTTACCATCTTTATAATACTTCTTGCCTATATTCTCATCGCTCAAAAATGTAATATAATCGGCTTCCTGTGAAAATAAACCATGAAATTTTTTAATAGAAATCAGCACTGTTACTAACCATGAATTCCTGTTTATTTCAAGATTTATTGGAAGGTTTCGTTGTGGGTTATACAACAATATCGAGTTTTCTTCAACAATGTTAAGTACGTATCTTCCAGCATTAAAATTAAACTTAATAGACCCCTTTAGGGAAAAGTGAAATTGAATAAATTCACTATCTATATCTCTTTCAACAGCCTGAACCTCATCACTGTCATTGCGACATGTCAAAATTAAAAAACCAGGATCAACCTCAGTTTCCTCGAAGGCACCTTTAGCGACATTTTTTGTAGTATGCTTATCGATCTTTTTATGATTATTATTTAGATTCATTCTATATAAATTAGGTAAAAAGGCTTGATTCTAGGGTAAAAGTATGACTTTTATCATATAATATTAAAAAATATCTTTAAAAAACCACAAACGATACTAAAAGTTCCTTGAGCGTTATTTTTTTAGTATCTATCAATATATTTTTGCTTCCATAATTGAAAGATTGGAAATGAAGCAGTATAATATTTCTAAGGGAAACACCTTTTACTCCATTGGGTTGAGCTATAAAAAAGCAGATGCTGAAATTAGAGGACACTTTAGTCTCGATGATGCAACTAAGCTTACATTGTTAGAACAGGCGAAAGAAAACAACATAGAAAGCTTAATAGTAACTTCAACGTGTAACAGAACTGAGATTTACGGATTTGCACAACACCCTTTTCAACTGATCAAATTACTTTGTGACAACACAAAAGGCACTGTTGATGAATTTCAAAAAGTTGCTTATGTTTATAAAAATAAAGATGCAATCTCGCACATGTTTCGAGTTGGCTCAGGTTTAGACAGTCAAATCCTTGGTGATTTTGAAATTATAAGTCAGCTAAAAGTAAGTGCTAAAACATCAAAAAAACACAATTTATTAAATGCTTTTCTCGAACGTCTTATAAACTCAGTTATTCAGGCAAGCAAACGGATTAAAACAGAAACCGAAATCTCATCTGGTGCAACATCGGTGTCGTTTGCTTCTGTTCAGTATATTTTTGATAATGTTGAGGACATTTCTAATAAAAATATTTTGCTTTTTGGTACTGGTAAAATCGGAAGAAATACCTGTGAAAATCTGGTAAAGCATACCAAAAATGAGCATATTACTTTAATTAATAGGACTAAAAACAAGGCTGAAAAGATTGCTGGTAAGTTTAATTTAATCGTTAAAGATTATGCCGATTTACAGGAAGAGATCAATAATTCGGATATCCTAATCGTTGCAACTGGAGCACAAAACCCGACAGTTGACAAGCATATCATCCAAAATGAAAAATCCCTTTTAATTTTAGATTTATCCATTCCTAAAAACGTGAATCAAAACGTTGAGGAGTTGGATAATGTTTCTTTAGTTCATTTGGATTATTTATCGCAAGTCACCGATAAAACTTTAGAAAAAAGAAAGGCTCAAATTCCACTTGCTGAAGTCATTATAGAAGAAGTTAAAACCGAATTTAACAGTTGGTTAGAAACACGAAAGTTTGCTCCAACTATAAAAGCCTTAAAACATAAATTACTTGATTTTAAATCTGCAGAATTAGATGCCCAACGAAAAAAGATATCTAATTTCAACGAAGATCAGGCAGAATTAATTAGCAACAATATTATTCAAAAAATCACAAATCACTTTGCACATCATTTAAAGCATGATAACAGCTCTTCAGAAGAAAGTCTAGAGCTTATTAAAAAAGTGTTTCAGTTAGAATCAAAATCACATGTCTAAAATTATAAGAATTGGTACGCGCAATAGCGAATTAGCTCTATGGCAGGCAACTGCCGTACAACAAATGCTTGAAAAACTCGGTCACAAATCCGTTTTAGTTCCAGTAAAGTCTACAGGAGATTTAGTATTAAATAAACCCCTTTATGAATTAGGGATTACAGGTATCTTTACCAGAACTTTAGATATTGCAATGTTAAACGACGACATTGATATTGCAGTTCATTCTTTAAAAGATGTGCCTACGGTTTTACCAAAAGGCATTGTGCAAACTGCTGTTTTAAAACGCGGAAACATAAGGGATACACTCGTTTTCAAAAATAATGAAGAATTTTTGTCGCAACGTGATGCGGTGATCGCAACAGGAAGTTTACGACGAAGAGCACAATGGCTTAACAGGTTTCCAACCCATAATATAGTCGGGCTTCGCGGTAATGTAAATTCACGTTTACAAAAACTAGAAGATAGTGATTGGAATGGAGCCATTTTTGCTGCTGCTGGGATTGGTAGAATTGGGATTAGACCTGAAAATGCTATTAATTTAGAATGGATGATTCCTGCTCCTGCTCAAGGTGCAATTATGATCACTGCAATGGAAGACAATGAGGAAATCAAATCTATTTGTGCCGAATTAAATCATGAGGAAACTGAAATATGCACAGCCATTGAACGTGAGTTTTTAAATCGATTAGAAGGTGGTTGTACAGCTCCAATTGGAGCTATTGCTTATATAAAAGAAGAGCAAATTTCATTTCACGGCGTACTTCTAAGCTCTGATGGAACAAAAAAGATTGAAGTAAAGCGTGTTGAAAAACTAGGAGAACATCATAATATAGCAGCCTATTGTGCCGACTATGTTATAGAGCGTGGTGGTAAGCGTTTGATGGACAATATTAAAAATACTGATACAAAAGTAAACGTGTTCTCTACGAAAGCGCTTACTAATGCACAATCTGAATTGTTTCATAACGATATAAAAGTTGATAGTGCCGATTTTATTCAAATCGCAACAAACAGGATAAAGCCTTTCTTATTAAAAGCGGAGATAAAAAATGTAATTATCACCAGTAAAAATGCTGTGGAATCTCTTATTACAAATATTTCTGCCGACAAATTAAACTTTGAAAACATTTATTGTGTTGGTCGACGAACTAAACGATTGGTAGAACAAAAAATTGGAAAAGTCACACATTCTGAACCCAATGCTAAAAAGCTTGCCGAGTATTTAGTAGACTATATAGACGGAACAGAGGTTACTTATTTTTGTAGTGACTTACGACTAGATGATCTTCCAAACATTCTAACAAAAAATAATATTACCGTTAACGAAATTGATGCTTATAGCACTAAAGATGCAGCTGTAAAAATTGATGAAAAAGCGGAAGGTGTTATGTTTTATAGCCCATCAACAGTCAAGAGTTATCTCACGCAAAATAAAGCAGAAAAAATTGCATTTTGTATCGGAGAAACAACAGCCACAGAAGCAAAAAAGAGCTTTAAAGATGTAAGAGTTGCAAAACTTCCTACTGTTGAAAGTGTTATTGAATTAGTAAACATGAATTATATATAAACAGAAATCTCATAGGGTTTAAACCCTGAATGATTTAACGTTAAATTAAAAGAATCCCGTTTTCACGGAACATAGATATGACAAAAAACGATTTATTTCTAAGAGCATTAAAAGGAGAAACTGTAGACCGTCCGCCAGTTTGGATGATGCGACAAGCAGGGCGTTATTTACCTGAATTTATTGCAATTCGTGAAAAATACGATTTTTTCACACGCTGCCGTACTCCAGAATTGGCAAGTGAAATTACCGTTCAGCCAATTCGTCGTTATGGAATGGATGCCGCTATTTTATTTAGCGATATCCTTGTAATTCCTCAAGCGATGAATATTGAGGTGCAAATGAAACCTAATTTCGGACCTTATTTACCTAATCCTGTTAGAGATCAAAAAGGGGTTGATAATGTAATTGTTCCCGATGTAAATGTCGAGTTAGATTATGTATATCAAGCCATTAAAGCGACCAAAGAGCTACTAAACGATGATATTCCTTTAATTGGTTTTGCTGGTTCACCATGGACTATTTTATGTTATGTTGTTCAAGGACAAGGGAGCAAGAACTTTGATAAAGCCAAAGAATTTTGTTTTACAAACCCTATTGCAGCACATCAATTATTACAAAAAATCACCGATACAACCATTGCATATTTAAAAGCGAAAGTGAATGCTGGAGTGAATGCTGTTCAAGTTTTTGATTCTTGGGGCGGGATGTTATCTCCAACCGATTATCAAGAATTCTCTTGGCAATATATCAATCAAATTATTGAAGCATTAAAAGATGATGCTCCCGTAATTGCCTTTGGAAAAGGCTGTTGGTTTGCTTTGGGAGATATGGCAAAATCTAATGCGTCTGCATTAGGTGTCGATTGGACTTGCTCTGCTCAAAACGCACGTTATTTATCTGGAGGAAACATTACTCTTCAAGGAAATTTTGATCCTTCAAGATTATTATCTCCACCTGCAGAAATTAAAAAAATGGTTCACCAAATGATTAACGAATTTGGTAAGGATAAGTATATTGTTAATCTAGGACATGGTATTTTACCAAACATCCCTTTAGATCATGCCAAGGCATTTGTTGACGCAGTAAAAGAATACTCTGTTTAACTAGAGTTTAAACGAAAAGACCCGTCAGGTTTTAAAACCTGACGGGTCTATAAAATAAGATGGTCAAAGATATATATCGTGGAATAAAAGCTTATGCTGGTGCTTTTGAATTAATTTCAAAGCTCAAATTATGGCATTATTTCTCTATTCCTATAGCGATTAGTTTACTTACTGCCACTGCCATAGGTCTCACTGCTTATGGATTATCTGATAATTTAGGACTCTTAATTTCCAAAGCTTGGATTTGGGAATGGGGTAAAGAAACGTTTACAACTATTAGTAGCATTATTAGTGGTATACTAATAATTGCCATTGGACTTGTGTTCTATAAGCATATTATCATGGCGCTATCGGCACCATTTATGAGTCCTGTTTCTGAAAAAATAGAAGCCCATTTGATAGGGAAATCACTACCACACAGAAACACATCATTTCATCAACAATTATGGCGAGGGATTCGTATCAATGTTAGAAATCTTTTTATGGAACTAGGGTTAACCCTAGTCATATTAATCATAAGTTTTATTCCAATAATTGGATGGATTACCTCTTTATTATTATTTGTGGTACAAGCCTATTATGCTGGGTTTGGTAATATGGATTACACCTTAGAACGCCATTATAAATACAAGGACAGTTTAGATTTTGTACGCAACCATCGTGGCACTGCAATAGGTAATGGTATTGTATTTATGCTGTTTCTTTTAATTCCTATAATTGGGGTTGTATTAGTATTACCTTTATCGGTAACAGCAGCAACGGTTAAAACTGTTGAATTGCTTAATGCCGAAAAATCAGAAATCAGTACTAACACTATTTAAGCACGTTTATATTATGCCACACTTTGTAATTGATTGCTCACTGCATATTCTTGAATTACAAGAACCAGATACAATTACACGAGAAGTTCATCAAGCCGCAAACAATACTGGTTTGTTTGATGAAGCAGATATTAAAGTCCGTTTAAATCCTTTTAAAGAACACTATTTAGTCGGTGGTAATAAAGGTGATTTCATACATGTTTTTGCTAATATTATGGAAGGACGTACTACAGCACAAAAAGCAAATCTATCGAAAGCAATAGTATCAAAATTAAAATCAATGTTTCCTGAGATTTCATTTATAGCCATTAATGTTAATGATTTTGAAAAGGCGACATATTGTAATA
>Ga0105356_10004729_pt1 | contig 13097 bp, 14 predicted proteins | sample GOMGulsemesocosm_3_FD_83502 | JGI IMG/M metagenome (GOLD analysis project Ga0105356, IMG submission 83502) | Methane-oxidizing microbial communities from mesocosms in the Gulf of Mexico - GOM9D Gulf of Mexico | ecosystem: Environmental > Aquatic > Marine > Cold seeps | place: Gulf of Mexico...
ATAGTGCCCACGTTAGTAATTGCATTAATGACTTCGCTATCAATGCGCTCGTCGCGGTAGCCTAAAATAATAGGGCCGTAAGCGAGACGAAAATCAGTAAAAGTTTGCTCATCACAGTCAGTGATTGTGCAGCCTTTCATGCTGCTCAAAAATACAGTATTTTCTTCGCCCCAATATCGGTAGCTGTCTGCAACGCCCATTGGCATGTTTTGGTGAGCGCGTTTTAACATAACGCTACTATTGGTTTTTTGCGGTTTGTTCATCAGATTCTCGTGGTCAAAACTAAAGGGGTAGAACTCGATAAAAATTGAGCATCGAATTTTTGGCGATTTTAGTGGGTTGATAAAAAACTATCAACCCAGATAGTAAAAGATGAGAACTAGAACGATTTTTCCGTTAAAAATCTTTACATATAATCAGCTTTAATTGTCTGTGATTAATTGCTGAACCACGTCTTGCAAGTGAGCCGCACTGGCTTCTTTTGCTGGAATTGGTTCATCAACAACTAATTGAACACGTGACCAAAAACGGCGAGGTTTGGTGGTTAATGCATGGCCACCTTTATGACTGAAAAATGATCCCCATAAGCCAATCAGTGCCATCGGAATAACAGGCACAGGATTATTACCTAAGATTTTTTCGATGCCAGCTCTAAAATCGTTTAATTGACCGTCTTTGGTTATTTTTCCTTCGGGGAAAATACAAATTAGTTCGCCGTTATCGAGTTCGTTTTTTATCTTTTCAAAGGCTTGATTATAAACATCGATATCTTGTTTAGGTGAACAAATAGGAATGGTTTTTGCCCATTTGAAAACAAACTTTAAGCCAGGCATGTTGGCAATGGTTTTATCCATCACAAAACGTACGGGGCGACGTGAGATACCTGCAATAAGCAGGGCATCTACAAAGCTTACGTGGTTACATACTAAAACGGCGGCTCCTTCTTGAGGGATATTGATCATGCCGCGATGCTTAACTCGGTACATCGTGTGGCTAATAATCCAAATAATAAAGCGCAATACAAATTCAGTGACTTGCCAATAGATGTAACCAGCAACCAGTAAGTTAGCTATGCCCAACACCAGAAAATATTCAGCAATGCTCAGTTCTAATACAGACAATAAAACAATGGCGATTACGGCGCTAAGTACCATAAATAAGGCGTTGAACACATTATTTGCTGCAATGATTTGTGCGCGGCACTTGTCGTCACCTCGCGTTTGAATCAAGGCATTTAACGGCACCACATAGATACCACTAAAAACGGCAAGCAATAATAAATCAGCAAGTAAGCGATAGTTTTCACTGTAACTCACAAAGTCCATAGCGCTCATGTTGTCGACCACGATTAGTGATTGCGCTGCAAAGTAAAGATCGATACCAAACACACTAATACCGATTGAGCCGATAGGAATAATACCTAGTTCGATAGTGTGACCAGACAAGCGCTCACACAATATAGACCCTAGACCAACACCAAATGAGAATACCACTAATAACAAGGTGACCAGCTGCGTATTCCCACCAAGATTACTCAGTGCAAATGCTGGAAACTGTGTTAGATAACCGGCGCCTAGGAACCAAAACCAACTGATTGCTAATATGGATAAGAACAAAGCACGATCTTGCTTAATCTGGCTAACCGTTTGTTTAATGCTAGTAATGGGATTGAAGTTGACTTTAAGTGAAGGGTTATTTGCTGGCGCATTAGGAATTGAGCGGCTGGCTAAATATCCTAAAGCAGCAAAAGCCACTACGGCAACGGCGACAATAATTAAAGCCTGTTCAAACTCAAACAACAAACCCGCTAAAATAGTTCCGCCTAAAATCGCAATAAAGGTGCCCATTTCTATTAAACCGTTACCACCAACCAGCTCACTTTTGTCTAAATGTTGGGGTAATAATGAGAACTTAACTGGCCCAAAAAAGGCAGATTGCGTGCCCATGAGAAATAACACCACAAGCATGACTGTTGTTTGTTCCCACACAAGCGCTAAACCGCCAATGCACATGATGGCAATTTCGGCGAGTTTTATGATTCTTATTAGGCTTGATTTCTCGTATTTATCAGCAATTTGGCCACCAATTGCAGAGAACAAAAAGAACGGGAGAATAAATAGTCCGGCAGCGATATTCGTCAGTAAACTCGATTGTTGTTGATCACCAATTGCAAACAACGCGATGAACAATAACAGCGTATTTTTATAAAGGTTATCATTAAAAGCGCCCAGTGCCTGAGTAACGAAATAAGGCAGGAAGCGGCGTTGTGAAAACAATGAAAACTGACTTTCAGATGACATATTTAACTCTCTAGCTAAAACAATTTATGGCGTTAGTATTCCTTAATTACTGAGAAATTAATAGTTTAGAGAGCACTAATCGTATATGTCTGTGAAAGGTATCAAAATATGGTACTTGGTGTATTATTCAAAGGGATCGCTAACTGACATGTTTCTAGTCAATCAAATGGATGTAATAGATATGGCACACAAAATTTTTATTAGCATTGGAGTAGTGATCATGACTTTAGTGGGAGTTCTGGTGTACAGCACTGCTGATGAACCAGTATTAATAAAGTCGGATGAAGAGGCTAAATTAAAAGTATCACAACATAATAAATTGTCAGTAGACCATGAAGCAACGAAGGCTAATTTATCAAACGTCACCATTATAGACTCTACAAATGACACTCTAGATGACGCTGAAATCAGCCATGCTCATAAAAGTGTTAATGGCTTTACCAAAGTAGGCTCTGTGATGCTAGACACGACACATTATGACGCCATTATGGCAAGGCTACTTTTAGAGGAAGCATCATTTACTTTTTTAAGTTCAAGGTATTGGGTCGAATATTTAGGTTTGAATGACCAAGGGGATATTCTCTTTAAGATCTATGATCTTATGGGAGGTTTTTCAGATCGTGAACAACAGCGCATAGAGTTAGCTTTCTATTATGATATTGAGCATTTGTTTGATAATGAAGAATATGGAACGAGTAGCCCTGAAAATGAAAATATTGTTAGCACAGTCATAGAAAATATCACAAACGAGTCACCACTAATTACGGTTTGTACGCAAATAAAATGCATGTTTATATTTGATCAAACTAAGCATCCCACAATCGATATAGATAAAGTGACTAATGACATCATTGTAAAGCTGACTAAACCAGGTAAGAAATGCAGTCGAGGCCGTAAAGTAGGCCCTCGTGGTCGTCAATACGTTGTCATTAATTGTGTTAAAGCATTTAAAGAATAATTATTCTTCATTTGCTATGTGAGGCCCTGCTCCTTGCTCACTTAATACATCTTTAGGGTTTACTAGGCGGCATCGCTCTAATGACAGGCAGCCACAGCCGATGCAAGTGTCCATGTTGTTTTTGAGATCGGTTAATAGCGCTATACGATGCTCCAATTGCGTACGCCAAGCGTTAGAAAGGCGCGTCCAATCCTTAACACTAACCTTTTTACTGTTAGGCAATGTGGCTAAGGCCGATTTAATTTCTTGTAGCCCAATACCTGATTCTTGGGCAATACGAATCACCGAAATTATCCGCAACACATCACGAGTAAAGCGCCGATGGTTACTCTTATCTCTAAAAGAAGAGATTAAGCCTTTGCCTTCGTAAAAGTGAATGGTGGACACCGCCACTCCTGCACGTTTTGATACTTCACCGACCGATAACTCTTCTTTCATTGGCATGATTATATTTTCTTAAATTGATTATTGACCTCAAGTATAGTTGAGGCTCTAGCATGCCTGCAAATTATTTAGTTAAGCCGCGATTAGCCAACTAAATCTATAAACACTCAAAAGAGAGTAAGGACAACAGAATGAAAATTGCAATTATACTGGGAACATCAAGACACGACAGTAATACGAGAGCGTTTGTAGATGAGTTCATAACGCGCTCAGGCGCCACATTATTTGACTTATCCAATTATGATATTTCTTTTTATGATTACGAACACAAAAATAGTCATGATGATTTTCTGCCGATAATTGGCGAACTCACCAGCTTCGATCATATTGTATTTGCCTCACCACTTTACTGGTACAGCGTATCGGCCCAGCTCAAAGTGTTTATTGATCGCTTGTCTGATTTACTGACGATTGAGAAAGACTTAGGCCGTCAGCTAAAAGGAAAATCATTATCTCTGTTATCAACAGGGCACGATGAAGAGTGCCCTGAGTGCTTTATTACGCCGATTGAGGAAACTGTAAAATATATGCATATTGAATTTACAGGGTGTGATTATGTGTCGATAAACTCAAAAGCAGATTTAGTCAAGCTTGCTAACGCTGCAGACATAGCATTCAAGCAAATCCAAAAGTGATGATAGCGGTTTTATCTCAAGATAAAAGTGAGTGTGGCCGAATCTTTACATCAAAGTAAATTACTGAGTTTCTTGAGTAGGTTACAAACCTTGGTAGTTCTTTTAAAACGTTGTATATTCGAGCGCATAAATTAAAAAACAGGATAGTTTTCGATGAAAAAAACAGCTTTATTTCTTGCCCTTGGCTTATTGGCAAGTAGTCATCAAGTGCTCGCTCAAACTGATACTTCGAGTTATGCATGGGTTCAATTTGAAACTTTTCTCGATGTTTCTAAAAAAATAGGGGCACGTTTGGCAGGGACCAAGCAAGAACGTGAGATGGCTGATTGGTTAACCCAGCAATGGACAAAGCAAGGCTATCAAGTTAAAACATTACCTTTTGAGTATAAAACCAGAAAGGGAGTGGCTAAATCGACGAACTTAGTGGTTGATATTCCTGGGGAATCAAAACAAGTATTAGTTGTTGGCGCACATTATGATTCTACAGGCGCAAAAAAGGGCTCATTGGGTAGTTTAGACAATGGCTCTGGCATGATCGCTTTATTAGCACTAGCTAATGACCTAAAAGGTAAAAAATTACCTTTTAGTGTGCGTTTAATTGCATTTGGCGCTGAAGAAAATGGCCTGAGAGGCTCAAAAGCCTATGTAAATCGCGCTGATAAGCCCCTTGAAAATGTCGTCGCTATGATCAATTTAGATACCATCATTGGCGGTGACAAATTGTATGTGCACAGTCCACTCACTAAGCCTTACAAGTGTGATTATGTTAAAGACGCTAACTTTGAAAGTTCACCGCAATTACGAGAAAGCCTGCGCGCGGTCTCAACGCGATTATACGGTGATAAAGCTCACTTGTTACATGAGGCATTTAAAGGTTATCCGCAAGGTGAGACAGGTAGTTGGTCAGATCATGCCCCTTTCGCATGTAACGGCATTAAAACGGCTTATTTAGAAGCAACTAACTTTGCCATTGCAGGTAAAGGGGGCAACGATGGTTACTCACAAATTGCCGATAAAGAATATTGGACGTGTTTTGATGACAAAGCCATTGGTGCCTGTGATCGCAAAAAAGAAAAGCAATGGGGCGAAATTTGGCATACCAAATTTGATCACCCAGACTACTTGCTACCCAAGCTAGCCCCACGCTTAAAATCACAACTTAATCAAAATGTTAACGTTTTGGCTAGCTTTGTTTTAGAAGCGGATAAATGGATTAAATAATCCATAATAGACCACGAAATTGATCAAGGATGATCAGTTTCACTGAAATTTGACTTACCCAGTTAATTAACTACACTGCTAATAACTTATGTTATGGATAACAAAACAATGAACTATCTCTTCGCTTTATCTTCTAGCCACTATCTTCATAGCCCCGTTTTCAACGCCATTTTTGGTACTCGATCATGAGTAATAAAAAAGAATATAAACAATGTCGATTTTGCTGTGAAGACATTGTTAATGAATCAATGCTGTGTAGGTTTTGCCTAAAAGAGCAACGAAACTTTTGGTAGAAAGGGGACAACTGGTTCAGTCTTGTACCCCTTGCCGCTTATTTTTCACTGTTTATAGTTATATCTGGAGGGTTTGCTCCCAATTTTTCTAATTATGTTGAAGATTTAACAACACAACAAGTGAACGTTGTAGAGTTAAGTGAAAATGAATATGCCGTCGTTTTTAGTATTAAAAATAACAGTAACAAAAAATGGCATGATTTAACTTATCAATTGATTGGCAGTAACAACATTGATGAAGTTATTCTTACGCAAGAAGGTGATGATTCTATATGGCTTATTCAGCCCAACTCTCACGCGTTTTTAACCATAAAAATGAATAGGAAGCCGTTGAATGCATCATGGAAACTCTTAATAAGAAATTTGGAAAGTAGTTAACGGCATACACCAAAAAATGTATTTCTAATTCACGGAAAAGGACTGGATGTGAACAATAAAACGCTTAAAAAATATATGAGTTTTAGTGGTGTTATCTCTACATTGCTGCCATTACTTAGCATCGCTCTGCTAATGAACCTAACGGGATTTTTTGAATCAAACTATGATGAATATAGAGATAAATTTTCAATAGAATTGGTTGCAGTGAATGATATAGATGATTCGGATATAGTGACCATCACATATAGAGTAACCAACAACAGTTGGCGCGATTGGCAATGGATAAACTACCAAGTGTTACATAAAAATAACGATAAAATAGTCTATTCAAGTAATAGTATTATTCCTGACTGGAAGATTGATGCCGGAGAGCAAACACTATTGACAGTTGAAGTTGAGAAACTTCCCAATATCACAGCTTTCGATTTAACCGTTCAAGACTTAAGAAATAGCATTCGGTTCTCTTTGTAAAATTAAATTTTGTATCTAAGGAAAGATAAATATGACCTCTCAAAGTATTAGAAAATGCTCACATTGTGTGGCTGAAATACCCAAAGTCGCCACTGTATGTTCTCACTGTCGTCGAGATCAGAATGAAAGTTGGTACAAAAAAGTAGGGGGAGCTAGAATCCCATTGATACTTTCAGTATTAATCTTTGTTGCATTTAATTACGGTTTATTCGAAAAGAATTATTCAAATTATAATGAAGATTTTGATATCAAACAGGAGAATATAATTTCACTGAACGACATTGATAAGCGAGTGGTGTTTAAAATAAATAATAACTCTAACGTGATGTGGAAGAAGCTAGCTTATCAAGTGATAACAAAACATGATGGCAAGGTTGTTGATGTTGAAAGTAGAAAATCAAATTACTGGGCTATCCAACCTCATTCATCTTCTTACATAACCGTTGAAACTTACGCTAAGCACCCCAATACAACATGGGAATTTGTTATTACAGGCTTGTCGTCTGGTAAATAACAATAAAAACAAAGGGCGAAATTAATCAATAGCACCCTCTTTTTGGGCCTTTTTACGATGATTCGTTTGTCATTGATAAAAGATTCGCTTGAGGTAATTGTGCTATCAAATTATTCAAGTTAATTTATTTTTATCCGATCAAAATGATAAATGAGTCAGAAAGCGTGGCGTGCTTTCTTATAACCTCTCATTTTTCGCTATTACAGTAGCTACCGTTGAAGGCCCTATTGTACTAAACACCCAACCATTGATTAAATTCAGCTGTGCGTTTTTGGCTGGTTTTTAAGATGAGATCGCTAGCATTGAGATGAATAGCCAAGGTGTTTTTGCAATAGCGCTCTAATTTGTCGATATAACTTAATTGAATTATCTCACTACGATTAATTCTAAAAAACTGCTGAGGGTCTAGTGTTGATTCAATTGCGACAAAGGAAGTGTACGGCATAATGTGACGTTTATTATCTCTATCAAAGGCGAAAATGATGCCACTGTTAGATTGGAAGTAGACAATATCGTCGGTATTTACAAAGTAGATACTTTGCTGTGACTTTATCGAGAATCGTTTTTTAAATGTATTTTCTTGTGCTGAATTATTAGCAATAACACTTAATTTAGTCAGTAAATCAGTGTATTTGGCATCATTAACGGGATTTAACGCTAAGTATTTTTGCCAGGCGTGATCAAACCTTTCAAAGCTGTACGGTTTGAGCAAATACTCAATACCATTTGTTTGAAAAGCATCCATTAAAAACCTGTCGTAGGCAGTCGAAAATATAATGGGGCAAGCGACCGTTACTTGAGAAAAAACCTCGAAAACATTGCCATCCCTTAATTCTATATCAGCAAAAATAATATCAATTTCTGTTGGGGTATTAAGTAATGAAACTGCTTCATTAACGGTGTCTATTTCTGCAATAATAATATACTCAGGACACACTTTGGTAATGAAACGTTTAAGCTTTTTTATGGCTAACGCTTCATCTTCTATAATTAGTATTTTTTTCATAATTCCACCACTTCATTCGTTTGCTTAATCAAAGGCAATGTCACAGTGAAACTGCTTTGTGTATCGAATATCTCGATATCTTGTTTTGTTAATAGCATAAATTGTTCTGCTAAGTTAGCTAAAGCTCGGCCGTTGGTTTTTTTCGTGCTTTTTCGGTTTTGTTGAGGCAGTTTGTTATTACTAACTTTAATATTATCGGTGATTAAAATCTCAATATATACCGGAGACTTAGGGGTCCCCAAATTATGCTCAATGGCATTTTCTATTAATAGTTGTAAACAAAAAGGCGGTACTAACAGTTCTGCTTCAGTGAATTTGTGCCTTATCTCTAAAAAATAGCTATCAGTATATTTATATTGCATCAGTGTAAAATAATGTTTAATCAGCTGTAGTTCTTCAGTTATGGGCTGTAGTTTTTGTTCTGAAGTGGATAAAGAATATCGATATAGTTCTGAGAAATGATTGAGAAACTCGCTTGCTTTGTCTTTATCATCTTCAATAAGCTGATCTAAAGCGTTTAAATTGTTAAATAAAAAGTGAGGATTTAATTGTGCTTTAAGCTGTTGTATCTTGCTCTGGGTCAGGGCGCTGTTGTACTTCTCAATTTTATCACGATAACTTGATACCTCTTTTGCATAGATATAACTTAAATATAGAGTACCAAACAGAGTAAATTCAATTAATCGCGATAAATTAACTTTAAGCGTAGTGTAGCTGTTAAAGTTTCGAGCAATATGAGTATTTATATTATCGATGTAAAAACCATAAGCAAGTGATATCAAAAAAGAAAAAGCATTCATGATTACAAGGTATAACAGCAGCGATGTTGCAAAAATAGTTAGGTTGTTTTGTATGTTGGCCGGAGTACTTTTTTCAACTGCATGTAAGTATCTTCGAGTTTGTTTTACGAAGATAAATATTATTAACGCCCCGATAAATGTTGCAACTGGAGCATCAGGTTCAAAAATTTTAAAGCTGATGTTATTGCGAGCAAGCCGTGAGTAAATAACTAGTAGGTAGCTTAAAATAAAAGTAAATAATAAAAGATACCTGTGGTTATTTATTCTTGTGGAGACTTCTGATAAATAATGTTTGATTGATCTGTTCCTTATTCCGTTAATACGGTGGAATAGCCAGTAACGTTACATTTAAAGTCACTGGCTTAATAGTTATTTAGTTGTTGGCCAAGAGCTTTTTAGTTCGCCATTATCACCGTATATCTCAAATTTAGCTTGGTCATTTTTATCGACATAAAACATTCCCCTAATTGAACCATCTTTGCCAAATAGAAATAAGCCATTATTTTCACTGCGAGTTTTACCCAGCATTACTCTTGTTGAAGAGCCAATCAATCCTTGTTTTTCATATTCATCATATTTTTGTTTACGCAATTTTTTATCATTTATAGCACGAATTTCAGCCATTATTCTTGCTGTTGATTCTTGAGTTTCATTTTCAGCTCTATCATTGAATACTAATGAGCTCGATACGATTCTTTTGCCATTTCTTTCAATATCTGTGTTGATTAATTGCATGACTTGGTCGCCACCATATTGATCATAAGTTAACGAAAGCCCTGAGCTGTGACCTTGTTCGTTTTTACGACCATCGTAAATAAAACCACCTGCTTCAATGCCATCTTCATTATAAAATAACATGCCAGATCGTTTTTTTCTTTTCTCATTGGTCGGGCGATCATTAATAATTTCTTTTCCATTTGGAAATTTATCTACATTAGTAATAATCATCTTTACTGTGCCATCAGGCTCAATAATATTGATGCGTTCGACATCAATACTCGCAAATTTATTGTGATTGTTATTGCTAAAACCTGTTGTGGTCAACTGTACGATGGCTGCAACAGAGCTAACTGCAAAGGTACGTAGAAACATTAATTCTTTATTTAAATTTTTCATCATTACTTCTTATAAGTTATTAGGTTGGCTGAGTGGTCATGATACGGTTCAAACACAGCCAATCTACAACAACACAGCGAGCGCAGGAAAAGTTCGCGTGAATGCAGGAAATAGCGTGATGATGATAGTTATGGGATAGGTATTTACACTGTCGACATTAAATCTTAATTATGAAAGTAATGGGCAAAGTGAGTAGGAGGCACATTTCCTCTCTAATAAAGAGAGGGCAGCTAGCAATATTAATTGTTCTGCTAATTGAGGTTTTTCTGGTTAATCGATGAATGATATAGTCAAATTCGGCTTTGTTTTTTTAAATTAAATAACAAAACCGAATTGGAAAATTGCTTAATCTGGACGATGTGCTTTTGATGTTGTCGCCTTAATTAAATAGGCATATTTACTGACATCTGAGTTATCGATGTGGATGGTTGATTCTTGATCGAACATCACTGTTAGTTTGGGCGTAGCAATGGTTTTAGGGCTCGATTGGGTAGACTCCACTAATTCATACTCTATAAATACTGCGTTACCTACATCCTTTGCTTTGAAATTTAAAGTAATGTCCTCGCCAATTTTAAGAGTCGATTTTTCATTAAAATCTACCCAAACTTTCACTATAGAATCGGTTGAATCAGCTAAAGCACCTTGTTTGTTGTTAGTGACATTGATATTGAAATCAATAAGCGCACCCAGCTGCTTTTGTTCACTGCTCAACGATGATTTTTTATCGGTACTTGTTGCTGTGGCTAGTGTGTTCCACGACATGGTTGTTACAGCGGATAATGCGATGAGTGAATAGCTTAGTTTTTTTCTTAAAGTCATTTTTCTGTGCTCCTTGAGTAGTTTAATTCGTGCAATATTGTTGGTCATATTTGAGGTGGCACCACACACAACATTGGGTTGTGAACGATGCTGCGAAGATAAAATTAGTGTGGCTAAATCTTCAATGTAGTTAGCTTTTCCATAGGAGTTACTGGCGTGTTCATCACATCTGGTTTCTATGAAAAACCTATTTAGGTTGATGAGCTTAGCCATCAGTGGATTCCACCAAAATAGGCATTGTGTTAGCTCTAACAATAACAACCGAAGGTTATCTTTATTCTTTGAATGTTGTTTCTCGTGAGCAATAATTAATGCCTGGTGTTTAGGGTTTTCAACGTGTTGAGAAATAATTATGACGGGATTTAGAATTCCTAATAATAAGCCACTCGATGTTTGAGTTGATGAATAAATGGGAATCTGGTGACTTGTGCTGAGAGCGTCTAAAAGTGTTAACGAAGGGTCATTTAAAATGTGACGGCGCCATTTTATTGAGTCAATGATTCTGGTGATAAAAACAATGATCCCAATCCCTATGAGAGACCCAAAAATGCTATTGAGCCAAAAATCAATATCTAACAAATTTTGGTGTTCGTTATAAGCATTAGCAGCAGAACTTAATTGAGAAAAAGCTAAAATTATTGGTTCTGCTAAAACTGTTTGTGGCACTAGCTGGGCGAGCAATGAATAAGGAATAAACCATGCTGCTATTGCAAAAAACGATAAATAATAATTGGCATTACTGGTGCCTTTGCCTAACTTAATCAGCGTCAAAGCAACACAAGAAATAACAATACTTATGTAGAGGTAGTTTGCCATTTACTTCAGATCCTTCTTTCTCTCTTTTAAAACGGATTCTAAATATTCAATGTCTTCTAAGTTAAGCTCCTCTTGTTCTAATATGTGCGCTGCCAATGGGCGGCTCTTTCCCAAAAATACTCGGTTGATAAAGTCTTTAATTAACGGGGTTCGCACGCTATTTTTTTCAGTAATCGCTGAATAAAAAATGGTTCGACCTTCGCATCGATTGCGCTCAATAGACTGCTTTATCTCTAACCTATCAATGATAGTTTTTACGGTGGAATATTTAACGTTTCGGCGTTGCTCGATAATTTTATGGATTTGTGGTGCGGTGGCTTCTTTGATTTCCCAAAATAATTGCATGACTTCAAGTTCAAAATCTGACAATGACATATGTATTTTCTCTATTAGTATCTCTACGTGTGTAGTTATACTATATCTACACGTGTAGATATGCAATGGTTTTTTAATATCAATGCCATTAATGATGTGATCTTGTTGTGCGAGTAAGTAATTAACCAGTATAAGGCGCTCAAAGTGCCGTATTAAATGGAATCAGTATGCTATATCAGTGTGCTAGTTTTTTGAGGAGAGGAATTTAGGTTTGCATAGAAAGGGCGTGATCACATTGACTTGGCCCTTTGATTAATAAGGTTGTTGGTTTTCTAGCTACTAAACTCTGTAATATGCCAGAGCTCACCAGAGGGTCCCCATAGGTAGATGATTTTACCCCAGGGTTGTGATTGAATTGGCTCATGCTTGATATCAAACCCATCTAGCGCCAATATATTTTTCAATGCATCGTTAATATCTAACACAGAGAGTTGAAGCATTAAATTTTTAGCTAGCTCTTCGTTATAGAATCTTTGCAAGAAGAAAGAACAATCACCGTTTTGAAATAACGTTAAATCATCGGAAACATAATCCATCTCAAAGCCTAGTTTCTGATAAAAGGATTTAGATATTTCGTAATCCTTGCTCGGGATAAAAACTCTAATATCATCAACTTCCATTGCATTCACCTTTTCAATTAACGAGGCTGTAGAATTGATCATAAACAGCCTACTATTTTATAAATACAGAGCCTATTTGAGTTCGTTCATACTTGCAATCTATTAAAGGGGCAATGAATTATAAAGAGAGCAAGGAAAGTCAAAACAAGTTGCTTCACAGGCCTCAAAGTAATAATTATTCTCTACTCATTGTTAATTTAGAAGGATCGTCAGTTGCAATATAAACTCCCCGATACACCATATCGCCATTCTTGCTTGGGGAGAAATTAGAAAATGAATGGTTTTTACTAAAGCTTCTTATTTGATGTAATTGCTTTTTTGTCGTTTG
>Ga0105356_10004732_pt1 | contig 13092 bp, 12 predicted proteins | sample GOMGulsemesocosm_3_FD_83502 | JGI IMG/M metagenome (GOLD analysis project Ga0105356, IMG submission 83502) | Methane-oxidizing microbial communities from mesocosms in the Gulf of Mexico - GOM9D Gulf of Mexico | ecosystem: Environmental > Aquatic > Marine > Cold seeps | place: Gulf of Mexico...
ATGCGTGTGGTTGTGCCTGACATGAAAGCTTACGACCGATTTTATAAAGAGCTTATCACTCGAGTAGACTTTTCTGACATTAGCTCTAGCTTTGCCATGGAAGAAATTAAATATACTACGGCCTTACCTGTAGATTACATCTAACAACAAAACATCGATAAGATAAAGAGACTTATTGATATGATGGGCTCATTTAGTTTTTAGATAATAAACACAGGTTAGGAGTACATCAGCCAGCTGTATGACTCTTAGGCTAGCTGATCTTTGATCCCTAAAATTGGGCTGTAACATTCAGGTAATAGCCATCCGATTCTACTTCCCCTTTACTGCTATCATGTGAGTGATAACCTACTTGTACAGAGTAGTTATTATTAATGAAGTAACTGGCTCCTAGAGCATAGAAATCATCATCACCATAAGAAGCCGATAGAGATGTTTGTGGATTAAAGTAATAACTCGCATAAATATCCCAGTTATCATCTGCATAATCATAGTCACCATTCATAATAGTGTAATTACCACCAAGCGCTAAATAACTATCCTCATTTAACCTCATAAAGTAACGAGATGAGAGCTGGTGGATATCAAAGTCTTCATCAACATTATAACTAAAGCCAATATAGTCAGTACCTGCTAGTTGCCAATTATAACTGGCGCTATAGCTAAAGTAATCATCGCCATCTCCGCCATCAATATAATCAGCACGGATAACAAGATCATCAGAGAGTAAATAACCTAATGATGCAGAATAATAGCTAGTACTTGCATCAGATGAATATTCGCTGTAATCATCCTTTGATTGATAGTGCATGTAGCCAGCACCAAGGATGAAATTATGGCTAATCCATTCACCTCCGATCATTATTGCATCGTTACTAGTGTCTAACTTCCCTGAATGGCCTTTATAATCAGATGAGTATTCACTACTGCTCTTTTGTGCATGGGCATATATGCTGCTGCTGGTATTAATGTAATCAAATTCATTTAACGGACCTAGCGCCTGCCTCTCATCAAAATAGAACTGACTAAATAAGGCAAAAGTATCAGTATCACTTTTACTTGAAAAGTCTAACGCCGACATATTGGATGATCTTTCATCCGTTGAATAACTTAATCCCGAAAATGACTGATAGCTTTCTGCCAAAACGACATTACTAAGTAGTAAAGCAGCTAAAGCAGAGGCTTTTGATAATATTGAGAGCTGAGGAGTTTTTGCTAACAATGACAATTTCATCGCTTAATATCCTTATTTTTATGGTCCATTCTAAAAAGAGCGAGGAATATGCCATTAATACAAGAACTATTCCACTAGTTCATTAATAAATAGCGGTTTTTATACAATTAAAGCAGCTCACTAAGTATACTAGGCAGGTAATAATTAAAGTTTTACTTTCTTAACAAAAGATAAATATGAGCAGGCAACTATGAGCAGCATTAAATTTTCTCCCGCAGAAACAGAACAATTGGTCACTAAAATTCAAGGCTACTTTGCTAAAGAGCTAGACCAAGATCTAGGACAGTTTGATGCTGAGTTTTTATTGGACTTTTTCTCTAAAGAAGTAGGCGCTTACTTTTACAATCGCGGTTTATTTGATGCTCAAACAATTATCGCCGAAAAGTTAGCACATGTTAGTGAAATGGTAGATGAAGGCATCAGTGAAATAGAAAAGCCAGTGACTTAAGTTGCTGAGCCTTACCGTAAGTCCTACTAGCAGCTTTTTTGCTATTGCAAAAATTACACTACTCATTTATGGTACTTTTTCAAACAATGGAACTGAATTCATTCATCAAGGGAGATGAAGTTGAAAATAGCTAAAAAATCATTTCGTTCATTCTCTTTTTACTTAACTATCTTTCTAGTCAGTGTTGCTGTATTAGCAACTTCTAGCACTTTTTTTTCATCAGGAGCAAATGCTGTGAGTATAAAGCAATGTCTATTTTCAAGCATGACAGGTGTCGTTAACTTAGACGGTAAACCTGTGGCCAATATACGTTTGGTAAGAACCATTAACTACAACAAAGATATTGTTGATGAAACGGTCACCGATGAAAATGGCAAATTTGAATTTCCTGCGGTATTTAGAAACAATTATGCGGGTAAAATATTACCCATGGAGTTTGTCGTTAACCAAGCCATTATTGCTCACCATAACGGTAAAGAATATGAGATGTGGTCAGGGGTAAAAAGAAAACCTGAAGAAAATTCTGAGTCTCGTGGTAAGGCCTTACAAGTGACTTGTGAATTAGGGTTGGAAGACAAACTCCATATTTGGGTAAATGATAGCCCGATTAGTAGCCTTTGTACTTGGGATGTAGAACCAGATCCTGTTTTAACATTTGGTAAACCAGAAGAAGATGGATTATAAGCTTCAAACTTAAAACACAAAAGGAATTGTAAAAATGGCTAGAGTCTCCCCTCAACTAACATCATCACTTGCAAAAGATGTTTATGCCCTATCTCAATCATCATCAATAAAAGATGCACTAAGCACCTTAAATGCAAGATACGGTAAAATACTTACTTTCGCAGACTCCAACTTACTCAACGCCAGAACAGGCGGACCTGCTGGCATAAAAATATCATCAGCTTTTGGCTTTGTCTTATTAGGTCAAGGTGACTTTAAAGGTCACGCTTTTATTCTTTTTAGAGGTACACAATTATTAGCGGATTGGTTAACTAATTTTAATATTGCTCCAGCGCGCACTGATGCTGGTTATCTTGTGCATGACGGTTTCAATAAAGCCTTTAACAGTATGAAGCCTAAGCTGTCATAGTTTCGTAAGGTATTAACTAAACAAAAAACTCAACATGTTCACTGCATAGGCCATAGTTTAGGTGGTGCTTTAGCAACTTTATCTGCTAATTGGTTACAAAGTAAATACAGTACTTACCTTTATACTTATGGTAGCCCGCGTGTGGGTTTATATGATTTTTCAAATTACCTCAGCTCGCAAATGACCAACAAACGAATTTATAGGGTGTACCATAAGACCGATCCTGTTCCTATGATCCCTACATGGCCTTTTGTCCATATTCCCGAGTCAGGACAAGATTATTGGTTACCATCTCCTGGTGTGCTTCCGTCTCCTGAATATCACGCTATGGATAAATACACCACATCAGTATCAACCCATAGTTGGGGCACATTATCTGGTTTTCATGAAGCACATAAAGATGACGTACAAATTGCTCAATGGTTAATGGATAAAACACGGGCAACCTTTAGTATGAATACGTTACGTTGGTTGAGTGGCGCTTTAGTTTATGTATTAAAGAAAATCAAAGCAATCGTCAATTCACAACAAATTACCGGTCAGTTTACCTTAATGGATCACCTTGCTTATGTGCTAGCAAAAGGCATTAACTTAGCTGAAACTTTGTCTAACTGGGTGCTGTTATTTATCAGAAAGGTCATGGAAGTTTTAGGATTAAAACCTGTAGGTAAGAGTGAGGAGCTCAATAAAGACTTTATACGAAATATGCTAAACCGTTTACAAGCTAAAATAAATACGCAAGTTGACGCCGCTTTACGCTATCAAATGTAAAATAAATGTGCGTCTATCCCTGCCCTTTATTTTAATAATTAAAAACACATAAAAAAACTCGCCTAGGCGAGTTTTTCTTTTTCAGGGCAAGTAATTAATATTATTTACTAGCTTTTACCGGAAAACCACGGTCACGCATTAACGCTTCAACTTTAGCATCGCGGCCTCTAAAAGCGCGGTACGCTTCACTTGGATCAACCGCATTACGCACACTAAATAAGTGCTCTACTAGTTTATCTGCAACCTCTTTATCGTAAAAACCACCTGGTGCTTGTGCAAAAGCTTCAGCTGCATCAGACGTTAATACTTCAGCCCACATGTAACCATAATAGCTTGAGGCATAACCTTCGCTGCTAAAGATATGACCAAACTGCGGGCTGCGATGACGCATAACAATTTGCTTAGGCATCTTAAGTGAACCTAATGTTTCACGTTCAAACTTATCCGCATCAATACCAGTAGGATCTATTGTATGGAACTTCATATCAACTAAAGCCGAAGCTAAATATTCAGTAGTTTTAAAACCTGAATTAAAGGTAGCGGCTTGTTTGATTTTAGCGATAAGTGATTTTGGCATTGGCTTGCCAGTTTTGTAATGTACCAGGTAGTTATCAATCACTTCATCAGTTAATAACCAGCGTTCTAAGAGTTGAGATTGAAATTCAGTGTAGTCACGAACACCCGAGTTCAATGTTGGGTATTCAACTTTTGACGCCAAAAAGTGCAAAGCGTGACCAAACTCATGGAAATAAGTTTCTGCATCAGACCAAGAGATTAGTGTTGGTTGACCCGCTACACCTTTAGAGAAGTTTGAGTTATTAGAAGATAGCACATTTTTCTTACCATCAAAGGTTGTATGGGCACGATACGTAGTTGCCCACGCACCAGAACGTTTACCTTTGCGAGCAAATGGGTCTAAATACCATAAACCAATATGTTCACCTGAGGTTTTATCTTTTACTTCCCATACACGTACATCTTCATGGAAAACAGGTACTGAGCCATCAGTCACTTCACTAAAGCTAAAGTTAAATAAGCGATCGGCAACATAGAACATAGCTTCACGTAAGTTGTTTAACTGCAGGTATTGTTTAACTTCATCAGAGTCTAGGTTGTACTTATCTTTACGTACTTTTTCAGCATAAAAACGGTAATCCCATGCTTCAATTTGCTCGATACCATCTTGTCGTTTACCAATAGCTAACATGTCAGCCACTTCTTCATCAACACGGGCAATTGCCGCAGGCCATACAGATTCCATCAATGCAATAGCATTCTCTGGAGACTTTGCCATACGGTCTTCTAATCGCCATGAGGCATAGTTTTTATAACCTAATAAACCAACACGCTCATGACGTAACTTCAATATTTCTGCAATGATGGCGTTGTTATCATGTTTATCACCATTGTCTCCACGACTGTAGTAACTTGTCCATACCTTCTTACGAAGATCACGCTCTGTTGAGTAAGTTAAGAACGGATCCATTGATGAGCGAGTATTCGTAATTGCATACTGTCCTTGATGGTCACGTTCATCAGCTGCTGCTGCTGCAACATTGATAATAGATTCAGGTAGGCCACCTAATTGTGACTTATCTAGGTACAGTACATAACCTTCTTCGTCAGCTAAGATATTATTACCAAACTTTGTTTGCAGCTTAGATAGCGCTAAGTTGATCTCTGCATAACGTTTCTTGTCAGCTGCATTTAATGTGGCACCATTACGGGCAAAACTGTTATAGGTTAACAATACTAAACGCTGATTTTCAGGGCTCATCGCCTTCGTTTCATCACTATGATAAACAGCTGAAATACGCTTAAACAGCTTCTCATTCTGATTTATTTTTGAATAAAAAGCTGACAATTTTGGCGCAATTTCACTTTGTAATGCTCTAAATTCTGGACTCGATTTATTCGAACGCCAAATACCGTAATAGCTAAAAAGTCGATTAAGATCTGCGCCCGTTCTTTCCATGGCAACAATAGTATTTTCAAAAGTAGGAGCATCATTATTATTGGCGATAAGGTCAACTTCTGCTAACTCTTTAGCCATCGCTTCTTCCATCGCAGGTACTAAGCCGCTAAGTGATACTTGATCAAATGCAGGTACGCCTTCAAAAGGTCCTTGCCACTTAGCAAGAAGCAGATCTTTTGACTGCTGTACAGTTTGTACATCTGCAGCAATTGTATTAGAAGTTGTAGACTCTGTATTTGTAGTTGCTGTTGAGCAACCCATTAAAATACTAGAAGCTAAAAGTGCCTTAATAAATAGGGGTTTCATTGGATGTTCTCTTTTTATGATGTGCCATTAGTTTAACAAGCATCAACTAGAGGCGATATATGACAAACTACCGTCTATCGCAGCTAAAGTGCGATTAAGCTTATTTATACCAATGCCAATAAGTTTCTTCCTACTCATCGATAGTTAAATGCTTAAAGGTAAGGCATTGATTGAAGAGAATGGTTATGCCCTTATCCAAATCAATAACTAAGCGTGTAAGCTCTTTAAAATAGCGCTTTGGCAACTAATTTAGTGGACTTGCTATTAAAATTTTAAGCATTAAAAAAGGCTGACTACCGAAGTAGCCAGCCCAAGGGGAGTGGATTATAACAAGTCAAATAAGTACTTTTCTCTGTCCTTAAGAATGACTACAAACTGAGTTGATATGGGTTGGGAGCTCCCCTTAAACTGGCTCGAGCAAGCATTTATCCTTGTTGGTTACTCATCATTTAGCTATTACTGACTTATAGAAGCGGTTCTCGCAACAAAGTTCACTAGCTCTTGTTCTGTGATTGATTCATCTTCGTTACTATCTATTTCTTGAAATGACTTTACTAACCAAGCATTTTTACCAGCAAGCACTTCTTTTTGGCTTAACTTGCCATTTCTATCGGTATCTAGCGAGGTAAAAGTAAAGCTATCATTTGACTCTTCTATCACTTCAGCAACATCTTCAACAGTAGACTTTTCTGTTTGCAGTACAGCGCTTTCTTCAGCGCTATCAATTAAAGCATCACTAGCATTAACAAAAAACGATGCCAGAGAAACGGCAACTACAAATACACTTATTTGGGTTAGGTTGATACTGTTCATGGTAATCCTATAATTAAGGTAAAACTCTGATTAGAAGTTTAGATAAAACGGTTTAATTGGCGTTATTATTATTTATTATTAACAGGGCATTAGCACACAGCATGCCAATGCATATAAACACCTGTTTTATAAGTGTTTTATTTAAACGGGTATTTTAAATAACATTAAAAAACGCCCTGAACTGTCGTCAATTAACAACAGGCTAAAATAATTATAGCTAATAAATCCCCCCCCCCACCAACCAAGCAGAAAAACACACTAAAATACAGTAACTTAACGAGAGACGCCAACAGTAAACATGTTGTCGCCTAATGTAGACAGCCTTGTTTTTACTTTGTTTTTGATACACAGTATCCGCTGATTTATTCACCCAGTTAGAGTTCAGGCTAAATTCATGACTTTCCTTAGCAACTTGATAAAAAGAAAAGCGTTGTTATACAAACTAGCGCGACCTCTCTTCACTTTTAGTCAAATATTACTCAACAAAACTTCCATTAATAAACTGACTCTCATTGGCTTTACCTTTGTTGCTATGCCTTTAGTGATGGCTTTATTATTTGGTGCTAATAAAGTCAGTCAGTTGGCTAAACAAAGTACCACAGCTATTTATCGTGTTGCACAATTAACTCAACTCAATAACAAACTTGACGACACCATAGCTAAAATAGAGCGCTCTGCTAGTCAGTACATAGTACTTAAGGATAAAGAGTTGCTGACTGTTTCAAATCGTCAGCAGAACATTTTACAGAGCATAATTAAAGAAACGGTTACAAAGCAGCAAGATGAAATTTTAAAGACCCTGTTAATATCCTTAAGAATTGACAGTGAAAGAATTCAGAGCTTAATGCTCAGCGATACTATAAGCACCCTTTCTTTAGAGCATATCCAATTAGAATTTAAGCCATTACGAATTATTAATGAGAAACTAAAAAAACGTAGCAACTTTGTAGTAAATCAACAGGTTTTAGACATTCACCACACAACTGAAACCATCAGTAATAATATCCTTGAACGCTTGTATATTATTCCGATTAGCTTATTAATTGCTGGAATATTTATCGTTTTGATCACTAAACCATTAAAACGACTTACTGATAAAATTCAATTATTAGAGCAAGGAAACTTCGAACAAGAAATTAATTTGCATGGCCCCGCAGAAGTAAGAGAGATTGCTGACGCACTAGAAAATATGCGTCAGCGCTTGCATACACTTGAGTTGCAAAAATCGAGTTTTATTCGCCATATTTCTCATGAATTAAAAACTCCTCTCGCCGCAATCAGAGAGGGCACTGAGCTTATTTATGACAATAGTGTTGGAACGCTCAATGATGAGCAGCAAGAAATTTGTGATATTATTCGTTTAAGTGTTAACCGCTTACAGCGCTTAATTGAAGACTTACTCGACTTTAACATCGTTCTTGACTCCACTAGCCTGCATGACTTTGAAAAAATAAACTTAGCTGAGTTAATTACTGATGCCTGCAAGGTTAGAACACTCGATATAAAGTCTAAAAACTTAACACTTAAGTGTAATAACAGCCCATATTTTATTTACAGCAATAGCAAGCAGCTCAGTGTTATTTTAGATAACATACTGTCAAATGCGATAAAGTATTCTCCTTTAGATGGCAATATCACCATTACTTATAGCGGTCGCAAGGAATGCTTAACCATTAACATAATCGATCAAGGCCCAGGGATAGCCCCTTCACTTAGTGAGAAGGTATTTGATGCCTTCTATCAAGGTAAGGCTCCGATAAATAGTCAGATAAAAGGTAGTGGTTTAGGGCTAACCATAGTTAAAGAGCTATTACTTCGCCTCAATGGCAGTATTAAAATAATACCCGCAGAAAAACTTAGCGCTGCTAACAAACAGGGGACTTGCATCACTATCACCCTGCCAAATCCACAAATAGAAAAGACCTTATGACACTTATAAATATTAGTTATCATGCTTTAAAGCTCAACTTGAAAAGCAAATCACTTAGGCAGACTAAACAAAGCTTATTGATGCTCATTATCATCATACTGACACCATTATTAAGTGCCTGTCAGCTAACATCGACCACTGTAAATGATAGAGCAGTAAGTGATATAGCAGTAAAAGCAACTAGCTATAGCCAATACTATCTTTGGCTGAAAACTCTAAATAATAAACAGATCTTATCTGAAGAGAAAAAATTAAAATCTTTAACAAGCGACTCTTCTCAGCAGGCGATTTCCACAAATCAGAGCAAATTAATACTAATTTATAGCTTATCAGCAACTTCACTGCATCAACCGTACAAAGCCAAAAGAATGCTTAATGAATATTTATTAACGAGTGATGGTAAAAGTAAAGAGAATGTAGCCTTTACCTTATTACTCAGAGATCAATTAAATACACAGCTGCATTTGCTTGAAAAGCAAAATGCCACAGATAAAGAATGCAATAAACAACTAGATGAACATCATCTGATAATTGAACAATTACAAAATCAATTAAACCAAGTAAATAAACAGCTGATTCTACTAAAAAAGATTGAGCAAAATATTAATGAGCGTGGCTAACATAAGCCAAAAGAGATAATTTTTATGAGCCATGACAAGCAACTAATTAAAGAAAAAAGTGCAAAGATCCTGATAGTCGATGATGATCCTAGCCTATTGCGATTATTAAGCATTCGCCTATCCGCCGCTGGCTATAAAGTTGAGTCCGCTGCAAATGCTAAAATTGCACTCGGAACATTACAACAATTTATCCCACAAGTGGTGATTAGCGATTTGCGCATGGAAGGCATGGACGGCATGGCTTTATTTGAACAAATAAGAATACAGCACCCAAATATTCCTGTGGTAATCATGACTGCTCACGGCACAATTCCCGATGCCATAAATGCAACCAAGCAAGGGGTTTTTAGTTTTTTAACCAAGCCCTTTGAAAGCCAAGAATTACTCGATACTGTTGAGCAAGCAATAAGGTTACAGCCGTCAAATGTTGAAAGTCCATGTGAAACGGAAAGTTGGCGTAGCAGCATCATCAGTCGCAGCACAGTAATGACCTCGCTATTGCAGCAAGCCAAGCAAGTAGCGAACAGTGATTTCAGCGTGCTTATTCATAGTCAAAGCGGAACGGGTAAAGAGCTACTGGCCAAAGCAATTCACCAAGCCAGTAATAGAAAAGATCAAGTTTTTACCGCGATAAATTGTGCTGCAATTCCTGAGCAATTGCTAGAATCTGAGCTCTTTGGACACTGTAAAGGAGCTTTTACTGGCGCTGAGCGAAACCATCAAGGTTTGTTTCAAGCAACTAATGGCGGCACGTTATTCTTAGATGAAATAGGTGATATGCCATTAAGCTTTCAAGTGAAATTACTACGTGTATTACAAGAAAGAGAAGTACGCCCGGTAGGCAGTACACAGGCAATTAAAGTTGATGTACGTATTATTTCAGCCACTCATGTAAATTTAACTAAAGCGATTAAAGCCAATACATTCAGGGAAGATTTATATTATCGACTTAACGTAGTTGAGCTCGAATTACCCACGCTGGTACAGCGACGAGAAGATATTCCATTACTAGTAAAGTACTTTTTGAATCAAGCCGTAGCTCGCTCTAATGCACCAATAAAAAGCATCAGTCAAGAAGCTATGGAGTTACTGATTAGTGCGCCATGGCCAGGTAACATCAGACAGCTGCAAAATGTACTCGAGCAAAGCATTGCTTTATCTAGTGAGAGTGTCATCAGCGCAACCTTAGTCAAAAATGCACTGCGCGATGACTCCACGCAATTTCCATCTTTTCAACAAGCGCGTGATCATTTTGAACGTGATTATTTATCTAAGTTATTAAAGATAACCGCTGGTAATGTTTCACAAGCTGCACGAATTGCACAGCGTAACCGTACCGAGTTTTATAAATTATTAAACCGACATCATTTAGTTCCGGAGCATTACCGCGAGGAATAGCTAACTCCTTTAACAGCTTTAGCTCGTTGTTAAAGGAAATAGAAAGGTAGCAATAAATGTGGGCATTGAAAAAGTTAGAGCCAATTTACACTAATAGGCTCTAATTAAGCTCAAAGTCTACTGCCCGGACTTTAATATTAACGCCAGCTTCGGTTAATTCTTGATAAAAATCAATTTCATTACAGTAACTAACCTGTCGACAGACAATTACGTATTTTAACACTCCAGCTTTATCACTTTGCAAAGCAGCTTGTTTAAACCAATACATGGCTTGGCTAAGATCTTTATCAATATATTGAGCGTTTAAATACATATGCGCTAAATTAACTTGCCCCTGAGCAAGCCCTAACTGGGCTGAACGACTAAAGCGTTCAAACGCCTGCTCTAAGTTGTTTTCCAAGTAATTAGCTTTTAACAAGCTTAAGCCTTCAAGATTTTCTCGCTTGCCCGGAATGTATAAGCGTGAATTAATATCTGGCTTAGGGTCATTGATATAGTTTCCATAAAGCATATTTTGATCCGGCCGTTTAATCATATAAATAGCAGCCGAATCATGCATTGCCTTTAATTCGCTTAACGTTAAGTCATACCGCTTCCCCTCAAAGTAATCTTTGTACCTTAGTTGACCATAACGAATGCTGTCTTTAAGGGACTGTTGACGAAGATAAAACATATTGCCATAAAGAAGCGTGATTATATCACCCGTAACATCAACTACTTTTGCAATGCGGTACTTCTCTTTTGGTCTTAAACTATCACTTAATAACCTAAAATCTAAAAAATAAATATCATCAACTTTAGGACTAGCTAGGTAGGTTAAGCTAGCATCATCTTCCTGCTGGGACTGAGTCGATTTTTTATAAATAAAAACACACAGTAAAAGCAATGCCAAAACTTTAAGGATATTGGCAACACTGAACCATTCTCGATTAAAAAAGCCCACCATTTGATTTGCTTTTTCAATTTTATCACTAGCCGATTTTTCTTTGATAATATCCATTTATACCTTTAAATAACCCTTAGATTATGATCATAACTGCTTATAATTAAGCAAGTAACCTAGCTTGTAACCAAGTAGAGATATCAGTTAATTGTTCAGGTAATACAGAGTGCTCCATTGGATAGCTCTGCCATGTAACATTATACTGGGCAGCTGTGAGTAGGTCATTTGCCATTTTTCCAGCACTCATAGGTACTACATCGTCTCGCTCGCCATGATTTTGCAAAATAGCTGTTTGCTTATTAGCACTATGACAATGCTCAGGTAATGTATCGGCAGTCGGTAGGTAACATGAAAGTGCCATTATTCCCGCTAAAGGTTGTGAAAAGCGCAAACCAGTAAACAAGCTTAAAACACCGCCTTGGCTAAAACCAGCCAGTACAATGTTATTGGCGGTAATACCCAAATCGATTTGCTCTTGAATCAATGCCTGAACACTTATTTCTGAAGTTAATACACCTTCCATATCAGCACGGTTATGCAAATCCATGCTTTTTATGTCGTACCAAGAACGCATAACATAGCCTTGATTAATAGTGACTGCCTGCTCAGGAGCATGAGGAAAAACAAATCGAATACCATGATGCTCTGGCAAGCTCAGCATAGGAACAATAGGAGCAAAGCCTGCGCCTGAGTCTCCTAAGCCATGAAGCCAAATAACACAAGAGGTGGCTGGGGATTGAGGCTCTACAGTAATGCGTTCTAACGGTGTTGATAACATATGGTTCAGTGACATTGATATTATTTAAAAGAGGCGACATCATAACAACCGTCGATGCTTGTGGCAAAAGCCTATTTTCTATATAGGCTATTAATTATGGTCATTACAGCAACTGTCCTGCATTACTTTGAAAGTAATCTAAAAAAGTCCGGGTTTTACTGGCTATATTTCGACTTTGATAAAGCACACTTAACCGCTGCGCGACACTCTCTTGACTGAGTTCTAGTCTCTGTAATAACTTTGCCTGTTCATTATTTTTTAATACATAGTCAGGTAATTTACCTAACCCTAACCCCTGAGCAACTGCTTGCAAGCGCATTTCAGGGCTAGATAACACCACCCGACCACTAACATTTACCTGTTCAATTTTATTATCATTGCGAAAGTGCCAAGGTTGGTTTTCTTCCGCTAAGATACAATCAAACTTAGTCAGCTCCTCTGGTTTAATGACTTTTTTCTTAACAAGATTTTTTACTGACTCGGAGGAGATCTTTGGCGAAATGTATATGGATTGTGGAAAACTTAACAGTTCTTTAGCAATCCAATTGGTTGCTGGCAGTGCCTGTTCGTGAAGTACAAAACAAAGATCAAACTTAGGATCGAACTCAGGAACAGAGCCAGAGTAATGTTGACAATGAAGGCTAATTTTAGGATATCGATGAAGAAAGTCACCAATAAGGGTACTAATAATATAATTGAAAAACTCCAACGGCAGTAAGATATTTAGCTTACCTTGAGGCTGGCTCAATGATGAAGACAGCTCCTCTTCAACTTTTGATAAAG
>Ga0105356_10004735_pt1 | contig 13090 bp, 11 predicted proteins | sample GOMGulsemesocosm_3_FD_83502 | JGI IMG/M metagenome (GOLD analysis project Ga0105356, IMG submission 83502) | Methane-oxidizing microbial communities from mesocosms in the Gulf of Mexico - GOM9D Gulf of Mexico | ecosystem: Environmental > Aquatic > Marine > Cold seeps | place: Gulf of Mexico...
GGCTGGGATCCAAATAGCTTGGCCTGATGGGATAAGGTGATCGCCTTTAATGCAACTGACTTCTAATAACCCTGAAACAGCATAGATTAATTGATCCCAATCATGTTTGTGACCTATCACTTTACCTCTAGGCGGCAAGTCTTTAGCTTTCATAAAAACTGGATAAGGCAGTTTTTTGAATATACTCAGCCTAGGTTTAAATAATTGCCAGTTGTGTCCGTTAGTCGACATAAATAGTCATTTGTTAGTAAGAAAGACATTTGTTGCCAGTATATGCTGTTTATTCAATAAAGTAATCAAGTAACTTCGCTTTATATGTTTACTTGGAATGTTGCATTTTTAAACAGGTATATATTATGAAAAACAATAAATTAGTTGAATTAATTGAACAGCAAAACATAGTTACGGCACCAGGTGTATTTGACGGTTTATCAGCACGTTTAGTGGAGCAAGCAGGGTTTAGTGCTATTTATGCAAGTGGTGGCGCTATTGCGCGAAGTACTGGAGTGCCTGATATTGGTTTGCTTACTTTAACTGAAGTTACTGACAGAATGAGGCAAGTAGTTGAAGCGACAAGTTTACCTGTAATAGCAGATGCTGATACGGGTTTTGGTAATGAAATCAATGTTAAGCGAACAGTTGAGCTATTTAACAATGCTGGAGTGGCTGCATTACACATTGAAGATCAACAGTTCCCTAAACGATGTGGGCATTTAGAAGGTAAGTCACTTATTACTATTAAAGAAATGAAGCAAAAAATAGTAGTTGCAAAAAAGTATGCTGGAAACATGATGATAATTGCACGCACTGATGCTATTGCTGTTACTGGATTTGAAGATGCAATTTTAAGAGCTAAACAATATGTAGAAGCGGGTGCAGATATGATTTTTGTTGAAGCGCCAGAAACAGTTGAGCAAATTGAATTAATAGCAGAACAAGTTCCGGGCCCTAAGTTGATTAATATGTTTCATAGCGGTAAAACACCTTTAGTTTCTACTATGCGTTTAAAAGAGCTTGGTTATCAACTTATAATTATCCCTTCAGATTTACAGCGCGCAGCGATGGCAGGAATGAAAAATGTATTATCTGAAATTTATCAATCAGGAAACTCCGGTGCTGTAGCCGAACAAATATTGAGTTTTTCTCAAAGAGAGCAAGTGGTTAAAACTCATGAGTTCCTACAGCCTTAACTTTAGTATTGTTAATCTAGGTTACTTAGCTTTTTCTATAAAATAACTGACTCGACTTCTAGGGCTTAAATATTCATATACCTCTTTGGATATCTGATTTAAATTTAATGCTCTAGCAACCTTTAGTTCGTCGGCTTCATCTAAATCAATGATCACAGCTTGCTCTTTAGGAATTAAAGGATCGTATATAAGCACGTTAGGAAATAATAGCTTACTTAAGTTTACTGAAATAACTAAACCAATTTGCCCTGTATCTAACTCAACAACAGTGCCTGGTGGATAAATACCAAGAAGCTTAACTAATAAACCTAAAGAGTGAGGCTCATATTTATGCTTATCTCGTTTAAAAAGGTGTGACAAAGCTGAATAGGGGGTTTTAGCTTTTTTAGTATCGCTCGGATGACATAAATTATCGTAACTATTCACAACGCTTAATATATTTGCCAAAGGGTCTAGCTGATGACCCTTAAGCTTATTTGGGTAGCCACTGCCATCATATAACTCATGGTGTTGCTCAATTATTCGTTTAGCTTTTTTATCAAAGTCATCAGCTAAATCTAATAATTCAATACTGTATTGTGGGTGTAATTTTAAAAAATTTTCTTCTGGGTTAGTTAGTGGTACTGTTTTGCGTAATATTTGAGTAGGGACTTTTAATTTACCAATATCGTGAAATAAAGCAGCCATACCTAAAGTTGTAAGTGAATCTTTTGATAGCCCTTTCTTTTTACCTATGAGCATAGCTAAAATAGCGACATTTAATGAGTGATAGTATAGATTTTCATCTTCTTTAGATTCACTCATTAAGTGTAAAACAATATCGCCTTTACTCAGCAATTGCTCTGATATTTCATCAATGAGCTGACTTGCTTGATCTATTGCTTGTACAGGTCTGCTGCGAATATCTTTCATAACGGTGCGAACATGCAACATAGAGCGTTTAAAGTTTTTTTCAGTGCGATTTATGTTTCGACGAAACTGTTTTAGCTTTTCAACTCTAAGCTCTTTTAAAGCCGTTAGTTCGTCTTTTAATTCGATTATATCAGTTGAGGTTACTTCTGTTTTAAGGTTAATTTCACTTGCTGTGAGGGGTTTATTATCACTTTTAGTGGGGAAGGCAATGACATGCTTTACGCCTAGCTTTTTGATTATTCTTATTTGGTCTGTTGATTTTATTTTAAAATTATTTAAAACAAATGGATGTTGAAACCACTTAAGAGGAAGCTGAATAAAAATACCCGGTTGCAATTGTTCTACTGAAACTTTAATGCCTTTCATATGTTGCCGTTAAGCCTGCTTTAAACCCAAATGTTCGCGCTCAGTATACTCCAATAATTTAATCGTAAATACCAACTAAATCAAAAGAATGGCGATATTCATGGAAAACTGACGGTCTATTAGACAAATTGATTATTTTGATAATCTTGAATCGCTTGGTTAATTTCTTCTCTGGCGTTCATAACAATTGATGACTCCTTATAGAGGCTTTGGCGCCTCATAAAATGACTATTAATACTAGAAAAATTGGTTGTTTTGATAGTCATGAATTGCTTGGTTAATTTCTTCTCTAGAGTTCATTACAAACGGCCCGTATTGCACTATCGGTTCATTAATTGGTGTACCACTTAAGATAATAGCCTTTAACCCTTGGTTATTTGCTTGTATAGACAAGGTGTCACCTGTGGAATATAGCCCCATTTGGCGATATTTGAGTTCAGTAGAATCACCTTGATAAATAAATACGAGAGCAGGGTTATGACTGTTAAATTTAAGTTCAGTAGTTTCGTTGGCATTGAGTTCTAAATCTAAAAATATTGGCTGAGTCGAAAGCTTTGGTAAAGGGCCTGTAATTTCTCGGGTTTGGGTTTTTAATGTTCCAGCTACGACACTGACTGTACCACCAGATTCCAGGGCTAACTTTGGTATATCGCTATTTCGTAAATCTCTATAAGCCGCAGGTTTAAGTTTTTCATTTGCTGGTAAATTTAACCAAATTTGAAAACCATGTAATAAGCCATTTTCTTGCTCAGGCATTTCTGAATGAATAACACCTTTACCTGCTGTCATCCATTGAATATCTCCACTTTCAATGATGCCGTTATTGCCCATATGATCTGTATGGCGCATTTTACCGGCTTTCATATAAGTGATGGTTTCAAAGCCGCGATGTGGATGTGCTGGAAAGCCGCCTATATAGTCATTGGCATTGTCTGAGTTAATTTCATCTAACATTAAAAATGGGTTTAGAAACTGGTGGACATACTGTCCACCGACTCTATGAATATTTACCCCATCACCATCTTGAGATGCTAAGGCATTAACGACTTGTTTGAGCTCTCTCATTATTTCACTCCTGCTTTAATTTTTATTTCATCACGCTTATGAGGCAGCATAAAATTAAGTTCAGGGCCAATAGGCACAACACCTGTCGGGTTTATACTTGCATGACTTTGGTAGTAATGATCTTTTATATGAGTCATATCAACTGTATTTTTAATACCTTCAATTTGATAAAGCTCTCGAATATAGCCACTGATTGCTGGATAATCGGTTAGCTTTTGTTTATTACATTTAAAGTGACCGTGGTATACAGCATCAAAACGCACTAAGGTTGTAAATAGTCGCCAATCAGCTTCGGTGATTTGATCACCAGCTAGATATCTATTATTTTTTAGTATGCCTTCAACCCAATCTAAAGCATCAAAAAGGGTGTGATAAGCTGTTTCATATGCCTCTTGGCTTGTTGCAAATCCACTACGATATACACCATTGTTGATATCAGAATAAATACGATCGTTTAGTTGGTCGATACCATTTTGCATTGGCTTAGGGTAATAATCATCTTGATTATTAGTGAGCTGATTAAACGCAGTATTAAACATTCTGATAATGTCAGCTGATTCATTGCTCACGATTGTTTTTGTATGTTTATCCCATAAAACGGGCACAGTCACACGACCTTCATATTGTGTATCCGCTTTTAAATAGAGCTGATATAAATAATGGAAATCGTATAAAGGATCGCTCACTTCCCAGCCATTTTCAGCCATAAGCGCATCAACTACAGTGACATCTATATAATCCTCAAGTTGTTTTAAAGCTCTAAAAATGAGTGTGCGGTGTGCCCACGGGCAAGCTAAAGAAACATATAAATGATAGCGGCTTTTTTCAGCTTTAAATCCCGATGTACCTGTTGGGCCTGCGCTACCATCAGGGGTGATCCAATTTCTAAACTTACTGGCTTGGCGCTTAAATTCACCCTTATTTGTTTTAGTTTCGTACCAAGCATCAACCCATTGACCATTTTGTAATAAACCCATGATTATGCTCCTAACTTATTCGTTACTAATTGTCTAAACTTATGCTGCCAGCACCTCTAAATACTAAGCTGATGCTGATAATTAACAGAGACAGCGCAAATTCATATCCGTTATTACTCATAAATAAACCGTTGTTGATATGGACGCTAAAAATGGCAACTAACATAGTGATTGCTAAGACAATTGAAGTAGGGCGCACCAATAAACCTAACATTAAAAATAGGCCGCCAAAAAATTCAGCTGAACCTGATATTGTAGCCATTAAAACACCAGGTGTAATACCGATAGATTCCATCCAACCGCCTGTGCCTTCAAGTCCATAACCGCCAAACCAAGCAAATAATTTTTGTGCGCCATGGGCAAAAAAGATGGCGCCAGCACCAAAACGTAATGCCAATGTATCTAAACCTGATTTTGAAGATGTCGTATTTTGTATAAGTTGTTTTATTGTTAAAAATGACATTATTAATTCCTCTGTTGTGTTCTGTCGATTTGATGTAACCAGTTTATTGAATTTAATATTTCAAAACACAGTGGTTTTTAGATTAGAATGTTCAAATAATTTGAACAATCATAAATCTGCTTCGCATATTGATTAATGCTACTTCGTAGCTTATTAGACAGGAGGAGTCGTTACTTGTTTGTTTTGTTAACTTGTTAAACAATAGTAATTTATTGAATATTTTTCTAAGGTCGTTAAATGAATAGGAATCCAATAACAATAGAGGCTTTAACTGTTTTAGATGCAATAGATAGACGCCAAAGCTTTGCAAAAGCAGCAGAAGAACTGAATAAAGCAACATCAGCGTTATCTTATGTTGTGCAAAAACTTGAAGAGCAATTAAATATCACTTTATTTGAGCGCCAAGGACGAAGATCTGTGTTAACGGCTGCTGGTCGGCTTGTATTAGAAGAGGGTCGTTTGATCTTGCAAGCCACAAGCTTGTTAGCTGATAAAGCAAAGCAAGTTGCGACAGGCTGGGAAGCAAAAATAAATATCGCAATTGAATCTGTGATTGATAGAGATTTATTTTTTAAGGTTTTATCAGAATTTTTATTAGCGCATCCAACAATTGAAATAGATATCAGAGAAAGTGTTTTAAATGGTGGTTGGGATGCATTAGAGCATGATGATGTTGATTTAGCTGTGGGCGCAACAGGTCCAGTACCATTGCAAAAAGGCTTTAGAGCTGTGCCTTTACAATCAATCGAAATGCTTCCTGTTATTTCAAGTACTCATCCCAAAGCGTATTTAGCTAAAAATTCGACTGCATTTAAGGCTGAACTTAAAAATATAAGACGTATTGTGACTCATGATACAGCTAAAATAAATGTGACTCGCACAGCGGGCTTGATTGATAGTCAGCAAATCTTATACGTTCAAAATATAGATCAAAAAATATCAGCGCAATTAGCTGGCGTAGGCATAGGTTATTTGCCTCGCCATAGAGTTGAGCCGTATTTAAAAACAGGAGAATTTATAGAAATTCATTTAGATGGCACTAATACAGCTGAATGCTTTTTAGCTTGGAAAATAAGCAATAAAGGGAGAGGATTAAAAGCATTAACTGAATTATTATCTCAGTCAGGGCTTTAATATACTTTAGCTAACGTATTCTTACAATTTTAGACAGTTTCACGTCCCTAATTTATATATACTGCTGCGCAATTACTATTAATACCAATACCCGCTGATTGACCCGGTTAATTCACGGAAATGGTATAAACTATTTTCAAGCCTAATATTAAGGATGATTATGAAAAATTTAACCGCAATCTCTGCTATTTTTGCCACAGTATTAAGTGCTTCTGCATTTGCTAATCAAGAAGTTGCTCAAACCCAAACGGATAAAAAACATACCTTTGGTGCACAGTGGTCATTAGGTAGCGCTGATTATGAGAGATCTCACTTTAGTGATGATGGTGTGATTCAATTATATGGATATTATAATTATGCAATTAATAAACAAGTTGCCATTGAAGTTGGTTTAAATACTGGTTCTGATTGGGGTTGGGACTGCGATAATGATTATGACAATGATGATTGGGATTGTGATTCAGGCTGGTTTGATTGGGATGACGATGATATTGAATATACCAACTTAGTGATTGCTGCAAAGGGTTCAATACCTTTAAGTAAACGTAATAGCTTGTTTGCTAAGCTTGGTGGCCAATTTTATGATTACGAAATAAATTATAGAGATAATACAGATACAGATGAATCTGGTTTTGGGCTGTTTGCTGAGGCTGGTTGGCAGTACCGCTGGGACTTTGGATTAGGTTTAAATGCTGGTCTGCAGTTTATTGATATGGGGAATTTAGATACTTCAACATTTACTGCAGGTGTAAGCTACCAGTTCTAAGTACTTTATCCCCGATAGATATCGGGGATTTTTTTAGTTTTTAGCGATTTTTTGTAACCTTTCTATATATTGATCAACTAACCTTTCTAAAACATGTAAAGGGATGGTGGATATCCATTTTTTAGTTTTTAGCTATTTTTTGTAATCTCTCGATGTATTGATCAACTAATCTTTCTAAAACATGTAAGGGATGTGGATATCCATTTTTTAGTTTTTAGCAATTTTCTGTAATCTTTCTATGTATTGATCAACTAATCTCTCAAGTACATGTAAAGGAACCGCACCGTTTTTTAGTACAACATCGTGAAAATCTCTTAATGTAAATTGTTTACCTAAAGCGGCTTTGGCCTTCTCTCTAAGTGAGAGTATTTTCATCATGCCAACCTTATAAGACGTGGCTTGCCCTGGCATAACGATATAGCGTTCAATTTCAGAAGTAACATCAGATAAGGCCATGCCGGTATTCGCTAACATGTACTGAATGGATTGCTCTCGCGTCCAACGTTTGTGATGTAAACCCGTATCGACCACTAATCTTACTGCTCTAAATAGCTCTGCCTGTAAGCGCCCTATGTTATCAAATGGATCATTCTCAAAACCTAATTCCCATGCTAAATACTCTGCATATAACGCCCAGCCTTCAGTATAAGCGGTAAAAGGAGACATGCGTCTAAATAGTGGCATACCTTCAAGCTCCATGCCGATAGCAATTTGAAAGTGATGCCCTGGTATGCCTTCATGATATGCCAAGGTTCGCATACTATATTTTGGTGTGGCTTTAATATCATAAAGATTGGCGAAAAATAGTCCAGGACGGCTGCCATCAATTGAAGGCTGTTGATAATAAGCGCCTGGTGCTGTTTTTTCTTTAAACTCAGGAATACGTCGTACTTCCATACCTGCTTTTGGCTGTATGCGAAAAGCGGGATCTAACCCTATGCTGATTTCATCTAAAATAGTTTGATAATCAGCAAGAATTTGCTTTCGACCTTCATCTGTATCTGGGTAATAAAACGCTTCTTGCGCTTTTAATATTTCGATTGATTGGGTAAAGCCTTGTTCGGTTGCATATCCTTGAGATGCTAAAATGGTCAATATTTCACTTTGAATTCTGGCGACTTCGGTTAAACCCATTTTGTGGATTTGTTCTGGTGAATAATCGGTTGTTGTAAAAAACTTTAAAGAAGCTGCATAGGCTTGTTCGCCTTGGGGTAAACGCCAAAAACCATCATCTGTACTGGATTTGGATTTTAAATTGGTAAAATATTCAATGAGTATCTTATAAGCAGGGTGAACCGACTCCTGCATTTGAATTGTGACATTAGTTAAAATTTCACTTTGTTGTTTAGAAGAAATTTCATCTGATTTATCAATTTTAGTTTTTAAAGAGGAGTATAAAATATTTTCTTCAATGGGTTGTTCTACAAAACGAGTCATTTCATCTAGTACGCGATCTATGACAAATAGAGGTGGAATAATGCCTTTTTCTTCTCTTATTCTTAGCCCTTCCAGACTTTGTTCAAATTTGAGTTTTACTTTAGATAATCTAGATACATAGTTTTCAGCATCTTCAACTGTATTGACTTGATGTTGGGCATCCATAAAACTAGGATAATCATTCTGTATGCCAAACAACTGATTAACTGGGTAGTTGTGATATCTGAACTGCTCTGAATTGATGCCAAAGTTAAGTAGGTATAAGGCTATTTCTCTTGATAGATTTTCGGAATCGTTTAGCTCTTCTTCGGAATAGTTTTCAACCCCGAATTTTACATGTTTCATTAAAGTAAATAATTTATCAGACTGTTTTTGGCTACTATCGTCAAGCTCAGCATTATGCCCTTTTATGCCAATTGACTCTAAAAAGCCTAAAGAAGTTAAAGTCTCAGGGCTATCAAAAGCGACTTTAATCATGGTTCGGTCAAGATATGATCTGAAAAAGAAAGGTTTATTGGCGTACCATTCATGGCAGGCAAATGCGCCGCCAAAAATTAGAATGGTTAAAAGCAAAATGCTAATCCACTTGAATATTATTCTTATCATTATACATCCTTTCGAATTGTAAAATTAATGTTAACAATATTTTTGACTTATGAGCAAGTAAATACTCTTAATTAGTTTAGGACAATCTCCCTATATTGTTTTGAAAAAAGTCTAAAAAAGCGCGTGTTTTTAAAGGAATACTTCTACTTTGATATAAAACACTTAACTGTTGTGCTGCAGGATCTTTAGTTAACTTAACTCTTTTGATTTTATTATTATTTTGGCAAGTGTAGTCAGGTAGTTTTACTATACCTAAACCTCTTTGCATTGCCTCTAAGCGCATTTCAGGACTGGGAAGTACGATTCTGCTGTTAATAGGAACTACTTGTAGTGTATTTTTATCTCGGAAAAGCCATTGCTCTTGTGGATTGGCTAAAATGCATGATTCATTAATTAAGTGCTCTGGTTTTGATAATTTACTCACGTCGTAATCACTTGATGCAAATAATGATTGTGGGAAACTTAATAGAGTTTTAGCTATCCAGTGAGATGCTGTCAGTGGTGTCTCGTGTAGTACAAAAGTGAGATCTGTGATGTGGTTTATTTCAGGTGTCGCACCTGAGTAATGGCCGCAAGTTAAGTTGATTTTAGGATACTGCTTAGCAAAGTCAGTTATTAACTCACTAATAATACGGCTGAAAAACTCTATTGGTAAAACAATGTTAAGTTGCCCTTTTGGCTCATTAATCAATGAGCCAACTTCTTCTTCTACTTTCGATAATGCTTCAATATGCAGTTTACTTTTTTGATAAAGAAGCTGACCACTTTGCGTTAATTCTTGGCTTCTTGTTGTTCGGATCAAAAGTTGGGTCGATAGCTGTTTTTCTAGTTGCACTAAATGACGGCTCAATTTTGATTTTTGCATGTTGAGTTTTTTAGCCGCTAGCGTAAATGAGCCTGATTCCACTAAAACAATAAACATATATAAATCATCTAAATTAGCTTTCATCAGTTATCCATTCGATTAGTTTTCAAATGTAAATTTAAACATTGTTCTAAATTTAGAACAATGTTTTTAATATTTACTATCTAATCAAAGTGAAATTGTTTCTTTAGACTGAACGTAACTAATTAGCAATGGAAATAAAGTTATGTTGAATGTAAATGAAATTTTAGCGAGTGATTTTGAGACTGAAGTAGAAAATTTTGACGGAAACGTATTGGTAGATTTTTATGCGCCTTGGTGTGGGCCTTGTAAGATGATTGCACCAATCGTTGATACTATTTCACAGGAGCGAGACGACTTAAAAGTTGTTAAAGTGGATGCGGATAAATCTCAAGAACTTATGGTGCGTTTTGGTATTCGTGGTATTCCAACATTATTGTTAATGAAACAAGGCAAAGTGGTTGATACTAAAGTGGGCGCAGCTTCTTTATCACAAATAAGAGAATTCACAGCTCAAGTTTAAGCTGTTAAATAGAATATAGGGAGAGTAAATTCTCCCTATAGATTTAAGATTAGTTATATCCCAAAATAAAGTCATGTTCATCCTCAAATAATAAGTTTAATGCTTCTTCTTGCAGAGGTTCTTTTAATGAAGGTGTTATGCTTTTCAAAGTTTCAAATATACTTGTTGTTGCATTTTGTTCAGTTTGAGAGTCTGATAATAAAGTTAAATAAGTCATGTGAGTACTCCAATGGTTAAGTCACATATTTAATAATGCATACGCAATACCAAGTTTTAGCCCTATGATTTATATATAGTTGTTAATTATTAAAGCAAATTGCAAAGGAAAGTAGCAAAGAAAAATTGCATTTTGCCAATGTATTTCGAGAAACTTAAGGTGCATACTCCTTTAAACACGATTTCAATTGTTCAATATCAATTGGTTTAGCTAAATGTGCATTACAGCCAGCTTCAAAAGCGCGAGTGATATCTTCAGGCATTACATCAGCGGTAAGTGTAATGATTGGGATGTGCTGAAAATTAGGTAAATTTCTTATGCGTGATGTTGCTTTATAGCCATCTAATACTGGCATTTGGCAGTCCATCAGCACCATATCAAATTCTTGTTCTTGTATTACCTTTACTGCTTCTTCACCATTTTCAACGATTACAGGAGTTATGCCAAAAGACTCCAACATGTTTTGAATGACAATTTGATTTATGTGGTTATCTTCAGCAACCAGTAAGTTTAGACCTGATAAATCTATCGATTCAGATTTTTCTAATACTTCTTGTTCAGATGCTTTCTCCAAAGTGTCTAACTTTAAATGTAAACTGAAGAGTGAACCTTGATTGAATTCACTTTCAACTTTTATTTCTCCACCCATTAATAAGCTTAACTCTCTGGATATTGTAAGCCCCAAGCCTGTGCCGCCAAATTGTCTTGTTGTGGAGGTATCTGCTTGAGTAAAAGCATCAAATAAACTTCTTATTGCTTCGGGCTTTAATCCAATGCCGGTATCTTCTACTTTTATCTCTATATGCGCTGTATCTAAGTGTAGCTCGGTGAGTTGCGCGGTTATTGAAACTGAACCTTTTTGTGTAAATTTAACTGCATTACTGCTTAAGTTCATAAGAATTTGTTCAATTCTGGTTGGGTCGCCTAAATACCATAAATTTTTAGGCAAATAATCAGTGACTCGCCAATCAATGTTTTTTTCTTTTGCTGTCGTTTCAAATAAACAATCAATTCTATTTAATAATGCATGCATATCAAAGGGGGTTTTTTCTAATGCTAACTTGTCAGCTTCAATTTTAGAGATATCTAAAATATCATTGACTATATGCAGTAAGGTTTTTGACGACAGCTCAATTTTATCTATGTAGGAGCTTAACTCATTATGGTTATGTGCTTGCTTTGATAGTTGTGAAAATCCAATAACAGCATTTAGTGGTGTTCTGATCTCATGGCTCATATTCGCTAAAAATCGACTTTTGGCTAAATTTGCCTTATCTGAATCTTGTTTAGCTTTAACAAGCTCAGTCGTCCGATTTTTAACCATAGAATTTAGAATGATTTGGCGATTATTCATTAATAAAATTAATAACATAATAAACGATACAATCAATACGTGAAAAATATATAAGACCATTTCTAATCGACTTTGATAATGGCTTAAAAAGTCTTTATTTGGCACTAAATTCATATGCCAAATTTGCCCTGTTAAATCAAATACAAGTGATTTAGATGTACCTGATTTATTTAATGTCACCTCTTTATTATTTGTATTATTTAAAAAGTTTTCATTACTGCCTTTTTCATATATTTCATAATCAAACATTTTATTTTGAGATGGTCTAAAAGCAGCTTCAAGCATTTTTTTTGCTAAAAAAACACCTGTGGCATAACCTAATAACTCACGTTTTTGTGACTTTGAATTTAAATGGTATACAGGAACAAATAATAAATAACCTGGCTCAGGTTTTGTTGATTGAACTAACTGAATGATAGGTGTGGCTTTGGGTTCGTGATTTAACTTAGCGTTTGCGAGTACAGATTTTCTTTTTTCATTGGAATAGATGTTAAATCCAATCGCATTTTTATTTTCAAGTTCTGGTGTTATTAATTTCACGATAACTAAAGGATCTGTTTCTAATAATGGAGTGCCTTTAATTTTCATTTTTTTCAGATATATATTTGAAAGCTGCTCTTCAAAATTAGGTATTTGATTTTGTGTTATTACGGGGTTCCATGAAAGGGCCTTAATGCTAGGCTCGTTTTTCATTAATTGCGATGTGAAATTTTTAAATGATTGCCTGTCTAAATTCGGGCTTGTTTGAATAAAGTTAGCTAAGGTTTGAATATTAACTAAGCTATTATTGAGTTGTCTATACAGACTGTTTTCGACTACTTTTAACTCTTTTCTAGCGAGTTGATTGGCGTTTTCTAGATTGTTTGATGAAAATAATATTGCAGTTAAAGTTACGAATACAAAGAGCAAGCTGGCTGTTGTTAGGACTAAAAAATTCGCCTTTCTTTTTTGCTCTTCAATATTTTTTAAGTTTAATAAACTCAATAAAAAAGGAGTCGCTAATAAAACACCTAAAGCGTCACCTAGCCACCATAAAGTGACATTATGCCAGTAATTAGTAAAACCGTAATTGGGATTAAATTGGCTTAAAGCAAATATGCCAATATTAGGAGAAATCAAATTAACTAAAATACCAACTATGAAAATAAAACCTAAAGCTCTTAAATCTGACTTAAGTTTAAGTGGATTGCCTAA
>Ga0105356_10004737_pt1 | contig 13090 bp, 9 predicted proteins | sample GOMGulsemesocosm_3_FD_83502 | JGI IMG/M metagenome (GOLD analysis project Ga0105356, IMG submission 83502) | Methane-oxidizing microbial communities from mesocosms in the Gulf of Mexico - GOM9D Gulf of Mexico | ecosystem: Environmental > Aquatic > Marine > Cold seeps | place: Gulf of Mexico...
CAATCGATGGTTCGGGCACTCGATCCAATACGGTCAGGGATTCTAATAAAGGGTGGCGAATGAAAGGCAATGCCATCAAGAGTTTTTGTGCAATATGGATACAGCCCATGGGTACATTGCCTGTTTTTACGGGTAGCTGTTCTTTTTCAGCAACTGCACTGATAAAATCAGCCAAAGGATATATCTCACCGGTTACTGTGTAGGTCTTTTTAAGCTCTGAATAAGTTCCCAGGATTTTCACAATCAAACAAGCAAGGTCTGCAGCCGATAGTGGAGCAACGGGAAAGCGACCGCCAGCAGGTAGCCAGATACGTTTACCAAGCTGAATTTTAGCTATAAACTTGGCAAAGGTTGAATTATCCAGCGAATTGCAGCTGCCTATAAATGGACTCAAGCGTAGACAAACCCAATCAATTAAACCTGCATTCTTGATAATATTTTCACATGCTAATTTTGATGTGCCGTATGGACCAGCCGGATTAATTGCTAAATCAGAGCTTAAATAAATAAAGCGTTTTACACCCTCTTTATATGCGACCTTGGCCAGTAAAGTGGTCATGTCTTCATTGGATTCTTTCAGCTTTACTGGAATTGCAGAGCGCGTTAATGCCGCTGCATGGATGACAGTATGTGCACCGCGCATGACGGATGTAATAAAAACTTCATCTGACATATCGCCTACATGAACGGGAATGGCTAACGACTCCTGCGGAGTACGTCTGGCAATCCCAACTAGCTCCAAGCCGCTTGTTAGAAGAATAGGTGTTAAATATCTGGCAATGGTGCCAGTTATACCGGTGATTATAATCTTATTATGATTAGCGGTTAGGTTAGGCATGTTTTTTCAATGTTTCAAAAGTGTAAGGTTAAGTAGGGCGTAAAATGGGTTTTGCCATGGCTTTGATGGCCCTCCAGCCATGTTTTAGCATCCATTTAGGACGTAAATAATAACTATTAAAAGCCTTATCTACCAACTGGCTAGTACGTGTGGGAGTTATGCCATCAATGCGAACTACCGGGTCATATTCAGTAAATTTAGAAAAGTCATTAGTAATTAATCTGTTTTCTAGGTCGCTAAATGTTTTTGTGCCGGGGAAGGGCGTTAAAACACAAAATTGCGCCGTATAGGTATTTAATTTGTGACTGTATTTTATTGTTTCTAGAATCGACTTCTCAGTGTCATCGAGCAAACCAAGTATATAAAATGCCTGAACTTGAATGCCGTGTGCCTCTAGTTCTATAATTGTATCCTCGATGTCATTCTCTTTTATTGGTATCCGACCAGATGCCTTTACGATTTCATCATTAGGTGATTCCACGCCAAGATTTACCACTTTGATGCCGGCGTTAGCCATTAAGCCGATTAATTCTGTATCTAAGGTATCAGCGCGAGTTTCAACACCGATATCTAAATCGAAATTTTCAGCCGCTATTAACTTGCAGAGCTCTTTGGAGTTTTTCCGATGCATGCTCCAGGTAATATCTCTAAATAATAGTGACTTAATGCCATAGCGTCCCACCAGGTACTTCATCTCTTTAACTATTTCAGTGTTTTCTCGTGCACGTAATGGGATATCTTGCATTACTAAATAGGGGCAGAATTCGCATGCAAAGGGGCAGCCACGACTGCCCTGAATAGTTAAGAATGGTTTGCGTGGTAGTGATGGTACATAGCCGTAGGAATTCAGATCAAAGCCATCCCAATTTGGAAACGGGAGGCGGTTAATGGCAACATTTCCAGGCGCATTAATGCGGCCGTTAGCAGCTAGTTCTCCAGAGCAAATCTTTGCGAAAACCTCTTCGGGCTCACCTATAATGATGAAATCGGCTATTACTTCAAATAGGTCAGGGTATTCGCCTGAGAATGGTCCAATAAAGCCGATTTTCGATCGAGGGAATTTCAACTTTATCTGCTGCGCGAATTCGATTTCATATTTACTATGAATCATAGAGGAAGCAATAATAATCAAGTCTTCGCCATTCGGTACGCCAGTATAAAAAGACGTATCGTGATTATGCTGCTTCGCTATAGCGTTCAGATAGCCTAAATTCAATACCGGTATTCTTAAACCAGACTTTTTGATTTTAGATACAACTTTACCCACTAGGCCTGAGGCGTGCATCCCAGAGCCAAACCCGCCAGTTTGATCGCGATTCGCAAAGCCATCAACTGGGTGCATGTAATCAATAAGTGCAATTCGCATTTTCTAAAAGCCTCTAAATTAGTTACACACTGGTACTTAGGTAGATAAAACCAAGCTATCGAAATACCCATATACGGCTAATAAGAAAGGTCACTACAGGGATTATAAAATTTGCAATTAGTACGGCAGCAATTTCATTTAAAATGCCTAATCGCAAAAGAAATAGTAGTAGCATGTTATTTAACATGAAGGCAATACTTGCAGTAGCAAAAAACTTTATAAAGGCATTTATCTTGAGTGTTTTACTTTGAAAGCTCCAATGGTAGTGGCCATAAAATGAAATGTTTACAGCCACCAAAAAACCGACAAGATTCGAAAGTAACGCTCCCGCCTCAAGGCATATGATCATAGCCAAAGCGATGATGATATGAGCGAAAGCCGCCACTATACCCACAGTCGAGAAACGCCTAAGTTCTAAAGAAATGCCCATCTCGTAATTATTTTATTCATCGCTAGATTGAGGGTGAGCCAGCAATAACCCAGTCTATAAGTTTAATGACAAAGATATTTGTAGCTACAGTGCTGATGACTGACCATACAGTAATACCATAAAAACTAATAGTCTAGATGATAGCTGCCAGCAACCAAGTGTTGACTATCACTTTAAAGGTAAGAAGTTTTATAATAGTTGTCGAAGCTTTTGTAAGCACATAGGCATCGCTTATCATACCAGTACCTCGGTTATTATGCATATGATTGGGTAGTGTAATTATAAGCAGGTGTCGGGCGATAACTCTAGGGGTGTGCGGTGATAAGTGCGTATAGTGGCACCTTTGATTGCAATCAGTAATTTGGGGTAGGCTCCTTCATTTGTAAGTCCATTAGGCTTGCAGTGTACAAAGGGTGAGAGCTAAGTGGCTGAAATTATTTTAAATCTAGCTGTGTAGCGGTAGTATTGGGTTAATAACTGAATTCGTAAAAAAGAAAGTTTATTCGAGGTCGCGGTGTTTGCTAGTCCCCCCCCCCCCCTCACCCGTTTTTTAACTAATCGACCCTAAAAATAGAATTTTTTCGTACACTAAACGAAGGGGTCTACATGAAAAAGATCAGGCTACAGCGACAGCCAGATCATGGGTGTCCTCAAACAAGCCGATGCAGGAATACCTGTTCCTGAGTTATGTCGTGAGCATGGGATGAGCGCTGTCAGTGTCTATAAGTGGTGCGCAAAGTATGGAGGGATGGATGCGCCCATGATATCGCGGCTTAAGAGAGCTGGAGCACGAAAGCCGACGGCTGAAGAAAATGTACGTCGAAGAGCGCCTAAAATCTGAGATTGCCCAAGAGGCCGTGGCAAAAAAAGTGGTAAAGCCGTCTCAGTATAAGGAGATGGTCCGGCAGGCTGTCTCAAATCATGCAGTGAGTATTCGGCTTGCATGCCAAGCGCTTTTCATTAGTGAAACCTGTTACCTGTACCTGTATCTGTCTTTGTAAGCTATGAAAACCAAGACATTGCTAATTGGCTAATCGATTTAACAGAGAACGAATTCGACTAGGACTTTGGCCTGTGTTTTTCTGTTTGCGAAATGTTAAGGGCTTTAAATGGAACCATAAGCGGGTCTATCGAAACTATTGTGAGTTGGCCTTAAATCTACGAATAAACCCTAAAAGGCGATTAAGGCAGGGTTTTCGTTGTCGGCGATTAGGGTGACTTGAGCATTGGATTAGCCCTAGAGTAGCGCTCACAACTAACCGTGATACGTTGTGATAGTGTGCTTAAGTGTATCGGTGGTGTGTTGGTTTGGCCAAAACATACGGAATTAAGGTTGAGTTCATGTAGTCTGGAAGCCCGCAGCAGAATGCTGATATTGAAAGAGCAAGTTGCACCTTTCGCTATAGTTGGTTAGGTAAGCACCTTTTTGAAGCATTTGATGGGGTTCAGGGCTATCCAATGAACTGGTTATGGTTTTACAGTAACGCACGGGCCCATAAGACTAATGGTGATAGGTCGCCATTAATGGCCGCTAAATTACTACTATTGGCTTCGGTTAAAAAAAGTATGATTGCCAACTTGGTGTTTAACAAAAAAAGACCCAAGAGAAGGGTGGGTTGTCGTTATAAAAAGGAGTTTAGCAAGAAACAATTATCCCAAGGGGCTTTCAATTAAGCGTTGTGTGGAGGGTGTGAGCCTTGCTTCTGTCTAGTCTGGCGAATGAATATAGCGTGGATGGTCGTCAGGCTAGTTCTGGGGGGCAGCTATTTATGTCTCCTATTTAATGTTTTGATTGTAAACCCAGTCTGGGCTTTCGCCTTGTTTGTTGAATGCGGTGGGTGCATCTACTAATAAAGCGATAACGCTTTGAACTTTAAATTCGTGGCAGGCTGCGTCGAGATGATTAAGTAAATTATGGGTTTCTGGCCAGCTAAGGTGTATTTCATTGGCCGTCATAATTCGTGGGTGTTCAGTGCCTTCTACGTTGTCGCCAACTAATAGCTCTTCATAGAGTTTTTCGCCAGGACGAAGTCCTGAAAATTTTATTTCTATATCGCCATTTGGTTCTGATTTTGTTTTCTCTGTTAGTCCTGAAAGGCGAATCATTTTTTGTGCCAGCGCAGTAATTTTTACCGGTTCCCCCATATCCAGTACAAATACATCGCCGCCTTGGCCCATTGAGCCAGCTTGAATAACTAGCATTGCTGCCTCGGGAATGGTCATGAAATAGCGAATTATATCAGGGTGGGTAACCGTTATAGGGCCGCCCTGCTGGATTTGTTTGTAAAATAGTGGAACAACAGATCCTGAGGAGCCCAATACATTACCAAAGCGAACCATGCAAAAACGCGTGTCAGACTGTCGTTTTGAAAGGGCCTGCAATACAAGCTCTGCTACTCGCTTGCTGGTCCCCATTACATTGGTTGGGCGTACTGCTTTATCGGTTGAAATGAGTACGAAGTTTTTTACTCCGGCATTAATTGCAGCCTCTGCACAGTGCCAAGTGCCGAATACGTTATTCCGTACTCCTTCTACTACATTGTGTTCGACCATGGGAACATGCTTATAGGCTGCAGCATGGTAAATAGTATCTACTTTGAATGAACTAAATATGGTTTCTAGTCTGTGTTGATTTTGAACTGAGCCCAGAATGGAAATTATTTCTATTTTAAGGTTCTGCTCGGTTTTGATGTTATTTAGCTCTTGCTCAATGCTGTAAAGGCTGAATTCATTTAGCTCAAGTAGTATTAGTTTCTTTGGCTGTCGCTTGATTGCTTGCCTGCATAGTTCCGAACCGATGGAGCCCCCGGCACCGGTAATGGCCACTACCTTTTTAGCTATGCATTGTTGAATTAAGTCTTGTTTGGGGGGGACTGGCTCTCTCCCTAGCAGGTCTTCAATATCGATTTCTTTGAGTTCTTCAATCCTAGCTTTGCCGCTTACGATATCCTGTACTGCTGGAGTGGTAAGAACTTCTATATTCAAGTTGCTTAATTTCTCTATTAGAGATTTACGTTGGGTTGTGTTGGCATTGCCAAGGGCTAATAATATTTTACTAATACTTTGATCTTTAATTAAGGTGTTAATGTCTTCAATTGTGTAGGTTTTTAAGCCGTGTATGTTCATACCCTGCTTTTTGTGGTCGTCATCAATGAAGCCATACGGCATGAATAAATCGCTACTCGAGAGAGCGTTTGCAAGTGACATGCCCTGCTGTCCCGCGCCATATATTAGTACTGGTTCACATCGGGCTTTACCTATTTGCATTACTAAGCTGCGAATAAATAAGCGGGGGCCTCCTAGTAGTGCAAAGGCTGTAAACCAATAAATGATCGCGCTCGATCTTGGTAGGTTGGCTTGAAGTAAAAATGAGCTTGTTGCAAGTGCTAGGGCGGAAATGGAGATGCCAATGGCAAGGGTTGAAAATGCTGTGCTGGTCATAAACCTTACCATTGCGCGGTATTGTCCTAACCTTATAAATATAGCTAAAGTGAGAAGCGTTGTAATGAATGCGCTGGCGAGCAATGTATTTGAAATGTCTGGAAGTACTTCCCCGTGACGCAGGGCAAGTGCAGTGTAAATGGCTAAAGGGATAGCTAGAAAATCGTAGCTTAATGATACTAAGCGTTTTATTGGTCTTGGTGCGTTAAGTAAATATTTTAGCATTTATTAGTCTCGTCTCACTTTGCGAGACTGTATAGCTTAAATTTGAGGTGTCTTTCCGAATTACTGATTAGAGAATTTAGGGCGCGGTACTCTAATAGCTGGCTAATTGAGAGGGACAATGCTCGTAATATTATTGTTATTTGGCGTGCTGGTCAATAGATCAATGTTCATATATTGATGCCATTTTAAGCTATTAATATTAGGCTGGGTTTCATGTATTATCTTGTTTGATTGCAGTGTGTATTAATATACATGGCTGTTTCTGTATTGTATCTAAATTTGGGTGCCGGTCTTAAATACTATGTTTCAATCCATACCTTTTATTGTTGGGCGTTCTCTAGGTGGTCTCTCCTCCTCTTGGCCTTTTATCTTATTTTCACTCTATTCTGTATATCTATTTGGTGCGATGACGTTTCCGGTCGTAGGTAAGGCGGCTGCCGGGCTACTGTTGTTGGTAGGTCTTTTGGGCGGGTATCGGCTAAAGCTACACCATTACGCCTTAACCGCTGCTGAAAAATGGCTACTTTTAAGTTTTATTCTGTTTTCTGTGGTTTCTCTAGTCTCTTTTTTCTATTGGCCGCAAAGTCGCCAAGCTCAAATGCATCTGGAGGACTACTCTACGTTTATGATGCTTGTTCCTTTATATCTCTTATTAAGGCAGTTTCACTTTGATGTTAGGTGCGTAGTGATACTACTTTCATTGGTTGCTATTTCTTTGGGTGTCTATTCTCTTGTTCAGGAGTTCTACTTTGGTATCCCTCGCTCTGGCGGTGCTGTAAATTCTATGCGATATGCGGGTATTAGTTTGGTTTTGGCATCAATATCTTTAAATGTCATTTTGCTCATTCGTCAGAAGACTTTGGGTTTTAAGGTTTTATTGGTGTTTGCTGTATGCATGGGGTTGATCGCCTGTTTGTTAACGCAGGTGCGTGGTGCTTGGCTTGTTATTCCAGTCTTGGTGCTGGCCTATTGTGCATACCTACACCGCAGCCTTTCCCCTAAATTTTTATATTTAATGATGATCGGTGCTGTGGTGCTGGTTATAGGTGTGAGTCAAATGCAGGTGGTTCAGGGTCGTGTGCAGGTAACTATTGAAAACCTGGAGCGTTATCAGCAGGGCGATGCTCAAACATCAATTGGTGCTCGCTTGGATATGTTTAAGGCTGCTGTAATTTTAATTAAGGAAAAGCCAGTTTGGGGTCATGGGCTTCATAGTTATAGTCCGAAAGCTACTGAGATACGACAAAATACGCCTGGGATGTCTGATCAGGTGGGTGTGTGGGCTAATCCCCATAATGAAATACTACAGGTGTTAGTTGAGAAGGGCTTAATTGGCTTGGTCACGTTGCTACTTTTATTTGCAGCGCCGGCATATTTGTTTATAGGGGCGCTTAAGGGCTCTAATGAAGGTGTTAGGTTTTATGCGGTGTCAGGTCTTAGTATTTTAATGGTTTATGCTGTATTGGGGCAGAGTGTGGCTTTATTTGAGCATGATGTATTTAATCATTTTTTTGCTTTGATGGTGTTGTTATTTGCATCACAGATTCGGGTGGTTGAGTATATGACGGATAGGGTTAAAGGGTGATTTAGTAGGAAAGTTTTGGTTGGTTGTAGGATTGGGCGTATCTTATTATGAGGATGTAGCTAAATCTGCGGGCTGACTATCATAAGGCCCGCAAGGGCTAAGGATGGGGGCTCTAAATGCAAAACTTGATGGTTGCCTTGGTTGCGATAAACATGGAGCCTCCTTCAATGCTAACAACCGAAATGGTCCGATTGGCAAGGTGTTACGTACCGAAAGTGGACCGTTTTAACTGGATGCCCTGAATGCATGTTTGGGTCTAAACTTCTCTAAAAAGCCAGGTGCGTTTGCCTCCTTAGGTGACAAGATATTATTTTTTACATCCAATGTGTGGCCGCCGCTAGATCGTTTGTACCTTTAAAGAGTTGTGTGTGTAGTGGTCAGGTAAGGCTGGCCTCAGTTTAGTAGTTCATCCTGTAACCTTCTTCGGCCGCATTTGGGCTTTGTCCGTCATTAAAGCGGTGAGGCCTAATTTGACTAGAGCAACCGATAATGTAATCCGTGATGGCGAGCTTGGCTTCATCAAAATTATCATAGCCGTATTTAGGCATCCATTCTGTTTTTAAGTTTCTAAAAAATCGTTCCATCGGTGAATTGTCCCGGCGACTCATACTTTGGATTATCTGATGTTGCCACTACAGTCTCTGCGAAATTTTTGGCTGGTATAATGCAATTCTTGGTCAGAATGAAGCGTCACGCCTTGTGGCTTGCCCTTTGATTTATAGGCCATAGTCAACGCTTTACTTGTTAATTCACTATTGGGCGATAATGACATGGCCCTACCAATTGGTTTACGTGAAAATAAATCCAATACCGCAGCCAAGTAGCCTCACCGCGATCCAACCCATGTATATATATACGTCTCCATACCAAACGTGATTAGGTTTTTGTATATCGAACTCACGATTCAATTTATTGTGTACCGGCAGGTGCTCATTATTCGCTTTCTTATATTTAGGGGTTGGAAGGTAGCCAACTCTCAAGTCCTGGCGCGACCATTGTTTTTCTAGTCCGGTAACGGCTTAACGGCTTAACGCGAGCCGAAACCATTTCAGAAATTGACCTGGCGCCCGCAGAGAAACTACTATATTTACGGGTGGTACTTACTTCACTGTTGACCTTAATCTGCTCTGGTGTGAGGGCTTTTGGGCGGCTACGCCAGAACTTATAACTGCAGCGATGGATATTGAAGACGCTACAAATTAAGGAAACTGTATGGCTCTCTTACAAGCTCTGAACTAACTAGAATTTCTCAGTGAGTCTGACATCAAGAGAGCCGTAGTCTTTTTTAGTATTTTTTCTCTTCAATTCGACGAATTTTCTTTTCTAGCTCACGAATTTTTAACTGATCTGGCGTCAAATGGTACTGATGTCTGGGCTTTATGATTTCCAGGGTCACTGACTCTGCCACTGAATATTTAGTCGAATGGCGGTTACGTCGGCCGGTTGCAGCCTACCTGGTGGGCTACCTTGATTGTGAGGTGCGAAGAATCCGAATTGATACGTCTATTTATCTTACTTAAGGCGTGAATATGGAGATCGCAAGTAGTCATTACGTATATGTTTTTTTGAAAATGAAGTGGAGGATTTTTGATTAAACGTGCTAGCTGGGCTGAAAATAGCGGTGTAAAAGTTATTTTGGTTCGCTGTGTGTATGGTCTCAAAGGCTTTCCTGGTGCAGTCATTACTATGTATCTAGAAACTCAAATTCAGCTACCTAGTGGTCGTTTTCGTCCATGCCATTGATTGGCTCTGCAATGAATTACACAAGTATGGAATCTTTGTGTTTGGTGGTGGTGTGCGTTCAGTATGGGTTCGAAGCAAGCTCGAGGGTTTCAAGGCCACTGTTAGGGAGACGGGTGTGTTGTGTGGGGTCGATTACATGCCAGTGTAAGAGGCGCTGTCTCGGCTTTTTAATGGGGTTAAATAATTAAGCGTTATTCTTAATTGTTAGTGTCCCTATTGTATTGCTTTGATTAAAGATCGCTTGCGAGCAAGCTCTTTCATTTTGATTTGATGTGGGGTTCCGGGAAATTTGATGGGGCGGGTCATCCTTGTACGAAGCCGCGCCCCCTCTTTGTGGGTTGGCTATTGCTGGCCTAGGGTGGCTGTTAATCGCTCTATTGCCTTTTTCAGGTCTTCATTACTAGTGGCGAATGAAATGCGCATGTGACCTGGGGTGCCGAAGGCGCTACCAGGTACAAGGGCTACGCCCGCTTCAAGGAGTTTTTCGGCCAGGCCGGTATCTGTTTTGCAGTTCAATTTGGCTTGGGCTTTAGCAAAATCCGGGAATAGGTAAAACGTCCCATCTCCTGCCAGGCATTCAATGCCGTCTATGTTGTTAAGTGCCTTCACCATGTAATCGTGGCGTATTTTAAATGCGCTTACCATGTCTTTTACACACTGCTGGTCACCTTCCAGTGCGGCTTGTGCTGCCACTTGTGAAATAGAGGTGGGGTTAGATGTGCTTTGGCTTTGAATTTTTTTCATGGCGGCAATTAATGGCTGTGGGCCGGCTGCGTAGCCTATGCGCCAGCCTGTCATGCTGTAGGCTTTACTAACACCGTTTAACACTATGGTGCGCTCATATAAATCCGAGTTCACGGTTAAAATGTTGTTGAACGACTCCTCGGTCCATAGGATGTGCTCGTACATGTCGTCTGTGGCAATTAATACATCCGGGTGTTTACGTAATACGGCACCTAGTTCAGCTAGTTCAGCTTTGGTGTAAGCCATGCCAGACGGGTTGCTGGGGCTGTTTAATACTACTAATTTGGTTTTGCTAGTAATGGCGTCATCCAACTGAGCTGCTGTTATTTTAAAGCGTGCTGTTGCGTTGGTTTCAATTACTACGGGTACGCCTTCGGCCATTTTGACCATGTCTGGGTAGCTTACCCAGTATGGTGCGGGTATTACCACTTCGTCGCCTGGGTTTAACAAGGCCAGGCTTAAGTTGAAGAAGCTTTGCTTGCCGCCGCAGCTTACCAAAATTTGGTTGGCTTGGTAGTCTAGACCGTTATCGTTTTTAAACTTGTTGATAATGGCGTTTTTAAGTTGCGGGGTGCCGTCTACCGCTGTGTACTTGGTAAAGCCGTTTTCAATGGCGGCTGTGGCGGCATCTTTGATGTGTTGCGGGGTGTCAAAATCTGGTTCACCAGCTCCCAGGCCTATGATGTCTTGGCCTGCGGCGCGTAACTCGGCGGCGCGGTTGGTTACTGCCAGAGTAGGAGAGGGCTTAATGCTTTGAACTCGGGTGGAAAGTTGCAGGTTCAAGGCTGTCTCCTCAGGTGTATTATAAATTGGTAAGTGACTGATTAAATTGCATAATCTGGTTCTGTAAAAGGTCTCAGATTGCGCGCGGCATTGTATATTAAGTTGTTATGGGGTGCACGTTGATTTTTTAAGAGGTGGGGGTGGCTTGCCTTTTTAGTTCCTTGCTCACAAGCGGGGTCACTCGTACACTTGTTGGTAATTATTTTGTAGGAGCGTGCTTGCACGCGAATGTATGTCCAGTAACCTCTTTAAAATCCACAGTAAGTACCAGCCAGCTGGCGATCAGCCGGGTGCCATTAAAAAATTGCTAGAAGGGCTTGAAGATGGTTTGGCCAAGCAAACTCTTCTGGGGGTAACTGGTTCGGGTAAAACCTTTACCATGGCTAATGTCATCGAGGGCTCCCAGCGCCCAGCTATTATACTGGTGCACAACAAAACCCTGGCCGCCCAGCTATATGGTGAGTTTAAGGAGTTTTTCCCCAATAATGCGGTTGAATATTTTGTATCCTACTATGACTATTACCAGCCCGAAGCCTATGTGCCCTCCAGTGATACCTTTATAGAAAAAGACGCCTCCGTTAACCAGTATATAGAGCAGATGCGGCTCTCTGCTACAAAGGCCCTACTGGAGCGGCAGGACTGCATTGTGGTGGCCACTGTTTCCTCAATATATGGCCTGGGTGATCCAAAATCCTATTTAAAGATGGTATTGCACCTGGATCGCGGAGATTTAATTGATCAGCGTGGTGTATTGCGCCGTCTAGCTGAATTGCAGTACAAGCGTAACGATGTGGATTTTCAGCGTGCCACTTATCGAGTGCGTGGGGATGTGATTGATATTTTTCCGGCAGAATCCGAATTTGAAGCAGTTAGGGTCGAGCTGTTTGATGAAGAAATAGAGCAGCTCAGTATGTTTGACCCTCTTACCGGTGAGGTGCTTAGACGGGTCCCCAGGGTCACCATCTTCCCTAAGAGCCACTACGTAACTCCCAAAGAAACTCTGGTGGGTATGATTGACGAAGTAAAAGCCGAGTTGAAGCCTCGTCTGGCGCAATTGCGTGACAATAATAAGCTGGTAGAGGCTCAGCGCCTCGAGCAGCGCGTGGTATACGACATGGAGATGATTCAGCAGCTGGGTTATTGCAATGGCATAGAGAACTACAGTCGTTATTTGTCGGGCCGCGAAGTAGGTGCGCCGCCCCCTACTTTGTTCGACTATTTGCCAGATAACGCCCTCATGTTTATCGATGAGTCTCATGTGACCATTCCTCAATTTGGCGCCATGTATAAAGGGGATAGATCTCGTAAAGAAACCCTGGTGGAATTTGGCTTCAGGTTGCCATCGGCACTGGATAACCGCCCCATGAAATTTGATGAGTGGGAGTCCATTTCGCCGCAATCTATCATGGTGTCGGCCACTCCGAGTAAATACGAGGCGGCGAATCAAGAGGCGGTGGTGGAGCAGCTGGTGCGACCCACAGGCTTGGTGGACCCTGTTATTGAGATTCGTCCTGCCACCACTCAGGTGGATGATGTAATGAAAGAGATTCGCGAGCGTACCGCCAAGGGCGAGCGCATCTTAATAACGGTCATGACCAAGCGCATGGCAGAAGATTTAACGGACTTTTTGGCCGAGCACAGCATTCGGGTGCGCTACCTGCACAGCGACATAGATACGGTGGAGCGCATCGAGATTATCCGCGATTTGCGCTTGGGTGAGTTTGATGTGTTAGTGGGTATTAACTTATTGCGAGAGGGGTTGGATATACCGGAGGTGAGTCTAGTGGCCATCTTTGACGCGGATAAAGAAGGCTTTTTAAGGTCTGATCGCTCGCTCATTCAAACCATGGGTCGTGCCGCTCGTAATTCGGAAGGTAAGGCTATCTTGTATGCCGAACGTATTACCGATTCCATGCGTCGTGCCATGGATGAAAC
>Ga0105356_10004739_pt1 | contig 13088 bp, 13 predicted proteins | sample GOMGulsemesocosm_3_FD_83502 | JGI IMG/M metagenome (GOLD analysis project Ga0105356, IMG submission 83502) | Methane-oxidizing microbial communities from mesocosms in the Gulf of Mexico - GOM9D Gulf of Mexico | ecosystem: Environmental > Aquatic > Marine > Cold seeps | place: Gulf of Mexico...
ATTTCTGTTCTGGATTTGAGGGGACTTATTCAATTATCCAAGATTCATTTAATGAAATACGGGAAGGCGGTGAATTAAATGAGATATTGGAAGAATTACTAAATACTTGATAAACCATTGGATACCGTGAATTTTAAAAATAAAATATAAAAAGATAATCTTTCATTGGACCTTTTCTATTTTTATCTGTATACTTGAACAGTAGTTATAATGATTAAATAAGGTTGGAAGCGTCATATGTTTGATGTCCACGAAAAATTAGAAGAACATTTTAGTCTCGAGGTTCTTGCTGATATTTTATCACTACCTAAGCGCTCAATTGAGTCGAGAATAAATAAAGGTGAACTTGAACCATGCCCAAAAACAGGGCTAATAAGTAAGTCTCAAGTCATACACTTCCCAGAAATAAAAAGAATCCATGAATCAAAATGGGATGAAGAACTAACAATAAAGCCAAATAGGCTATACAAGTTAGTTGAACTGTTCGCTGGTGGAGGTGGTTTAGCACTAGGAATGGAGAAAGCTGGCTTTGAAAGCGTATTACTTAATGAAATGGATAAACACGCTTGCTCGACACTCCGTCATAACCGTCCGGATTGGAACGTTGTTGAAGGTGATATTTCTAAAGTAGACTTTACAAAGATTAAAGACGTTGACGTGTTAACGGGGGGCTTTCCTTGCCAAGCATTTTCTTATGCAGGTAAAAGCTTAGGCTTTGAAGATACCCGAGGGACTTTGTTTTTTGAAATGGCAAGAGCGATTAAAGAAACTCAACCAAAAATATTTATGGCGGAAAATGTTAGAGCTCTTCTTACTCATGAAAATGGTAGAACACTAGAAACCATCAAAAATGTCATTGATGAACTTGGATATGTTCTAGTTGAACCAAAAGTTATTAAAGCAATTTTTTACAAAGTACCTCAAAAACGAGAAAGACTTATTCTTGTTGGAATTAGAAAAGATATTTTTGAAAATTTGAAAAATAACTTTGAATGGCCTTCTCCTTATAAAAGAGTTATGACTTTAACTGATGCATTTAAAAAGGGTGAGTTATTTGATACAGATGTAGCTGAATCAGCAGGACAAAATTATCCAACTAGAAAAGCTGAGATTATGGAGAAAATTCCGGAAGGTGGTTACTGGAGAAGTTTGAGTGATGATCTTCAAAGAGAGTATATGCAGGGTAGCTATTTTCTAGGTGGTGGAAAGACGGGTATGGCTAGAAGACTTTCAATGACTGAGCCAAGCTTAACCTTAACTACCTCCCCAGCTCAAAAACAAACAGAACGTTGTCACCCTATTGAAACTAGGCCTTTGCAGTCCAAAGAATATGCAAGAATTCAAACATTTCCAGATGATTGGGAATTCCAAGGGCCTTTAACAGCTATATATAAACAAATTGGCAATGCTGTTCCTGTTAATATGGCTGCCGCCATAGGTCGTTCTTTAGTTAGACTCCTAAATAATATAGAAGCCTAACTAATACGCAAAAAATTAGGAATCAAAGTAATCTTCACTTAGGTTTAAGCTGTTAATATGGTTGTTCTTTGCCGTGCTAAGTTGTGTATTTAAGCTTTGAATAGAAGCAAATAGGTGACGATATTGACTCGGTTTGTTATTACCGACCCATAACTCGCCAAAGGTACTATTTTTTAATACACCACGATAAGCAGCTAATGCTTGTTTTAGTATTTCTTCACGGTGGGCAATAAACAAAAACTTTGCTTCGGGGTTTTGCTGGTAGAAACGCGCAAAGTCAAACGCCGAAATAATGGTTTTACCTGTGCCCGTTGCGGCCACCACTAAGTTACGATAGCGCTTATGTAGCTCTCGCTCGGTTTGTAACTTGTCTAATATGGTTTGCTGATGTGAATGTGGTTTGATATCAAAATAAAAGCTCGGCGCGGTGTTGTTAAAGTTACCTCTGGCTTCTTGTAAGGCGTTGCTGAGTTTTTCACGGCTGGGGGCTTGGCCATCAAAAAGTTCAAAGTCGGGTGACTGCCAATAGGTTTCAAAGGTGCTGAGCGATTTATCAATAATATGCGGAATTTCTTGTGAGGTGATTTTTAGGTTCCACTCTAAACCACTGGTTAAGGCTGAATGCGATAAATTAGAGGAGCCAATATAACCAGTATTAAAGCCGGTATTACGCATAAATAAATACGATTTGGCGTGTAAGCGTTCACTGTTGGTATTGTAACTCAGTTTAACTTCGGTATTGGGCAGTGCCGCTAAAAACTCCACCGCTTTGGCATCGGTTGCACCCATATACGAGGTAGTGATTATTTGTAATTGTTTGCCACTGCGGGTGAAAGCCTCTAATTCATTTTTAAATATGCGAATACCGGTCCATTTGATAAAGGAGACCAGCCAATATATTTTGTCAGACGATTGAATTTCTCTTTTGATTTCCGTTTCTAGCGAAATACCGGCATTGCTACCGCAGAACAATTCACTCTGCGTTAAGCCGGTTAATGGCATGATGGTTTCTACGTACTTGGGCAAGTCTGCCGCGATAGGGTTGGCTTTATCAAACAGTGCGGTAAGGATTTTACCCCGGCTATCAAGTAAGTTTTCACTGATTAACTGTTCATCGTTAATATGTTTACTCAGCCACTGCACTATGGTGTTTGCTAAGTGTATTTGCTCGTGAATTCTAGAATCACCATTTGGCACTGAGTCCATCGCCATTTCAATCAATCGGGTTAAGAAGCGCGACAACCAAGTGGCTGCTTCACCGGCTTCAAGTGAACGCTCGCCAACATGAAAAGTTTCACGATCTAAGTTTTGTTCCACTAATTGGGTTATTAGCTGCTCGTAGATACCCGTTTGATTCATGAAAATCCTTTTTCGATTTTATTGTAGAAGGCCAGGATATCTGAAAAAGAACCACACAGGTATTATCATTTTATAATAGGCTGAGTTACTTGCGTTTATTTACAGCCTGTATATACTGACAGCATTACTGTTAAAAAATACAGGGTCTTTTATGTCATTCATTTCCGGGCAAGAACTTAAACCGCTAACCGCTAGGCAACAACAAATTTTTGATCTGATCAAAGATGCGATCAGTGATACCGGTATGCCACCCACACGGGCAGAAATTGCCAAGTTCTTTGGTTTTAAATCGGCCAATGCTGCAGAAGAACACTTAAAAGCACTCGCTAAAAAGGGCTATATTGAAATGTTACCGGGTACCTCACGCGGTATTCGTTTAGCTGAGCAATTTACTCAAGAGGTTGGTTTACCCCTTATTGGCCGTGTTGCGGCTGGCGAGCCTATTCTGGCTCAAGAACATGTTGAACAACATTATCAAATGGATGGGCAATTATTTCATCCTGCCGCAGATTATTTATTGCGAGTTAATGGCGAAAGTATGAAGGATATTGGTATTTTAGATGGTGACTTGTTAGCGGTTCATCAAACAACCGATGTGCAAAATGGGCAAGTTGTTATCGCGCGTGTTGAGAATGATGTAACGGTAAAGCGTTTTAAGCGCGAAGGTAATATTGTTTATTTACATGCCGAAAATGAAGACTTTTCGCCAATTAAGGTCGATCTTACCAGCCAAGAATTTACCATTGAAGGTATTGCTGTGGGTATTGTTCGCAATACTAGTTGGATGTAGTGCTTGTTATAGCGTTAAAAATGTAAAAATAAGTGATTGAAACTAACTGATTGTTCAATCACTTTACTAAAGTTATTTTCTCTTATTTTTTCTCTTATTTTCTCTCTTCTTTCTTCTCTTATGTCTTCACTTCTTAGTATCATCTGTTCATTAAATAAGCAGTTGAAAATACTTGTTTATTGGTTCTCTCTAGCCATTATATCAATGTACAAAATTCATACACCGCATACCTGTTAGCTATGCGTATAACTTAGAGCTCTTACTCTATTGAAATTGTTAGTATTACAGAGTTTCGCCCCCTGAAAAAACTGTTTGACCTCGATTAATAATTGAGTAATTCTAGAGCGGAAATCGAACAAAAAGTAACTGTATAAAATAATAACAAGACGTAGATGCGCTTTTCAGTAATTGAGTTCACACCCAGTTTATAACTAAAGAAGTGTTATTAAACGTCTGTTAATTTATCAAAAAATAATAACAAAATTAACAGATAGTCAGTTTAATGAGTTGTGCTGTACATAACTGTCATTCTGTTTTCTATTTTTTTCTGTCCTGTTTTATCGAAGAAAGTCCTAACACTTATTCTTCATAAATAGGAAATAATAGAGGAGAGGTTGAGTGAATAGAAGTAACCAACGTTGGTTGTTGGGAGTTTGGCTGTTCTTAGGTAGCCTTATTTCCTGTTCAGCTTGGGCAGAGACACAGTTAAATCTGACCAAAGGTGTAACAGCAGTTAGTAGGGAAGTTTATGATTTACATATGCTTGCTCTCTACATCTGTACTGCTATTGGTGTCGTTGTTTTTGGCGCTATGTTTTGGTCGATGGCCTTCCACCGAAAATCTAAAGGGGCAAAAGCCGCAGATTTTCATGAAAGCACCAAAGTTGAAATACTTTGGACCGCTATTCCTATCGTTATTCTCATCGCTATGGCCGTACCGGCAACTAGCACGTTAATAGACATGGAAAACAATGCTAATTCTGATGTAACTATTCAAGTTACTGGCTCTCAGTGGAAATGGCATTATAAATATTTCGATCAGGGTATTGAATACTATTCAGTATTATCTACGCCTCGTGAAGAATATGAAAACCAAAATGGCAGTTTCGCCGGTAACGGTAATAGTAAAAATGAAAATTATTTACTTGAAGTTGATAAGCCACTGGTTATTCCGGTCAATAAAAAAGTCAGATTTTTGATCACCTCAGATGATGTTATCCATGCTTGGTGGGTACCAGCCTTCGCAGTTAAGCAAGATGCTAATCCAGGGTTTATTAATGAAGCGTGGACAAAAGTTGATGAACCGGGTGTTTATCGCGGCCAATGTGCAGAGCTTTGTGGTAAAGATCATGGCTTTATGCCGATTGTTGTTGAAGTGAAATCTGAACAAGATTACAGCATTTGGCTCGATGAGCAAAAAGCGTTAGTTGCACAAGCGGCCGATGCTGAACAAGCATCGTTAAGTGCTTCAATGTCTAAAGAAGAATTAATGCAGTTAGGTGAGTCGACTTACATGGCGCATTGTGCGGCTTGTCATCAACCTACCGGTTTAGGTTTACCACCAACATTCCCTGCGTTAAAAGGCAGTGCGGTTGCTATTCAAGGCTCTATTGCTGAACATATTGGGCTAGTACAAAACGGTAAAGGCATGATGCCTCCGTTTGGAAAGCAGTTAAGCTTGGCTGAAATTGCTGCAGTAGTAACTTATGAGCGTAATGCTTGGGGTAATGATACCGGTGATTTAGTGCAAAGTGCAGATGTCAAAGCAACGGGCGGGGAATAATCATGACTACAGATATTATTAATGATTCAGTTGCTGATACGCACAGTGATGATCATCATGACCATAAAATGACCGGCATTAAACGCTGGTTATACACCACTAACCATAAAGATATTGGTACTTTGTATTTATGGTTTTCATTCATTATGCTGTTAACCGGTGGCGCAATGGCCATGGTTATTCGTGCTGAATTATTTCAGCCGGGCTTGCAGCTGGTGGATCCTGATTTTTTTAATCAGTTAACCACAGTACATGGGTTGATCATGGTTTTTGGTGCCATTATGCCGGCCTTTACTGGCTTTGCTAACTGGATGATTCCAATGATGATTGGTGCGCCAGATATGGCGTTACCACGGATGAATAACTGGAGCTTTTGGATTTTACCTTTTGCTTTTGCTATTTTACTTTCATCATTCTTTATGGAAAGTGGTGCGCCAAACTTTGGTTGGACTTTCTATGCTCCACTGTCTACCACCTATTCAAACGGTAGTACTGCTTTCTTTGTGTTTGCTGTGCATATTATGGGTATATCTTCAATAATGGGCGCCATTAATATTGTGGTCACCATTATGAATTTACGCGCTCCGGGTATGACCTATATGAAAATGCCATTGTTTGTGTGGACCTTTTTCATTACGGCTTATCTCCTCATTGCGGTGATGCCGGTGCTGGCAGGTGTAGTAACCATGTTGCTAACCGACACCTACTTTGGCACTAGCTTTTTTGATGCCGCCGGTGGTGGTGATCCGGTGATGTTCCAACATATATTCTGGTTCTTTGGTCATCCTGAAGTATATATTATGATTTTGCCAGCCTTTGGTATTGTCTCTACTATTATCCCTGCGTTTGCGCGTAAAAAACTATTTGGCTATAGCTCTATGGTTTATGCAACATCGTCAATAGCGCTGTTGTCATTTATTGTGTGGGCGCATCATATGTTTACTACCGGCATGCCATTATTTGGTGAGCTGTTCTTTATGTATTGCACCATGTTAATTGCGGTTCCTACTGGGGTTAAAGTCTTTAACTGGGTGGCAACCATGTGGCGCGGTTCAATGACCTTTGAAACGCCGATGCTGTTTTCTATCGCTTTTGTGATTTTGTTTACTATCGGTGGTTTCTCTGGATTGATGTTAGCGTTAACACCCGTTGATTTTCAATATCACGATACTTACTTTGTGGTAGCGCATTTCCACTATGTTTTAGTGACGGGTTCATTATTTTCGATTTATGCAGGGGCTTACTATTGGCTACCTAAGTGGACCGGACATATGTACAGTGAAAGTTTAGCTAAATGGCATTTTTGGTGCTCACTAATTTCAGTGAATTTATTGTTCTTCCCAATGCACTTTTTAGGCTTAGCAGGTATGCCTCGTCGTATTCCTGATTATGCCTTACAGTTTGCCGACTTTAATAAGTGGGTCAGTATTGGTGGTTTTGCTTTTGGTCTATCACAATTAATTTTCTTAGCGGTGGTGATCAAATGTATTAAGGGTGGCGAGAAAGCACCGGCCAAACCATGGGATGGCGCCGAAGGTTTAGAATGGACCGTAGCAAGCCCTGCGCCATATCATACCTTTAGTACGCCACCTAAGGTTGACTAGTCATGACTCAAGGCACAGCGGCTGACGCTAAATTGAAACAAACACAAACAAGTAATAGCAAAGTAACTAAAAAGTTAGTGCTGGTTGTGTTTGCCATGTTTGGTTTTGGCTTTGCGCTAGTGCCTTTATATGATGTGTTTTGCGAAATCACTGGCTTGAACGGAAAAACCAATACCTCGGCGGTGTCTTATTCCGATGCAGGAATAGATACCTCTCGTACGGTAACGGTGCAATTTATTACTCGAAATGCTAAGGGAATACCTTGGCAATTCGAACCGGTAATAAATGAAATTACTGTTCATCCGGGAGAACGAAAGTTTGTTAATTTTCACGCTAAAAATGAATCGACACAGGCAATAGTGGGCCAGGCAGTACCTTCGGTTTCTCCGGGGTTAGCCGCAAACTACTTTCAAAAAATAGAATGTTTTTGCTTTACTCAACAACCCTTACAAGCAGGGGAAGAAGTTGAGATGGGCCTACAGTTTTATGTAGATCGTGATTTGCCTCGCGATATAACTACGCTGACTTTGTCGTACACTTTATACGACATTACCAGTAAAGCCGATTCATAGTGTGAAGTAACGTTTAATTACACTCTTGATAAGATAAGAGGGAACAGAAATGACCACAAAAGAATATGAAAGTTATTATGTACCATCACAAAGTCATTGGCCCATTGTTGGCGCCGTGGCGTTATTTATGATTGCGGTTGGCGCCGCTAATTATGTTACCGATATTAAAAATGAAGTCAGCGGTTGGGGCGGATATTTATTACTAGCAGGGATTGCCCTGGTCATCTTTATGGTGGTTGGCTGGTTTAGAAATGTTATTACTGAATCGATGGCAGGAAAGTATAGCCACCAAATGGACAACTCGTTTCGTCAAGGAATGAGCTGGTTTATTTTTTCTGAAGTGATGTTTTTCGCGGCATTCTTTGGCGCCTTACTTTATGCCAGAACGCTTTCGGTACCTTGGTTAGGTGGTGCAGGCAATAATGTGGAAACGGCTGCGGTATTGTGGCCAGAATTCGTTGCTACTTGGCCACTGCTAGTAACACCAGATGGTACTACCACCACGCAAATGGGTTGGTATGGTTTACCGCTGATCAATACTTTATTACTGTTAACCTCTTCTATTACGGCACATTTTGCGCACGTATCGTTAGAGCAAAACAAACGTCCACAGCTTAAAGTATGGTTAGGTTTAACCATAATTTTAGGTTTGATCTTTTTAGTGTTACAAGTGCTAGAGTATGCTCATGGTTATTCCGAAGAAATGCAGCTGTATTTAACCAGTGGTATCTACGGAAATACCTTTTATATGCTTACCGGCTTCCATGGTATGCATGTAACCTTAGGTTGTATCATGCTAATTGTGATGTTTTTTAGAATATTAAAAGGTCACTTTACGCCAGAGAATCACTTTGCGTTTCAAGCTGCTAGTTGGTATTGGCATTTTGTTGATGTGGTTTGGGTGATGTTGTTTGTTTTTGTTTATATTTTGTAGCAGCAAGTATTAAGTTCGCTTACGTTAACGTAAATAACAAATGCATAACCAACTCATCGGGTTGGTTATGTTGTTATTGAGAATAACATTAAGTGTTCTATCAAATAGTAGTGAGGGTAACCGGCACTCAGTATGGTTGTTAATAAGGTCGAGGGTTCGGGGTAATCAGACCTGTTAACAGACCAATTAGCAATATTAACACCAACGCGACCGAAAACATTAACCGCCGGCCAATAAAGGTAGACATGGGCACTTGTTTATTTTTATCGCTGTCATTTTGTTTAACGGGCCCTTTATTCATGATGATCAGCGCACGAAAAAGGTTGTAAACCATAAAGGCTAATAGTGCGACAACGAATAATTTAAAAAGCATATTTTCTCCAAGACCTTAAATGTAGTAAGGATATAATTCTCGCATGCCAAGTTGTAGTAGTGCTAGCCAGATTAACGAACAAATACCGAAGGTTGCCATTAAGCTAACTTTGCTGTGGCTTATAACTACTGTGCTGGTTTTTGCTGGATTAGTAAAGCTAGGTTTATGGCAAAATTCACGGGCACTAGAAAAAGAACAACGTCTTGCTCGTATAGATCAACTGAATGCACAAGCTCCCCTGCAACTACCTCAGGTACTCGAATTACTTAATTCAGGCGAAAATATCAACGATATTCCGTTAACTATTAATGGTCGATTCGAAGGAACTGAGCTGTTCCTACTAGATAATCAAGTCAACAAATCCCGATTAGGTTACCGAGTATTACAGGTAGTCAATAGCGGTGATGATGCGGTGTTAGTTAATTTAGGCTGGATAGTGGGCTCAATTAATCGCGATGAAATTCCATCGGTAGCTGCCTTAACGGGTGACACTGTTTTTAGTGGCCATGTTCGTATTCCTGAATTAGGGATACAACTGCAAGCACAGCATTTTGATAAAACCACTTGGCCCTTAAGGGTTCAACAAATAGAGTTGGATAAGTTTTCATCATTAATTGGTCGGAAACTGTTGCCCTTTGTGGTTTATTTAGATAAAAAGGATAGCTTAGGTTTTGAAAAAAACTGGCAACCTATTGTGATGCCACCACAAAAACATCGGGCCTATGCCTTTCAATGGTTTAGTTTAGCGACGGCGTGGTTACTGCTGATGCTATGGGCTAAATTTGGCGAAAAGTTAGGTGTTATAAAAAATAAAGTAAACGGTACAAGAGCACAAAAATAACAATAATAATTCTCAGTGAGTAGAGGCTTAGGCATATGAAGTCAGAAGAAGTATCAGCGGAACTATCAGCGCAACAAAAGCGTAATCGATTTAAAAGTCGTAAATTTTTAATCTTAGTGGTGGTGGTCTTTGCTTTGCCAGTTATTTTGGCAAAATTATCACTAGAGTTAAACTGGTTAGACTTAGGGGTGACTAATAATGGCACCTTACTCGCTGAAGAGTTAACCTTGACACAGTTAGGTATAGAAGACTCACAATTTAAGCAGCAATGGCTGATGCTTTATAGCCTACCGAAGGAATGTGAAAACCATTGTGAAAAAGTGATGGAAGTGGTGCATAACACTTACGTGGCTTTAGGCAAAGATATGCCGAGAGTTACTCCGATCGCGTTGTTTCAGCATCAATTTACCGCAGCGCAACAGCAGCAATTAGAAAAAAGCCAATGGCAATTACAGGCCATGTCTGAGCCCGCCAAGTCCTATATTACCGCGCCACAAGTCTTTATTGTTGATCCCCTTGGTAATGTGTTTTTAAGCCATTCAATACCTGAGAATAATGAACTTTTACCTACGTTTGGTAAGCAAGTCTTAGCCGATATGAAAAAATTACTGAAATATTCGAAGGTGGGCTAGATGATCGAGCATAGTAACCATTCCGTTAGAAAACTGGTTTTGGTTAGTATCTTACTAGCCATAGTGGTGGTGAGCTTAGGGGCTTATACCCGGCTAACCCATGCAGGATTAGGTTGTCCTGATTGGCCTACATGTTATGGTTTAATTGATGTTCCTGAAACAGCAGAGCAAATTGCTCTAGCTAAACAGGCCTTCCCTGATAGTCAAATAGAGCCACAAAAAGCCTGGAATGAAATGATCCATCGCTATTTTGCCGGCGCGCTCGGTTTATTGATTTTAACCATTGCGGTAATGTCATTTAAACAACGCCACCAAGGCACGCCACTTAGGCTGCCGTTATTGATTTTGGCGCTGGTGACTTTTCAAGCGGCGTTAGGGATGTGGACCGTCACCCTGAAATTAATGCCTATTGTAGTAATGGGACATTTACTCGGTGGCTTTACTACCTTGTGTTTATTATTTTTACTGCATTTACGCTTAAAACCTCAGCGTGTTAATCAAAGTGATTGGCGGGTGAAAAAGTACGGCCGTTATGGATTAATAGGTATTGTTATTTTAACCGGTCAAATTGCTTTAGGTGGCTGGACATCGTCAAATTATGCGGCGTTAAGTTGTGTCGAATTACCTATTTGTCAATCAGGTTGGCAAGAGCAACTTAACTTTGAGCGCTCTTTTGATTTAATACCGCCAGAGAGAGCCAGTTATGAGTTTGGTCATTTAGCGCATGATGAGCGAGTGACTATTCATGTTGTTCATCGTTTTGGCGCTATTGTTACTGCGGTATATCTAATCTGGCTATCGATGATGGTATTTATTAAAGCGCAAACCAGTTTCTTTAAAAATTCAGCACTGCTGCTGGGGGTTACTTTAGTCACCCAAGTGCTGCTTGGGATCAGTAATATTTGGTTTTCTCTGCCAATATCGGTTGCTGTAGGACATAACATCGTAGCGGCATGTTTAATGTTAACGCTAATTACATTAACGTATCGGTTACGCCGAAAGATATAATAGGTGAAAAATATGAGTAAAGTTCTAGTTGATGCCGAGATTGTGCCAAGCGAAATAGCTACGTGGCGGGCTTACTACGATATAACAAAGCCTAAGGTCGTTGCCTTGTTAGTACTTACGGCAGTGGTAGGAATGAGTTTATCGGTACCGCACGGCTTACCATGGCAGCTTTTTCTGCCTGCGATGTTTGGTATTGCCTTATTATCTTCATCAGCGGCGGCAATTAATCATATTGTTGATGAAAAAATAGATGCAATAATGGGCCGAACCCATAATCGTCCTTTACCTGAAGGGCGCATTACCGCTAATAGTGCGATGGTGTTTGCTGCAGCGTTGGCTATTATTGGCTTTATTACCTTATTTACCTTGGTCAATCCGCTAACAGCTTATTTAACCTTGTCAGGTTTGGTCGGTTATAGCTTTGTATATACGTTATATTTGAAACGGGCGACGCCGCAAAATATTACTATTGGCGGCTTAGCGGGGGCTATTCCTCCTTTATTAGGCTGGACCGCGATGACCAATGAAATTCATCCTCATGCATTATTATTGGTGTTGCTTATTTTTACTTGGACACCGCCGCATTTTTGGGCGTTAGCCATTCACCGTCGTAAGGATTATGCTAAGGTAAATATTCCGATGTTGCCGGTGACTCATGGCGTTAATTTTACCAAAACACAAATTCTGCTTTATACGGTGTTGCTGTTTGTGGTTGGTTTGTTACCATACTTGGTTGGGATGAGTAATTGGTTGTACTTGGTCGGGGCCATTGTCTTGAATTTGGGCTTTTTTGGCTATGCTTGGAAATTAAAGTTTAATGCTGAAGAAAGTACCGCCATGGACACCTTTAAGTTTTCTATTGTGCACTTAATGTTGCTCTTTATTATTTTATTACTCGATCACTATTTATTGCCGATTTAAGGTTTTTAAGGTTAGTTATGCCCAAGTTTATTTATGTTGTTTTGGCGTTAATGATGATGTTATTAGGGGGCTTCACCTTTAATTACTTTAAAACATCGCCGCAGCCTGAGCATGCTTTATATTATCAAGAAGCGCGAGTGCTAAAACCTTTTTCATTGACCGATCACCTCGGCCAAGACTTTGATAACGCTAAATTGCTAGGTAAATGGTCTTGGTTGTTTTTAGGCTATACCTCCTGTCCTGATGTGTGCCCAACCACGTTGCAAAAATTGGGTTTTATCTATAAGGATATGCAGGCTATTGCTGATAACAGCCAAGTGATGTTAGTGACCGCCGATCCTAAGCGCGATACGCTTACTAAATTAAAGCAATATATCGGCTATTTTAATCCTGAATTTATTGCATTACGGGGTGAGCATGGTGACTTGTTTCCCTTTGCGAGAAATTTAGGTTTGATGTACGCCATTAGCGGTGAAGAAGATGATTACTTGGTTGATCATAGCGCGTCTTTAGTACTGATTAATCCTGATGGTAATATTGCTGCAATTATCAAGCCTGAGCAGGCGGTAGGTAAAATAGCGAGTTTTGATACTGATAAGTTATTGAGCGACTACCAAAAAATAGTCGCGTTATATTAATAGTGGGCGTGGTTTATAAGTGATACCACTGGCCATTCGGTTTTAAGATAAACCAAGGTTTGGAATACCAATAATCATATTACCTCGGTTGGCTGATGTTTGGTTCGGCTATCAAAAAAGAGTCGTATTCTATTAAAATCATCAAGGTTAGTGCA
>Ga0105356_10004740_pt1 | contig 13085 bp, 9 predicted proteins | sample GOMGulsemesocosm_3_FD_83502 | JGI IMG/M metagenome (GOLD analysis project Ga0105356, IMG submission 83502) | Methane-oxidizing microbial communities from mesocosms in the Gulf of Mexico - GOM9D Gulf of Mexico | ecosystem: Environmental > Aquatic > Marine > Cold seeps | place: Gulf of Mexico...
AAGAATTTGATGTCACTGGTAAATCAAAAGCCCTTATCAATTTGCTACTGGCATCTGGAAGTTTGGATGAAGTAGTTGTAACTGCTTTGGGAATTAAAAGAGATAAAAAATCTTTGGGATATGCATCTCAAGAGTTGAACTCAGATGAGGTGATAAATGCGAGAGAACCGAATCTATTAAATGGTATTTCTGGTAAGGTTGCAGGTTTGCAAATTACGAACAGTCCATCTGGTTTAGGGGGTTCAGCACGTGTTTCTATTCGTGGAGATGCTTCTTTAAATATCAATGGGAATTCTCCTCTTTTTATTGTAGATGGGACACCTATTAGCAATGAAATTGTAGGTTCTTCAGGTAATGGAACACAAGATGTTGATTATGGTAACGGTGCTTCTGAAATAAACCCAGAAAACATAGAGTCTATAAATGTTTTGAAAGGACCAGCAGCTGCTGCCTTGTATGGTGCAAGAGCTGCAAATGGGGCTATTATTATAACAACTAAAAAGGGGAAATCTGAAAATGGAAGTATAGGAATATCGATCAGTACTGGTGTATCCATAGAAAATTTGCTGATGTTGCCAGATTGGCAAAATAAATATGGGCAAGGGAACAATCAACAATTTGAGTTTGTTGATGGTAATGGTAGTGGTATTGCCGATGGTGTTGATGAAAGTTGGGGGCCAAAATTGGATACAGGGTTGTTGATACGTCAGTTTGATTCACCAAGACAAGACGGTACGAGAGGAGGAGATTATATGATTAGCAATTCTCCTATAATTCCTACACCTTGGGTTTCCAATCCAAATAATACAAAAGATTTTTTTAACACTGGAGTTACTTATTCTAATAGCATAGCGATATCTAAATCTGGAGAGCTTGGGAATATTCGTTTTTCTTATCAGAATTTAGATCAAGAAGGGATTGTTCCGAATACAGACTTGAAAAGAAATACGTTTAATTTAAGTTCAAGTTTAAATCTTACAGATAAGGTTACCGTAAATAGCAATATCAATTATATAAAATCTGACAGTGGGAACAGACCATCTTTGAGTTACGGTACGGAAAGTGTTATGTACTTGTTTATATGGTATGGAAGACAATTGAATACAAATAATTTACGTGATTATTGGATGCCAGGACAAGAAGGTGTACAGCAATTCAACTACAATTACAATTATCACGACAATCCTTTCTTTAATGTTTATGAAAACACGAATGCTCAGGATAAGGACAGAGTTTATGGAAATGTGAATATAAACTATAAAATAAATGAAAATTGGAATGTACTGATACGTAGTGGTAAAGACTTCTATCGCGACTTAAGAACAAAAAAAAGGGCATTCAGTACACAACGTTTCCCTTTGGGATATTATAGAGAGGATAATGTTTTCTTTGAGGAGTCAAATACAGATTTCTTAATTTCTTACGACAAAACATTTAATGACAAATGGAATGTGAATATTTCTGGAGGAGGAAATCAGTTTATACAAAAGCAAGATTTCAATCAAACAATTGCACCTCAGTTGATAAACCCAGGAGTATATTCTTTTAATAATAATAGAAAGCCTTTGGAAGTAGCGTCTAATGATAAAGAAAAAAGAATGAATAGTTTGTATGGATTTGCCAGGTTTGCATATGATGATATGGTCTTTTTGGATGTTACAGGAAGAAATGACTGGTCCAGTACATTGCCAAAAGAAAACAATTCTTATTTCTATCCATCAGTTACATTAAGTACTATAGTGAGTGAAATTTTTATTTTACCTGAATTTGTTTCTTTTGCTAAAGTTAGAGCGGCATATGCCAAAGTGGGGAATGATACGGACCCGTACAAATTAGAAAGTTTTTATACCAATGAAACACCTTTTGGTGACAATCCCATTTTAACAGAATCGTCTTTGATTCCGAATGCAAATTTAAAACCAGAAATAACCTCTTCTTATGAATTTGGTTTGGATCTAAGATTGTTTAAAAGTAGAGTAAATTTAGATGCGACTTTTTATAGTGGTACTACTAAAAACCAAATTATTCCTATTAGTACAGATGTTTCTAGTGGGTATACAAGTAAATTAATCAATGCTGGAGAGGTTCGTAATTACGGTTTTGAAGCAATCGCAAGTTTTGTTCCTGTGAAAATCAAAAACTTGGTTTGGAGATCAACGTTTAATTTCTCTACAAATAAGAGTGAGGTAACTGATTTAGGTGGCGTAAATTATACTTTAACAGATCGTAATGGTGCTTTTATTCAAGCAAGGGAAGGAGGTTCTATCAGTGCAATTTATGGTAGAGGATTCAAAAGAGTTGTGGACGATAAAAGTTCAAGTTTTGGAGAAATAATTTTCAATGAAAAAGGAATTCCTCAAAGAACTGATGATTTGGTATATCAAGGAGATTATGCACCTGATTATACATTGGGTTGGGTGAATACGTTTCGATACAAAGCATTTGATTTTAGTTTTTTACTTGATACAAGACAAGGTGGTATCGTAGTTTCCAGAACCAAAACAATTGGTAGTACTTCGGGACAGTTAAAAGAAACATTGGTAGGAAGAGAAAATGGAATTGTTGGTGCAGGTGTTGTTGAAACTTCTCCTGGAGTTTATGCTACAAACACCACGAATGTAGATGCAAGAACTTACAACAATCAATATTATAAAAGAGACAATGTAGAAGCTGCAAAATATGATGCTTCTTATACAAAACTTAGAGAAGTAACCGTAGGGTATACATTGCCAAAAAAAATAATAAAGAAATTGCCTGTAATCAATGCAAGGTTTTCTGTGACAGGAAGAAACTTATTTCTTTGGACAGAGAATCCACATTTCGATCCGGAGACAGTTTCTGTTTCAGGAGGAACATTGCAACCAGGTATAGAAAACATGTCTTACCCTAGTACAAGAAATTTCACATTTAACTTAAAAGTTGATTTTTAAATTGATTCAATAATGAAAAAAATACAAATGATAAAAAATTTGATGCTTATTGCATTTCCAGTGTTGTTAGCAATTGGTTGTACAGAAGATTTTGAGAAAGCGAATACAAATCCAAATTTTCCTGAAACAGCAAAATCTAGCTTGTTATTGCCTGGTATCATGAGAGAAATGGCCTACAATTGGGGAAGTCAAGGATGGGGAGAAGGTTTTGTCGTTACGCAATATGCATCTCGTTTGCAATTTACATCGCAAGACAGGTACGATTGGTCTCCCACAGGCGATCCTTACAATGATGCTTACAGTTCTTTAAGAGATGTTGAAAATATTATTAGAGGCACGAAAGGAAAAGAAGATCAGAGAAACTATTATGGAATCGCATTGATTGTAAAATCATGGATTTATTCTTATTTAACGGATGCATATGGTGATGTACCTTATACGGATGCGATTAAAGGAATTAGTGATGCCAATATTACACCAGAATTTACGCCACAAAGTGAAATTTATGCAGGTATTATGGCAGATTTAAAAAAGGCGAATGAAATATTGACAGGAACAAACACCATTTCTGGAGATATTTTATATGGAGGAGATATTTTAAAATGGAGAAAATTTGCAAATTCATTGCGTCTGAGGTTGGCGATGCGTATTAGTGATGTAAATAATGCAAAGGCGATAGCAGAAATGACAGAGATTGTAGGCAATGCAACAGCCAATCCAATTTTTGAAAGCAATGCAGATGCAGCTGTACTGCAATGGAATTCAGATAATCCACAACCAAAATACAATACAAGGTCGGGGAGTTTTGATGAAGTCCGTTTGAGTATTACATTAGAAACAAGATTGAAAGATTTGGGAGATAGAAGGTTGCTCGTTTTTGCTCAACCAACGTCCAATTCTGGAGAAGGGATTTATTCTAGTAACTTAGATGATTATGTGGGAATGCCAAATGGCTTGGATGATGAAGCCGCATTGGGATACAGTCCAACAGGCAATCCAAATGAATCGGGGTCTAACTTTATTTCAAAATTGGGTATTCTTTTAGCGTGTAGAGCTTGTAATGTAGAAGAAGCATCTTCTACTGCTTCACAAACGATTATTATGAGTTATTCTGAACTTCAATTTATTTTAGCAGAAGCAAGAGAAAGAGGATTTATTGCTACAGAAAATGCAGCCTTGTATTATGAAAAAGGAGTCAAAGCTTCATTTTCTTATTATGTAGAAAGAGTAACAGTTGGTGGTTGGAATGAGATAGCTACCGATCTAGGATCCTTTGATGTAGATGCTTATATAGCTAGTGCAATGGTAAAGCTTACTGGTACTCCACAGGAGAAACTTAAAAAAATAGCACTCCAAAAATGGATCTCTTTGTTTTATACGGGGTTTGAAGCTTGGTCTGATTGGAGACGTACAGGTATGCCAGAAGTGAGTCCAGGTGCTGATGCTGGAAATGGAGGAGTGGTTCCAGTTCGTTTTCAGTATCCAAACTCTGTAAAATCTACGAATCATGCCAATTATCTAAAAGCCGTTTCAAATATGGGTGCAGATGATTTGAATACTAGGTTATGGTGGGATACTGCAAGTAATAATTAATTAAGAAGTGTAAGTAAAATAGATGAATTTTTAATCAAGACCATAGGTATATACTTCCTATGGTCTTGTTTTTTTGTATAAAATAATTTATAGGTATTTGTACAATGATGTTTAGAATCAAATATTCCTGTAGTAAAATGACAATCAGGTATTGGAAATTAAAAATAGCCTCTTCCTTGTTTGTTAAAAACAGTAATATTGGAAGGTTTTAGGAAATCAGGTATTTATATTTTTTTTTCTCTTAAACAGTTTTTTTTTGAAAAATAAAAGAAATAATTCTTATTTATCATAAATATCATTGTACAAATTTTTATAAATTTCTTTGATGATTTTTCGTTTCATTTTTAAAGTAGGAGTAAGATGTCCACCATCAATACCCCATTCATCCGGTGTCAATTTAAATTTCTTGATTTGTTCCCATTTTCCAAAACTACTGTTGCAATTGTCAATTTCATGTTGAATTCTAGAAATTACGTTTTCATTGCTACACATAGCTTCATTACCTGATTCCAAAGAAATGTTTTTACGATGTGCCCATTCAGTAATAAATTCAAAGTTAGGTTGAATTAGAGCTGCTGGCATTTTTTCGCCTTCACCAACAACCATAATTTGTTCTATAAATCGGGATTGTTTTAGTTCATTTTCTAACAAAGCAGGGGCAACATATTTTCCCCCTGATGTTTTAAACATTTCTTTCTTACGATCTGTTATTTTTAGAAAGCCATCTTCTGAGACTTCACCAATATCTCCTGTATGAAAATAATCATCTGTCATAACAGACGCTGTTTTTTCAGGATCTTTGTAATAGCCGAGCATTACATTAGGTCCTTTTACTAAAATTTCTCCATCTTCAGCAATTTTAATAGCTACATTATCAATAATTCTTCCAACAGTTCCAATACGAATCCCTCCATTAAAAGGGCAATTTACAGAGATTACAGGTGAAGTTTCTGTCAGTCCATATCCTTCTATAATAGGCATTTCGGCTGCAGAAAAAATACGAATCAATCTAGGTTGCAATGCTGCGGATCCAGATACAAGAGTATTTATATTTCCTCCCAAGGCCTCTTTCCATTTGCTAAAAATAAGTTTACGAGCAACTTTCAATTGGGTTTCATACCACCATCCATTGGCGCCATAAGGTTCAAATTTCAAGCCTAAGTCCACAGCCCAAAAAAACAACATTTTTTTTATGCCTTTCAATTCTGCTCCTTTGGCAATAATTTTATCATAAACTTTTTCGTACAGTCTGGGAACTGCTGTCATAATATGCGGTTTTATTTCCTTTAAATTGTCGCTAATAGTTTCAGGAGCCTCAGCGAAATAAATTTCGACACCGCAGAATTGATAGAGGTATAAAATTATTCTTTCAAAGACATGGCAAACTGGTAAGAAACTCAAAGCTTTTGAAACACCAAATTCTAAGGGAACTCTAGAGGTACTGTCAAGAACATTACTTACTAGGTTTTTATGTGATAACATTACACCTTTTGGCTTTCCTGTTGTACCTGATGTGTAAATAATAGTAGCCAAATCTGTAGCAGAAACAGCTTGTTTTCTTTTAGAGACTTCTTCTTGGTTGCTAGTGTCTTCTCCGAGCTCCATAATAGCCATCCAATTCAATTCTCCTTCTATCTTGTCAAAAGTATAGATTTCTTTTAAAGACGTATTTCCTTTTATTTGATTCAGTTTCTCTAAAATGGAGTTGTCTGAAACAAAACAATAAGTTGCTTCTGAATGGTTTAAAATATATTCATAGTCTTCTTTGCAAATGGTTGGGTAAATGGGGACATTTTGTGCGCCTATTTGTAAAATACCCATATCCATTACGTTCCATTCTGTTCGGTTGGTTGTCGATATTACCGCAATTTTATCATTGGGTTGGATACCTAAACGTAACAATCCTCTACTAATTTTATTGAATTGATCTATATATTCTTGTGTTGAAATACTCACCCAAGCATCGCCATATTTGGTTGTAAATGCTTTTTTTAGATTGTAATTTTCCAGTTGGTACTGAGGAAAATCAAATAAAAGGGAAATATTTTTCATAAATATGAGATAAAAGTATTTGTTACTGATAGAAAGTTATTGCAAAATAAGAAATTTAAAAGGATTATACAATGGGCAAGTTGGAATGAAACAATTTTCAATTGATAATTGACAATGGACAATGTGTAATTAGCAATTGATAATTTATCATTTGGTAGATGCATAAATTCTTAATTCTACACTGAGTTCATACAATAAGTAATGTGTAATTACCAATTCATAGCTTGTGATTATTTATAGGCGATGTAACATTAAATTTAAGTTTTTTAGATTAGTGATGACTATTTTTAGTTAATAAATTGTTCTAAGTTAGAGATTTAAATCGATTTGTTTTTTGAGATTTTACTCTTAAATACTTCCACAACAGAAACAAACAAAGAATTAAAAATCCTTACATTTGCTATCAATAAAGTAGGGCTATGATTCAAAATATTTTAAAAAAAATAGTATACGGACTCTTTACTCTTTTCGGAGTGGTAACTGTGGTGTTTTTTTTATTCAATGTTTTGGGAGACCCTGCAAGGATGATGTTAGATGAGAGGCAAGATGCAGAACAGTTAAAAATTATTAAAAAAAAATATGGGTTTGATAAAACGTTGGGAATACAATATGCGTATTATTTAAATGATTTATCTCCCCTTTCTATCCACAGTAAAACTATAGGAAATTATACATCCTTGAGTACTGATAAATACAGCTTGATATCAAAGGTCTCATTGGAAAGTTTTGATGTGGTTTTTAAATATCCCTATTTGCGAAAGTCTTTTCAAAAAAACGGAAAATCAGTTGTGTCTATTATTTCAGAAACATTGCCTAACACAGCTGTTCTGGCAATAAGTGCTATTGGTTTGGCCTTGTTGTTTGGTGTTTTCCTAGGGATTCTTTCTGCTTTGTATAAAGATACTTTTTTTGATAGACTTATAGCAGTAGTAAGTACAATTGGAATGAGTGTGCCTTCTTTTTTATCAGCAATTGTATTTGCTTGGTTGTTTGGTTTTGTACTGAAAAAATATACAAATTTAAATATGACAGGCAGTCTTTATGAAGTAGATGATTTTGGTGAAGGCGTTTATTTACAATGGAAAAACTTAATTTTACCAGCGGTGGTTTTAGGAATACGTCCGTTGGCTGTGGTAATACAATTGATGCGTAATTCCTTGTTAGAAGTTTTAAATCAAGATTACATACGAACTGCAAAGGCGAAAGGGTTGAGTAGCTTTCAAATCATAAAAAGACATGCTTTAAAAAACTCTTTAAACCCAGTGGTTACGGCTATATCTGGTTGGTTTGCATCGTTATTGGCTGGTGCTGTTTTTGTAGAGTATATTTTTAATTGGAATGGTTTGGGGAAGGAAATTGTAGATGCATTGAATACGTTAGATCAGCCTGTTATAATGGGAGCTGTGTTGGTTATTGCAAGTTTGTTTATCCTTATAAATATATTAGTGGATAGTGTTTATAGCTGGTTAGACCCTAAAATTAGATTGGGTTAAGTGGAGTTGTTTTTATAGAATATCGAAAACGTTTGCGCAATTCCAAAATGGCTAGCATTATATTTAGTGTAATTAAATGTAAGTTTGTAACTAGAATTTTGTCTAGTATACATCTTAAATTGATATTGATAAATTCTAAAATAATTTAAAATGAAAAAACTTGTATTTGTATTGTTTTTAGCTTTTGCAGCCTGTTCTACAGCTCAAGATAAAACAACGTTTTCAGAAAAGGCATTAAAAGATGTAATGCTTAGTTTAGAAGGAGAGAAGCTCTCTTTTTCCGAGATAACTTCAAAATACAAAGGAAAAAAAATTGTTATAGATGTGTGGGCTTCTTGGTGTTCTGATTGTATAAAAGGAATGCCGATAGTTAAAGGTTTACAAAAAGAATTCAATGAAGATATTGTATATGTTTTTTTATCCTTAGATAAAACTCCAAAATCATGGAAAAGAGGAATAAAGCGGTACAAAGTAGAAGGAGAACATTATTTTATTTCTTCTGGATGGAAAGGAGACTTCTGTAGTGAAATAGATTTGGATTGGATTCCGAGATATATGGTAATTGATGCTTCAGGAAAAATTCAATTATTTAAAGCTACAAAAGCTTCTGATAAGAAATTAAAAAAAGCTATTGAAACGAAGGTTTAAAAAGAGTTTCAAAGTTCCGAAGAGATTAAGAAAGACAGATGTCATGGTACTGTGAAAAAGTGACAAAGCATAGAAGTACCAGAATAAAAACAAAAAAATAATAGAACAAAAACAAATACAATGAGAAGTAAAATAGTAGCAGGAAACTGGAAAATGAACAATGATTTAGCAGCTTCAAAAGCATTGGCTAATGATTTAGTAGTAGGATTAAATGGTAAGTCTCTAGAAAACACTAGGGTTGTCATTGCTCCAACGTTTGTAAATTTAACTTCTGTGAATGATTTGGTTTCAGGATCTGTTGTTGAGGTGGCTGCACAAACGATGCATCAAGCAAAAAGTGGTGCTTATACAGGAGAAATATCTGCAGAGATGTTGACGTCAATAGGTTTGAAATCTGTAATCTTAGGACATTCAGAGCGTAGAGAGTATTTTGGTGAAACAGATGCTTTGTTGAAAGAAAAAGTAAATGCTGCTTTGGCAAATGAATTGGAAGTGATTTTTTGTTTTGGTGAGGTATTGGAAGATCGTAAATCTGGAAATCATTTTGCAGTAGTAGAATCTCAAATTTCAAATGCATTATTTGCTTTGGAAGTAGGGGCATGGAAAAATATTGTATTGGCTTATGAGCCAGTATGGGCTATTGGAACAGGGGAAACTGCAACAGCAGAACAAGCACAAGAAATGCATGCTTTCATTAGAAAGATTGTAGCAGATAAATACAATGCAGAATTGGCAGAAGAGGTGTCTATTCTTTATGGAGGATCTTGCAAGCCAGGAAATGCAAAAGAAATTTTCTCTAAAAAAGATGTGGATGGTGGATTGATTGGTGGTGCTGCATTGCAGGCTGCTGATTTTATCGCAATTATTGAAGCAATTCAATAAATAACATTCTAAAAAAATAGGGCAGCTCTCCAAGATGACCTATGAAGTTAAACCGTTGGGAAATGCTTATCAATCTATGGATTGATAAGCGTTTTTTTGTTTTATAGTACATGTAGAAAATCAAAGAGGTAATTTCTTAGATCAACTTAATTTAGTGTTTTACAAATTTAGGTTGGTATTAATTTCGTGTGTTAAAAGAAATAAAAAAAACACAAAAAGTTCTTCGATTAGATTCTATCTTTGCAGCAAAATTAAAAAAAATGAATGCAATCTATTTAGGGTACGATTTTAAAGTGAGTCCAAAAGAACCTGCTACAGAAATGTTGATCGCAGAATTGGGGTATGCCGGATTTGAAAGTTTTGTAGAAAACGAAGATGGAGTAATTGCTTATATTCAAAAAGATGAATGGAAAGAAGGTATGCTGGAAGGTATCTTTGTTTTGAATTCTAATGAGTTCAAAATAACGTATACTTTTGAGGAAATTGCGCAGGTTAATTGGAATAGTGAATGGGAGAAGAATTTCAACCAAATTCAAGTAGATGGTAAAGTGGCTATCAGAGCTCCATTCCATGAAAATCCCAATTTAGAATACGATATTGTTATTGAACCTAAAATGAGTTTCGGAACCGGACATCATGAAACAACACATATGATGGTGCAGCATTTGTTATCCATGGATCTAAAAGGGAAGAAGACTCTAGATATGGGGTGTGGAACAGGGATTTTGGCAATTTTTGCAGAAATGAAAGGGGCACAACCTATCGATGCAATTGATATTGACAATTGGTGTTATTTGAATACAGTTGAAAATGTTGAAAGAAATAATTGCAAACAAATTACGGCTTATGAAGGTGAAGCAAGTTTGTTGGAAGGAAAAAACTATGACCTAATTATTGCCAATATCAATAGAAATATATTGTTAAATGATATATCTATTTATGGAGATTGTCTGAATGCAGGAGGTGTATTGCTTTTAAGTGGTTTTTATAAAGAGGATATTCCTTTGCTTGATGAAAAAGCTGTGGCCTTGGGAATGAATTTGCTAAAGACAATTAAACGAAATAACTGGGTATCATTAAAATACGAAAAAAAATCTTAAATTTGCATTGACAAACAAGTATGCAAAATAGTTGATTTTTATAATTAGAAATAGAACAATACAATATGAGTACAAAAAGAGAATTACAAGAGGACTTAGATGTAATGGAATTAGAAACTCCTAAGCATGAAATTATTTTACACAATGATGATGTAAATACTTTTGATTTTGTAATTGATTCTTTAATAGATATTTGCGAACATACTTCTGAGCAAGCAGAACAATGTGCAATGTTGGTACATTATAAAGGGAAGTGTGGTGTGAAAACAGGTGAATATGATGTGTTGAAACCAAAATGTTCTAAGTTACAAGAATTGGGTTTGTCAGCAGAGTTAGTCTAATTAATGAAAGATGAATAATACCAATTAAACATCAAAATAACGTGTATAATTCGTTTTTTTTCATTGGTGTTTTTAGCATAAAATGAAACCGTAGCTATACTTCAGAAAACTTAGTACGAACGGATATGATTGAATTTTATTCATTATCTAAATAAAAAACAATTCAAATTATTCATTCATATTTTTGAAATTTATTTGGTATAACATTCTGAAAAATTAGACTTCGGGTGGTTTTGAAAAAACAAAAAGCGATATGTATTGCATATATGCTACCTTGGAGCTTTGCTTTGATGTTTTTTTTAACTTGTTTTTTTAGTATCTATTTTATATAGATACTGTCAATACTCAATAAAAATAAGTAGATTTGTTTCAAAAGATAACCATAAATGAACTTTTTTAAATTTAAAAAAAAGAACTTAGAAAAATATTTTTTTAAGGAACTAAAGAAGTATGATTTACTTTCTAAGAGATGCTATTCAAATAAAATAAAAACAGTGTTGGTTTTGTTAGAGGCCTCCCAATTTGATGAAAAGGAAGTTCTTGATCAATTAACCGAAGTACTTGGTATTGGGAAAGAAGGAATTCAAATTGTAAGGTTTATGCCTTTTGACAAAAAGCAGGTATATGCAGAAAATGAAATAACAAAAAAAGATTTTGGCTGGTCTGGAAGTTTAAAATTAAACAAGCTCAGGGAATTTGTTAAAAATGAATACGATTTGTTGATAAATTATGGATTTGAAGAAAATTTATATTGGAAAGTAATAACTTTGCAGTCCCAATCTAAGTTTAAGGTAGGTTTTTCTTCTTTAGACAATAGATTGTATGATTTGTCAGTCTCAGATACTCAAAGAAGTATCACTGTTTTGAATGCTGAGATGGGAAAATATTTAAAGATTTTAAAGAAATTATAATGCAAGCATTTTTTGGAACAGGTACAGCTTTAGTAACTCCTTTTAATACAGATAAGAGTGTGAACTATGAAGCCTTAGAGCAATTGGTTAACTTTCAAATTGACAATGGTGTTGAGTATTTAGTAGTTTTAGGAACTACTGGAGAGCCAGTTACGTTGACGGCTAAGGAGAATGAACTTGTGAAGCAAAAAATAATTGACGTAAATAACGGACGTCTTCCATTGGTGCTTGGAGTAGGTGGGAATAACACGACTGGAATTGTGACAGAATTGAAGACTTTAGATTTGTCAGGTTTTGATGCTGTTTTGTCTGTTTCACCTTATTACAATAGACCCTCACAAGAAGGGATTTACCAACATTTTATGGAAGTTGCGAATGCAAGTTCAAAGCCTGTCATTATCTACAATGTTCCTAGTAGAACAGGTTCTAATATTGAAGCAGCAACGGTTGCTCGTTTGGCAATAGATGCAGAAAATATTATTGGAATCAAAGAAGCAGCAGGAGATTTGGTTCAAGCAATGAAAATGATACAATCAACTCCGGCCGATTTTTTAGTCATTTCTGGAGATGATATGATAGCATTGCCAATGACTTTGGCAGGAGGTGCAGGAGTTATTTCTGTTTTAGGACAAGCTTATGCTAAAGACTTTTCTGAAATGATTCGTTTGGGTTTAAACGGAGCAGCGAAAGAAGCTTATGCTTTGCAGTATAAATTTGTAGAAATTACGGATCTTATATTTGAAGAAGGAAACCCTGTTGGAATAAAAGCTTTGTTGTCTGCTTTAAACGTTTTTAAGGAAAGCAATCAGGTGCGTTTGCCTTTGGTTCAGGCGAGTTCAGAATTACAAGTAAAACTAGCTCGTTTTGTTAAGGAATTTTCTTAAAAATAGAATTAACAAATATTTATTAAGTTGAGTACTGCCTATGCTTGAAATAGGTATTATTTTTGATTTTGATTTTCATTTCAAAAATCACTTTAATAATCCATAAATAATACCTAATTTTGCAAAATGCTTAAAACGAAAAACCTTACGATTATACTCTTTGTAATTGTTCTAGCTTCTAGTAGTAACTACAATAAAGTACTGAACAAAGGAACAGTTGCTGAGAAATATAAATTGGCTACAGAAATGTA